>Ga0209185_1000748_pt1 | contig 33974 bp, 21 predicted proteins | sample SidtaG_2_FD_187425 | JGI IMG/M metagenome (GOLD analysis project Ga0209185, IMG submission 187425) | Marine algal microbial communities from Sidmouth, United Kingdom - Sidmouth_Asex2 metaG (SPAdes) (version 2) | ecosystem: Host-associated > Algae > Red algae > Unclassified | place: Sidmouth... | reverse complement strand
AAGTTGGCTACTCGATAGCCTAAACGCTTCTGGAGATGAGACCTCTACTGGGCTGAACGTAAGTTTTGCTCAGCAAGTCACGCCGTAGAAAGAAGAATCCCACTGGCTTTAGCTGTGGGAGTGTCAATAAGCTTTTGCTGATGCGGAAAGTTGTTGTTGAGCAAGGAGGGATGATGTCCCCAATCCAGACATCAAGAGTACGGACGCAAGTGCTGCTCCATTGATGGACGAATCCATCGTCAGAACCGCAATATCGCTATCGCTGCTCACGAACTTTTAGCGTTTTCGAATGATCCTGGTGGCTTCCCTTTGAGCTAGGCACCCATTTTGGACAATTCCAACGTGTTGCCTTCAGACTCTAGAAAACGGACCAATAGCAAATCTACAATCTGCTCGGCAGAATTGAAGCAGTCCTCATGCAGGCCCGTTCCCCAGGTCCAGCCCCCTGTAAAGTAAATATTGTTTTGACCCTGTACTCCTTCGCGGTGTCTGCCCCACAAAAGTTTCTGAGCTTTGAGAGTATTCACGTTGAAGTTACTGTGCTGAAAATAGGCCTTGGCAGGTGTGCCATTGGGTTGCTTGAGAACATACTCCTCTGGAATAGGAATCGCAGGGTTAACGGTGACAAAAAATTCAGGGTCGTCAACATGGCGATATAGAGGGTTATTGGCATCGTTTTGGTGCCGATTACAGACATAAGAAATAGTGTATGGTCGCAGTTGCACAGTATTGCGATGGATCAGCAGGTTGTATGTGCGCCAGTCATCCTGATTCGGCGGTAGCAAAGGGGTATAGGTATGGGCAACGGCCACGCTATTGCTGTAATTAAACTGGCTTAGTACCTGAACCATATCGTTAGTAATCCCTTGCTGAATCAGTCTTAAGGCTGTTGAAGCAGGACAGGCCATGATTACGGCATCAAAATGCTCAAATTCTTGGTGGTTAATCAAGATTTTTACGCCTGATGTCCCCCCTAATACTTGGACACAGGCATCGCAGACAATTGATGTGCCTTGACACAGAAGGGCATTGTGCAATGCATTCATCCAAGTTTTGCAGCCGCCTTCAATGTATACCCGCTGCGGTGGGTCACCTCCAAAGCCTTCCTGTAGGCAATAATGATTCATGACAGCGATGAACGACATAGTAGAGGGGGCTGTATCGTTGACAAAATACATGCCGTTAATTCGAGGGTAAAGATTGTAATTAACGAATGCCGCTGGGTAAAAATCAGGGTCATGGTCAGGATTGTTTTGATTGCAATATTCGATATACTGGGCCACTGAGAATTCAGCGAATTTTGGATCTTGGCAATCTAAAGGTGCTTGATGGCTAAAGTTGTCGAAGCCTTTCTGAACGGCAGCAGGCATCGTCGTTGAAGACTGGCACCCCGCTTTATAGCCTGGATCAATCACATAGGAAACAGAGCCATCCAACGTGCTAAAAGCGGCTGAGTTCTCTAAAGGTTTATAGGAAATGTTTAATTCGTCTAGCAAGGCCACAATATTTTTGTATGTGGCAATATTAAAATCGTTGACTCCTAGATCAGCCCAACGCTGATTTGATAAGTGATCAGAGTTCCCGATATTAAATTTTGCGGTCTGAATGTTGCCACCAACCTGAGAACGACTCTCAAATAAAGTAATTGAGGTATCTGGTCTTTTGTTCTTGAGAAGATAAGCGGTCAATAATCCTGAAATTCCCGCCCCGATTATTGCAACTTTCATTTTTGAAAAACTCCTTTTTTAAAGGAGGTATGTATTGTTGATGTTATTTATACCCCCAGCCTTATTGACCATGATGCCCATTTGATAGAGAAATGTGACAGCGCTGTCTTACTTTATTGGTAAATGTTTTTGCCTGTGACAACAAATCGCAGAATAGCTTGTCTTCTGGTTTTTTTTAGAGAAAAATCGAGATAACCGAAGAAAACTTACATCAATTTGTAGACAACTAAATTAATTGAAAATAAATGAACTTAGTTGTCTGATAAGATTTTTTGAAAGCTAGTTTTAATGACTAAAATACTGTTAGTAGTATTTATACCAATTTTGTGTGAGGATGAACTGTTTGACTCAATTGATCGACCCATTTTCAATGCTTTCGAAGATCTATACAGGTCATTTGGCTAGGTAATTGGTATTACCAAGATGTGACTAGAATCTCAGCAATTTTGCCGCGTTTTTGAGGATTGGAATTAATAGAACGGCTGGCTTGAATTGGATGAATATTGTAATTTTTGTATAGCTCATGCATAAAGGGACAATCTGAGTTAGAAAGCATGACCTTTGTCCCTCGACTGGCTAAGGTGGAAAAGACCTGGGCCAGTTGGGTTTGATCCGCTGTTGTAAAAGTTCCACGCGAATAGGACGTAAAATCACTGGTGGCACTGATGGGCTGATAAGGCGGGTCAAAATACACAAAATCTTGAGCGTGAGCCACCTCTAGGACAGCAGTAAAAGACTGCTGATGAATCTGAATCGGTTGCAAAATCTTTGAAACAGCTTTGAGGAGTTCGCGATCGCAAATTTTGGGTTTTTGATATCGTCCCATCGGTACATTGAATTGGCCTTTGGAGTTTTCGCGGTAAAGACCATTGAAACAAGTGCGATTGAGATAAATAAAACGGGCAGCTCGCTGGACTGAGGTGGAGGGATGGAGCGCGCGAATTTGGTAATAATAGTCATGACAGTGCTGACGAGCATGACTCTCTAGCTGCTGAATCACCTCCTCTAGATGATCGCGAATGCAAGTGTAGACATTCACGAGTTCTGCATTCACATCGGAAAGCACAGCTCGTGGGGGTTGTAAATGAAAAAAGATGGCTCCACCGCCCAAAAAAGGCTCATAGTAAGTGCGATAGTGGCTCGGAAAGTAAGGCGTATATTGAGGAATCAAACGACTTTTACCGCCGGCCCATTTTAGAAACGGGCGGGCGGGTAGGGTCGGTGCAGGTTGGGTCGACAACGGGCTAGGCATGAACTTTTAACCCTACGGTTTAGAAGGTCAAGGCTTTGGGTTAAGATCAATCCTATAAATGCGAGGGATAATTAGGTAGGTCAACAAAGATTATGGGTGACTTTTTTAACAAACTCTCTCGCTATCCCAAATTCTTCCTTGCCATTATAGTTGGCATTTTTTGGACCTTTATTCAAGCCCTAAGAAGGGTGGCCAAAAATCCTGTGACTGCCCTAGCTGCACTTGGGTTGATTGTGGGAGGCTTGATGTTTATCAGTTTTACCCTAAGTGCCATGTTGGGGCTGACTACTCTAAACTAGGGCTGGGGAAAGAGAACTGATCTATTAGCGGTCTCATCTCGTAGGAGATGGAGGAGTAGAATCTAATGGCTACGGGAAGACGAGTTTCTCGCGTTGCTGAACTGATCAAACGCGAAGTGAGCTTAATGCTTTTACACGGTATTAAGGATGACCGAGTGGGCTCAGGCATGATTAGTGTCACGGCCGTCGATTTATCAGGTGATCTCCAGCATGCCAAGATTTTTGTGAGTATTTACGGTACAGACGCAGCTCGAGAAGAAACCATGACGGGGCTCGAATCTGCGACGGGTTATGTCCGTAAACAATTAGGACAGCGCCTGAACTTACGCCGCACGCCTGAAGTTATTTTTTGCGAAGATCGGTCCTTTGAAGAAGGCAACAAAGTGTTGTCTTTGCTGCATAAACTCGACCAAGAGTCTGCAAAGAACCTTGAAGCTGAATCTACGGATCAACCCCCTGTGGGTTCATTGGACACTGATTAGTAATGATTTAGACCTTGACTCATCTTTTACCTGACCTAGAGTCCTTATCCTTGCCAGAACAAGTCGCTCAGATGCTAGTCGTTCGGGCATCGGGCTATTTGTTTGATCACCAAATTCAATATCCCAGTTGGGAACCAAACGCTGATGTTCTGCACCAGTGGTTGACCGAGCTGGGCGTGGGTGGTGTGATTTTGCTAGGTGGTAGTGCTGGGGAAATTGCCTGGCGATGTCAACAACTTCAGGAATGGGCTGCTATTCCCTTGTTTTTAGCGGCTGATATTGAAGAAGGGGTGGGTCAACGCTTTGCAGGAGCCACTTGGTTCCCGCCGCCACTGGCGTTGGCAGGGTTGGCTCAGTCGGCAGTGGAATGGGAGCAAGCTCAAAAGTCTGCCCAGCAAATGGGAGCTTGGACAGCGCAGGAAGCCTTAGCAATTGGGTTGAACTGGGTGTTGGCTCCGGTGGTGGATGTGAATAACAATCCCCAAAATCCCGTGATTAATGTGCGGGCGTTCGGAGAAACGCCTGAAGTGGTCAGTCAATTGGCCACTGCATTTATTCAGGGAGCGCAGCCTTATCCAGTGCTGACGACGGCTAAACATTTTCCAGGGCACGGAGATACGACGACGGATTCTCACCTAAACTTGCCCGTGATTCTGCATGAGTGCGATCGCATCCGCCATACCGAGTACCCTCCTTTTCAGGCGGCGATTGCAGCCAACGTCGATGGAGTGATGAGCGCCCATTTGCTGATACCAGCCTTAGATCCAGACTATCCAGCTACCCTCTCTGCCAAAATTCTGACGGGTGAGTTACGAGAAGCCCTGGGATTTGAGGGGCTAATTGTCACGGATGCCCTGGTAATGGGTGCGATTGCGAATCAGTATGGGGATAATGAAGCAGCGGTTTTGGCCGTAGCAGCAGGGGCAGATATTTTACTGATGCCTGCGGATCCACCCGGCGCGATTGCTGCGGTTTGCGAAGCGGTAGAACAGGGTCGGATTGTGCCAGAGCAAATTCAAGCTTCGGTAGAACGGATTTGGCGAGCCAAGCAAAAAATTACCACCTATGACGTTGAGGATACGAGTTACCAACATGCTTGGGAAACTCAACCGCCCTTGCCTATTGATTTGGATCGGTTGGGAACCGAGGAGGCCATTGCAACGGCTACCACTATTCTCAACGACTCCAATGTCATTCATGGCCAGATCACTGTTGTTCCTGACAATGCTCGTACCTTAATTGTTGTGGATGATTTGCTGGATTGTGCGTTTTTAGGCCGCAAAGCGCCAGCGATTGATCGACTTCGCAAACAGGGCTATCAAATCCAAATTGTGGATAGCAATACACCAGAGATTCCCTTGACCAAGACCGCACCCCAACCCACATTTTTGCAACTCTTTATTCGGGGTAATCCGTTTCGGGGCAGTGCGCAGTTGAGTCTCAAAGCTCAAGATTGGTTTGAGTTTTTGGTGAACACAAATCAATTACAGGCGCTGGCCATCTACGGCAGTCCCTATGCCCTGGATCAGTTCCAGCCTCTGCTGCCGACAGGAATTCCCTATGCTTTCAGTTATGGGCAGATGCCATTGGCACAAGAACTCATTCTCGATCAGCTTTTGGGTGAGTTGGAGTAAATCCGATTCAGGATTGCTGTCTGGAGCAAACTGGTTTAGAGTTTTGAGGCTTATGAGAGTCAAGCTATTAAGTGCATGAACTTTTTGAGGTGTGTGACTTCAGGTGGACATCGTAAGCAAGCTGATCTTAATAGACACTCAACTGGGACGAAAGAAATCGCTATGGCAACCGATCAACAGCTCTTGTTAGAGTCGCATCGACAGCAATTCCCGGCCTTAGCGAACAAGCTTTACTTTAATTACGGTGGGCAAGGACCTCTACCCCAGCCTGCTTTAGAGGCGATTCAGTCTGCCTATGGTCAAATGCAAGAACTAGGCCCGTTTACGGGGGGGGCATTGGCTTGGATGACAGAGAAGGTGGAGGAGACTAGGGGTGCGATCGCATCTCAACTCAACGTCTCTCCCAGTACTATCACTCTGACGGAATCTGTTTCCAGCGGCTGCAATATCGCCATGTGGGGGTTTGACTGGCAACCGGGCGACCACCTCTTACTGTCCGACTGTGAGCATCCTGGCATTATTGCCACGGCCCAACAGCTCAGTCATCGATATGGCATCGAAGTTTCGACTTTTCCTTTGATGGCAACTCTAAATGAGGGTGATCCAATTGCGGTGATGGTGGAGCATTTACGTCCCAATACTCGTTTGGCCGTGGTTAGCCACATTCTCTGGAATACTGGTCAGGTATTGCCTTTAGCTGCAATGGCTCAAGCTTGTCGACAAACGGTGCCCACCCTCGCGATTTTGGTGGATGCTGCCCAATCGGTTGGGGTACTGCCCTTGAGTGTGGATGAATTAGATGTAGATTTCTATGCCTTCACAGGCCACAAGTGGTTCTGTGGCCCGGATGGGTTGGGGGGGCTTTATGTTCGACCTGCCTCTTTAGCAAGTTTGGAACCCACGTTCATTGGCTGGCGCGGCATTAATATGGACATCCAAGGTAAACCTACGGGTTGGAAACCGGATGGCCGTCGCTACGAGGTCGCAACGTCTGCCTTTCCGCTATTCCCAGGGTTAACGGCAGCGATTGAACTGCAACAACAGTGGGGAACATCCAGTGACCGATATCAGCGGATTTTGCATCTCAGCCGAATCTTATGGGAAATGCTCAACACAATTCCTAAGATTAAGTGTCTGCGCACGACTGCTCCTGAATCAGGGCTAGTGGCTTTTCAAATAGACGGGATCAGCAATCATCGCTCTTTTGTCCAACAGCTAGAGAGTCAAAGCGTTATGGTGCGCCTGATTGCTGATCCAAACTGTGTGAGGGCTTGTATGCATTACCTAACATTGGAATCAGAAGTAGACCAACTGGTTCAGGCGATTGACAAAGCCGTCGAGTAAAACTGACTTCTGTGAGGATATAACTAGGTTGTATCCTCACGGTTTAAGGGTTACTGGCTAATGCCGCTTGGCCTGGAAGGGGAGGGTCCTTTTGGTTCCAAAGCAGGCGATAAAGTTGGATGGGATCGCGGATGCCCTTGACCTGAACGGGATTGAGCTCCTGGAGAGGCACACTGGGTTCTGCCAACTCATTGAGTGTGCTTTGGGAGATTAATATTTCGCCACCGCGGGCCACATCGCAGATACGACTACTGATGTTGGTGGTATTTCCAATCGTGCCATATTGGAATAATTGCTCTGAGCCAATATTGCCAGCAGCAACCACACCCGTATTGATGCCAATGTGAATTTGAATGTTGAAGTTCCAGCGTTTAGCCCAGCGTTGGTTGAGTTTAGACACTGCTTTTTGCATCGCCACGGCGGCTTGAACAGCCCGCTGAGCATCGTTGGGATGCTGATAAGGGGCTCCCCAAACCGCGAGTAAGGCATCGCCAATGTACTGTTCTAGGGTGCCTTCGAATTTAAACACAATGCCCTCAACCATGACACTGAAGTATTCGTTGAGCATAGCAATCACTTGTCGGGGTTCGAGGCGAGAAGATAGCTCGGTAAATCGGCTGATATCAGCGAATACGACCGTGACTTTTGTGTCAATGATTTCTAGCTGGCTTTCTTCACTCAATTTTTTCCAAACATTTTGAGGAAAAAAGCGTTCGAGTTTGGTGCGGAGGACTGCTTCAGTTTGGATTTTTTTATAGAGGTGCGCATTGTCAATGGCGATCGCAGCTTGATTGGCCAATCCTGCCAAGAATTCCAAATCTTCTTCTGAGTAAATTGCCCGTACTGAAAGGTTGTCGGTATACAAAACCCCAATCACCTCATCTCTGGGTTTGAAGGGCACGCACATAGCGGCGTGAATGGCCTGCTGGACGATGGAGCGGGAGTCATGGAATCTGCGATCGCGAGCGGCATCATCTGTGAGAATGCCCTCGCCGGACTCATAGACAAAGTTAGTGATCGTTGTGCTATAAAACCTCAACCCTGTGGGGATGCCGCTGCCAAACTTAATCGCTTTTTGCTCAAGTTCCTGGGTTTGAGGATTGACCAACAGGATTAAGCCCCGATCAACAGCCATAATCTTGAATAGCAAATCCAAGATTTTTTCGAGCAGCGCTTCTAATTCTTCTGTGGGCGATGACAGTTGTTGACTCACTTCCAGCAAAATTTTGAGCTTATCAACCGATCGAGTTTGATCATCCTGTTGTTTTAGCTTGAGACCAACACCAGACTCCCCGGGAGCTTCGGGTTCTAATAGGTCTTGGAGTTCAATGCGGGTATTCTCGGGGGCAAAGCGACTGATGATCGAAAGAGATTTTTCAGGTGGGGAACTGGGTGGGCTGGAGTCAGGAATGGTTGTCCAGATGATTTGCATGTCAATGGTGCCGAATCGCACGAGATCACCGTCTTGAAGCTGGATCTGCTGGATCTGCTGATCGTTGACATAAGTATGGTTGAGGCTGTCTAAATCCTTCAGTACTGCCTGGCCATCGTCTTGAACCATTAACTCGGCATGGTGACGCGACAAACTTGGATGCATCAGGACAATGTGGTTATCTAATCCGCGGCCAATCGAATTAGATCCTGTGACCAAAGGATAGGATTTAGGGTTGGGGACATTGGGGGGAGCCACTAAGTACGGCACACGCATTCTTGTCTCAGATAATGAAGTGATCACAATCTTAGTGCTAGTTGAACGGCTGCCAATTGTTAAGTCAGTGACCGTTAAACACTATATTAATCTCTAACTTCAAGAAGTCCTAGCAGAAGGTGGCATCAAAGTCTGTGATCACAGATATTAAGATGGAATACTGACCCAGGCTGCTTTTGAAAATTTGTCTTTCTACCATTGATTGTCACCCTGACAATCAGGAGGGAGTAACCGTTTTGGCAACGATGAATCTTGTCTCCTATGCTGGAGTGAGCTGACCTACTTTTTGCTCATGGCTAGGGACTACCTATCAAAAGTTAGCGTTTGAGCAGTGACTAGAGTTATCCCAGAGATATGAGCTGATATTGAGTTGTATGACTAAACTCCTAAATAACCGCTATCAAGTTCTCGATGTGCTAGGGGGAGGTGGGTTTAGCACCACTTTTCTGGTGGAAGATACCCACATGCCGTCTCGTCGGCGTTGTGTTTTAAAACAGCTTAAACCCGTCAGTGTTGACCCCTCTATCCAAACCCTTGTCCAGGAAAGATTTCAACGGGAAGCTGCGATTTTAGAAACCCTAGGAGAGCTATCGGATCAGATTCCACGGTTGTATGCCTACTTTACGGAGGCCAATCAATATTACTTGGTGCAAGAGCTGATTGTGGGTCAGACCTTGGCGCAGGTAGTCCAAGCCCGAGGGGCGCTGAGTGAAGCCATGGTACTTGATATGCTGCTGAGCTTGTTGCCAGTCATTGACCTGATTCATCAGCGCGGTATTATTCATCGGGATATTAAACCGGAGAATATTATTTTTCGGGAGCAGGATCACAAACCGGTCTTGATTGACTTTGGAGCTGTTAAGGAGACCCTCGGCACCGTCGTCAATGCCCAGGGAGAGCCCACGGGTTCTGTCGTTATTGGCACACCGGGATTCATGTCGACGGAGCAGTCTCGTGGTTTTCCCACCTATGCTAGCGATCTCTATAGCTTGGGCTTAACGGCAATTTATTTGCTAACTGGCAAATTTCCCCATGAACTCAATATTGATCCTCAGACGAGTCAACTGCGATGGCATCAATCCGTACCTAATGTGTCTGCTGGTTTGGCGGCTGTTCTCGATCAATCCATTAATCTAGTGGCGCGCGATCGCTATCCTTCAGCCCCTGCCTTTTTACAAGCCCTGCGAGATACCAGTATCAAAACTGTGGCTGCTGCTGACTCCCTTCCTTTGGCCCCTCCCTATCCATCAGCTCCTAGTGCTGAACCCGCTGCCGCCTATGCCTCCTATTCAGAACGGCCTGGGGTACCGTCAACGCAAATGGGTACGAATATTGGATCGGATTCACCTCTTGGTTTGACGCCTAAAAAAGTTGGAATTCTCAGTGCGATCGCGGTAGCCTCTGCTGCGATTAGCTTTGTCGCCATCCAACAACTGTGGCCGGTGATGGCTAACTTCTTTGCGGGAGGGAACGTTGATCCTGACCCATCGCCTATCGACATCATTCCAGATGTGTCCCCGAGTGATCCTCCTGCGGCATCCCCTAGCCCTTCTCCCGCCTCCCCCGCTCCCGCAATTCAGTTTGCCGCGATCGCCTATTCGGTAGATACAGGAACCTATGGCTATGGCTATCGCTACCCTTCTCAAGCAGAAGCAGAGAAACGGGCTCTGCAAGAATGTAACAAGCGGGTACCAGCCCAAGATTGCCAAGCCTTATTTTGGTTTAAAGATGCCTGTGGGACGCTGGCCAGAGCTACATCTACGGCCTATGGCTGGGCCTGGGACGAGCAGGTTGAAGTCTCCAAGAAAGAAGCTCTACAGCAATGTAGTAGTCACGGGGGTACTGATTGTCAGGTGCTACTGAGTGTCTGTAGCGATCGCGTGATCCAAACTCGCTAACGGGCTATTTTCTCCAAATATTGACGAACGCCTTCTCCCATTTGCGTGAGGTTGGGACCAATCTTTTGGCTCAAAAAGTCTTCGACAAAATCAGCGACTTGACCTTTTAAGAAATCGGGTATTCCTTCAATTTTATGGGGATGGATGACCAACTCGCCTCGATTTTCGACAATTGTGGCCTCTCCCCGGTCCAGGAAATGATTTTTACCAGAACAGGACACAGCTTCCGTGAACGCATGGGTTGTGATCCGCCACTCTAAGGAAAAGTCGGTTTCATCCCAAATGTTGTGCTCTGTCCAAGACAGCATCTGCTCATCTATAAAGGCGCGGGCAATGGTGGGAACATCGCCGCCGCCATGCCACTCATTTGTGCAAATAACTCGTCCGTTCTCTTGCTGATAGGACTTGGGCTCAATACGATGCACATTATCCATATATGGCAGTATCTCTTGCAGTTGATCGCGGTAAGTCTGAAATACTAGCCGCCGCGGAAACGGAATTTGGGCATCCACAGAGATGATCATATTGAGTTGACCCGTAACAAACACATACAAGAGACCTGAGTTGAAGGTTGAATCATATTTTCGGGTAAGCTGCTATGCATTTATTGCATTTCCATGTCTTTCTCGTTGAACCAATGCCAAAACCAACAATATTTGAGTGATTTTCAAATTAGGTTTTTTTAGATTTATTACGGTTCAGAACTAGATTTATTACGGTTCAGAACTAGATTGATGTAGTGTGTCTGATCCTTTGCGGGCAAAGGTTCAAACCAAATTGTATTGTCCAGTGAATGCCGTCATGCTCTGGCAGCATCTTACACCTAGAGCTTGATTTGGGGTATTCAAGGGATCTTTTGAATGGGAAAATGAGGACGTTGGCGTCAAAATACGCTCTAGTTGGAGTATTTTTGGATGCGGTTAATGGTTTGTGTTTCTTCTCCTCCAAAATATCTTTGAATGATATTGAGCGACGGTATGGATGTGTGCGTGCGTAGTAGAGAGATTGTCAAATGACCCAAAAACTGTCCCAAATTCAGCAGTCTGGGGAGGGCTCGTCTGACGTTTTGCCGCTGATATCAATGTTGATTGCCATTGTCGCTTTATCCCTGGCAGCCATCTTCATCAAACTGAGCGAGCGGGAACTAGGACCCTTTGCCACGATCTTTAATCGTTTCTGGGTGGCGTATATTGTTCTCCGAGTTTGGCATGAATGGGAAAGTTGGCGCTGGCCGTTAGCGAAGCTCTTTCCTCAGCGGCAGGCTGGTCTTGGACCCTCTCATTCTGCTGAAGACGACGCACCGGAATCGACCCCACAGACCCGGCGCGATCAGCTCTGGTTGGTGGCTGCTGCCCTGATGTTTTGGGGATGTATTGCTCTTTGGGCTTGGTCTCTCACTCGTACTGAAGTGGCAAACTCGACGTTGCTGCATAATCTCACTCCTCTGTTTACAACTTTGGGAGGATGGCTGTTTCTTAACCAACGGTTCGATCGCCAGTTCTTGCTGGGATTGATGGTAGCGATTATCGGGGCTGGTGCTCTAGGGTTTGGAGATTTGCAGCTTTCGACTGCTCACCTCACCGGAGATATTGCATCCCTGTTATCGGCTGTCTTTTCCGCTGCTAACTTAATGATTATTGAGAAGCTAAGGCCCAAATTCTCCGTTAATACGATCTTGCAGTGGTGCTGTTTTTGGGGGGCAATCTGGACTTTACCAGTTGTCTTGCTCACAGAAGAGCGCTTGTTTCCTATCTCTGCATCAGGTTGGGGATCAGTGATTTGTTTGGCAGTGGTCTGCCAAGTATTAGGTCAGGGCTTGCAAGCTTTTAGCCTCAAACGCTTATCGTCGGGATTAGTTGGCATCTTACTTCTGCTAGATCCGGTTTTAGCAGCGTTAACCGCTTGGGTCCTGTTTGCAGAGAGTTTGACCTTGTTTAAGTGGTCAGCCTTTTTTGTGGTGTTACTGGGGGTTTACCTAGCAAAATCTAGTGAGACAGCGACTCAGGAAGAGCCCTGCTAATTATCTATCTGTTATCTGTTGGATGTGAAATATATAGGTATAGGTAGGCCGATGTTGGTCTATAGACCTATGTGTTGTGTTGGCGACGGTTACAGTCATGCCAGAGAGAATAAAGACCTATTTATGAACCTAAGCTTTACAAACATCTCGAAAAATACTCCAATAGGTTGAATTGAGGGTCTTGATATAGGGATTCTCGCCCAATTAATCTTGGGAGAACCCCAGCAGTAAGTCCAAAATCTTGTGCCCGTAAGAAACTAATGACAGTGCTTTTGGGCAATCTCTATCTTGATTTCGTAGCAATGGATACATAGAAAATGTAAATGATCAACATTGTCAAATAAACATTGTTATTTATTTATATTTTCGTTACACTCGTATCCATGCAGCACATGCCCAACAATTACGGAGTCAAACACCATGAGTACACAAGAGCAAACATTTGGATTCACTAGCTTTGCTGAGACCCTCAGTGGTCGCCTAGCAATGGTGGGCTTTTCTTTAGCCCTAGTTACTGAAGTTCTAACTGGCCAAGGAATTGTAGGTCAGCTTACAGCTTTATTTAGCTTCTAAATCCCGTTACGGTTTAAGCCGTATTGTTTTGAGTAATAGTTCGCGCTTCTTGGCCCTAGCTTAGCTGGGGCCTTTTTCATGAGCACTAACGATCAAATGTATTTTGGGAGTAGTAGGTATTAGACCCTGGCAACAGTTTCACTACAGGACCGTTATATCCGCTTTCTTGATTTCATCTGCCAAAGGTGAAGATTGCATGGCTAAAATCCAAGGTAATTTGGGGTGAATGAGTATGAACATACAGGGTACAAAATACAACGCTAGAGTCGTTGCCCCTAGTAAGCCTCCAGCAATGGTAATCGCCAAGGGTGGCCAAAATCCAGTTGCATCAAATAGTAAAGGTACCAAACCCACAATGGTTGTTAATGTCGTCGCTACCACATGCCGAGCCGATGACACCACCACCCGCTCAATCGCCCGCCGCGATCCCTGACAGGCCAGCTCATCTTCGCGTAATGCAGCTAACACAACGATGGAATCATTGATAGCTAAGCCAATTAAGCCCAACATCCCCAGAATGGCTGTAAAGCCAAAAATAGATTGAAAAGTCCACAGAGCAAAAGCCCCTAAGCCGATGCTTAATAAGGCAACGAGAGCGATCAACCCTGCTAATAGAAATGAATTAAACGAGAGCACCAGGGTGGCCGTCATTAAGATCACTAATAAACCGACAGTAGATAATAAATTACCGACAGCATTGCCCCGTGCATCTACTTCACCGCCATAGGATAGAGAATATCCTGGTGGCAGTTGAAAATCACTCTGCTCTAGTCGGATCTGGAATTGCTTCAGTACTTTATCTGGCAAAGTTCCTGCTTGCAAATAACCCTCCACTGTATTGAAGCGTTGACCATCACGGCGGGTAATGGTCGCTAGATTTGGAACTAGATTGACTTGGGCGATCGCACTTAAAGGCACCTGAGTGGGTTGACCGGCTTGAGTGCCCAGCAGCTCCAGGGAGGTCACCGCAGATAAATCGGAGCGATCGGCATCGGCAATCCTCACCCGGACTGGAATATCTTCGGTCGCTTCTAATAGTGACCCGCCTGTATTCCCTTCCAGATTGGCATTGAGTTGTCGAGCAATGGCTTCGTTATCCAAACCCACCCGTCGGGCTTGAACTTCGTCCACCGTGAGGGCGAGTTTGGGGAGAGTTTCTGTTAAGATTGCCCGCGTTTGGGTAATCTCCGGTTCTTGAACGAGTAGGGTGCGGAGCTGATCACCCAAATTTCTTAAGATAGTCACATCTGGTCCAAACACTTCTATTTCAATGGGGGCACCAAAGGGAGGGCCTTGTTCTAGCTGTTGAACCAAGATTTGAGCTTGCGGAAAGGTTGTATCTAACTCTTGTTGCAACGCTTGGATTGTTTTAGGCAAGGTGTTCGTAGAGGCCAACTGAACAATACCTTGGGCAAAATTTGGGGCATTTTGGCGTTGACCAAAGACGTTGTAAAAAAACACAGGGGCGCTTTCGCCCACAAACCACTGCACATCCATCACTTCGGGATGAGCAATCATAACCTCGCGCAGTTCTCTGACCGTGGCTGATGTTTGGGTAATGGAGCTGGAAGTGGGCATTTCCACTTGAATTTGAATTTGATCGCGATTGGTCGGCGGGAAAAATTGCTGAGGTAGGGACAAAAATTGACTAAAACCCAAAACGGGTAGGAGCAGAGCCAGGACTATCCCCAGAACAGGCTTAGCCAACGTTAACCGGAGTAAGCGTCGAAATCTCCTAGATAACATCGGACTGGATATCCCCTGAATAGCCCAACGCGGCAATTTAGAGGGTCCCTTTCCCACACCAATGATGGCGGTTAGGGAGGCAATGATAGTCAATGAGACCGCGAGGGAACTCAACAAAGCCAAGATTACGGTTAAGCCAATGGTGCCAATAAATTCCCCAGTTGCTCCTCTGGCGGCCGCAATGGGCAAAAAGGCAAAGACCGTTGTTAAGGTTGATGCCAGCAGGGGAACGCCTAAATGTTGCCCGGTTTGTTTCATCGCGATCGCAGGTTTCAATCCATCTTGCAACCGGTGTTGGACTTCATCCACAACAATAATGGCGTTATCGATCAATAACCCTAAGGCGATAATCAGACCCGTAATAGACATTTGGTGGAGGGGAATGCCTAGACTTTTCATCCACCCAAACACCATCAGCGTCACCAATGGGATAGCTGTGCCTACGATCAAGGCTGCTCGCCACCCCAGCATCACTATAGAAATGCCGATTACTAACAAAGAACTAGCGAGCAAATTGCGAATGACGCCATTCAGCCTTTGTTGAACATACTGACTCTGATCTTGAATGATCTGTACACTCATGCCGTCTGATAGGTTGGCTTGAAAATCCCGGATCTGCTGGTGGGCCAGTTGAGCCCATTGATCAACGCGTTCTTGCGATTCCATGGTGACTGACAGGGTAATCCCCGGTTTACCATTAATGAGTGTGAGGCTATCTAGGGGGTCTTGGATACCTTTGGTGATCTTGGCGATATCCTGAAGCTGGGTTGCCTGTCCATCACTCCCTAACTGAATGGGTGTGGTTTTTATCCGAGCTAGAGTATCAAGTTGGGTGTCTACTTCTACTAAGAACTCATCTTGTTTGCCTCTAAAGGTTCCGGCAGAAACCTTAGCATCCCTGGCTTGCAACTGCCGAGAGAGTTCGGAGGCAGTCAATCCCAAATTCGCTAGCTTGGCCTGATTGATTGCGACTAGAATTTCTTCTTGGGGCTCACCAAATGTCTCAATTTTGTCTGTCCCCGGAATGCTGCGCAGTCGATCTTCTAGTCCCTGAACGACCCGTGTCAAAATTGTGTAATTTGGAGCACTCTCTAAGTCCCATTTCAAAGCCACAATCAGCGTTGAGGCTTTGAGAGCAATTTCTTCAAACTCAGGTCTCAACGTATCCGCGGGTAGCGCTGGGATTGTATCTTCGACTTTGCTACGTACTCGTGCCCAGATGGGATCGACATTATCTACAGCATCACTCAGTTCAAGCAGCACCACCGATAGGCCCAAGCTGGACGTAGAATCGATCCGATCAATTTCTTCAATTTCTTGGAGTTCTGTCTCAATTTGCTCTGAGACTAAAGACTCTACCCGTTCGGCGCTAGCACCGGGCCACGGAGTGGTGACGAGAGCAAACCGAGGAGTCAGTTCGGGGTCTTCTAAGCGGGGCAGAGTCAGAAAGGCCGACAGTCCCCAGAAGACGATCAGGGTAATCGATAGGCTTAGTAACTGTCGATTCCGATAAAACAAGTTGAACATGGTGATACGCGTCTCGTATCGTTGGAGTATGGCGCTGTTATTGAGAGTTGGCAACTCGGACTAATTGACCCGGAGCAATACGACGTGTGCCAGTAATAATGACCTGCTCTTGCGGCTTCAACATGCCACGAACATAGCTGCGATCGCCCTCCGTATGCAGGACTTCAACAGCTCTCCGAGCCACGCTAAAAACTGCGTCTTGTGCTGATGGTTTCAGCACATAGGCTGACCATAATCCTCTTTCCCCGGTAATGATGGCAGTCGAGGGTAGCCAAAATCCAGCTTGATTTTGGCGTTGGGCCAAGGTGATTTTGGCTGTTTGGCCAAGCGGCAAAGCAGCTTCTCCTGTAATCGCTAATATGACAGTCACAGTGCGACTCTGAGGGTCTACTTCCGGCAGTAGTGTTTGCACCTGACCCACATAGCGTTGGTTGCCGATGTGAAGAGGGTAGGTTTGACCGGGCCTCATTTCCTTAGCCATTGTTTGGGGTACGCCAATGCGGGCTTCTACCCGAGCGGCTTCCACGATTCGTAGGATCGGCTGACCACTATTCAGAACAACACCTTCGTCCCTTAGACGCTGCGCCACCTGTCCAGAAAAAGGAGCCTGTAACACGCTTTTTGATCGCTGAATTTTCAGGGCATCAAGTTGCGCGTCAATCTCTGCTAACTGGGCTGCCTGGAACTCGACTTTTTCCACTCGGGTTCCTGCTAATAGCTCTTCCAAGCGTTTTTGAGCTTGACCTTGCCGTTTTTTTAAAGCGGCAGCGGCAAAGTACCGTTCTTCAAAGGACTCCCGTGAGATGGCCCCTTTTTTGTACAAGTTTTGCCGTCGTTGGCTTTGCTTCTGGGCTAACAAAAGCTGCTGTCCCAAATCCTCAACGGCAGCTCGGGCGGCGCCAATTTCTTCCGTTCTCGGACCCGTTTTGAGTTCTCGGAACTGGGCTTGGGCCTGAGCTTTTTGGGCAAGAAGCTGTTGCCGCTGCGTCTCTAACATCCGCGTATCTAGTCGGGCTAGGAGAGTCCCTTGATTGACCCAATCGCCCTCTTCTACAGCAATATCAATCAATGTTCCTGTCAGTTCGAATCCCAGCTCACTAGTGCGATGCGCTTGGACTTCACCTGAATAGCTGCGTTGAATGTTATAGAACGATGAAGGCTGCAGGGACAAGGTCGAGACAGGTAATAGAGCGCGTGGGGCTGCAGTCTCCTGGGTAACTCCCCAAGTTTTGACCCCTACTGCCACTCCTATGCACATAAGTGCAAGCCCCAAACAACGCGGCGATTTCCAGCGGATTGGCTTCACGGAAGAGGAAGGTGTAGGGGCTTCTGGTATTGCAGGGGATTGTTGATCCATGCTTAATATCCAACTTGTTGATACAAAACCTGCCGAGTATTAATCGATAGCTTATGCTCGCCTTGTTGGAGCTGTCAATGCCAGTACATCAACCTGCTATGTCTTTTGTACACGGGATTTGACAGCTTTATTTGAGGGGTCTTATTGCGAGTATGACCTCAATAAATGATGCAGTTTCGATCTCTGAGGCTCAGACGAAGAATTTGACACGAGCAAGAGTAAATAGATTGGTGCCAAGTAGTACTAGAAATGTTGCAAGTCACATCAACATCAAAAAGCAAGAAAGACCACAGCACTGACCAGTCCAAAGAATATAAAATATCCGGATTGTTTGTGCAGACACTTTTATATCCTACTGTGCTCTCACCTTACTCATGTTTGGCTGTGTCTGTGGCTCAAAGACTATTAGTTTTATAACTGGTGAGTCACGCGATGCTGATTTTTCTTATTGTTATGGATTGTAGATATACAGTAACTCAAATTATTAAGACTATTGTTACCATGTAAAGTATTTTTGTCTCAACTAAAGGCTGCGAATGCACTCTTGAACAAGATTAGTAAGTGATTCTAACTACAAATCTGAATAAAATAGCTATAGCTACAAAATAGAATTCAAAGTTGAGCAATGTCAAATATTGCACGGAATTAAGGATTCTATAGCTGCTAGATATGGAATATAAGGTAAAAGCATATTAAATTAGAGCTAATTAAAAATCTACAAAAAACACTAATGATGAGTTTTGCGATTGCTCTGATATCTATCTATTAGAGAAATTGAAGAACTTTGAAGTAAGAATTTTCTATGCATGTAAAAAAATAAAGCTATGCAGTAAATAACTGAGTACTCTAAAATATATCTGAGTCTAAAAGAATCTAGTTTTTCTTCGCTTTACAGTTTTTTTACAATTGTTTTGTTGTGACTCTGTTACTCTGTGCAAGATAACTATTTACCTATAAGCTTTGATTTGAGCTATTAAACCTCAATGAAATCTAACGCCATCTCAGTAGATATTTCTTCTGCTGCCAAAATAGCTGTAATTGGCATGGGCTGTTGCTATCCCGGCGCAAAAAATTTAAAGACTCTGTGGGAGAACATATTAGGAAGACGCCGTCAGTTTAGAACCCTTCCTGAGAGACGGATACCACTATCTGAATATTATGCTTCGGATCCAAAATCGCCAGACCAGACCTATGGCAAACAAGCAGCATTGATTGATGGCTTCGAATTTGATTGGGCAGCTTGGCGAATTCCCAAAACGACTTTTGACAGAACAGATATTGTGCATTGGTTGGCATTGGATACTGCCTATCAGGCGCTGAAAGATGCTGCATCTTGCGCTGGTCGTGCGGAAGATTTTTCGTCAGCCAGTATGTTGATGAAGAGCCACAATGTTTCAACTCAAACAATGGGTGTCATTGTTGGTAATACGCTTACAGGTGAACAAACTCGCGCCAGCACCCTGCGGTTGCGTTGGCCTTACGTACGACGCGCCGTTCAAGCAGCCGCTACTGTTCACGGAATCTCAACAGCGGCTGCTCAAGCCTTGATGGAGACGCTGGAAGCCATCTATAAGTCTCCCTTTGCATCAATTACTGAAGACTCCTTGGCGGGTGGCCTTGCCAATACAATTGCAGGACGTATCTGCAATGCATTCAATCTTGATGGTGGAGGATATATCGTCGATGGAGCCTGTGCCTCTTCACTTATTGCGGTGAAGACAGCAGCAACGGCTCTGGCGGCAGGTGAGTTGGATTGTGCTCTGGCAGGGGGGGTTGATGTTAGCTTGGACCCCTTTGAACTGATTGGTTTTGCCAAAACTGGGGCATTAACCGCAGGCGATATGGCTGTTTATGACCAGGCAGCTAATGGGTTTTTGCCAGGAGAAGGGTGTGGTTTTGTGGTCCTGAAACGCTTAGCTGATGCTCGGGCTGACGGCGACTACATATATGCAACGTTGCAGGGTTGGGGCATTTCGTCGGATGGCAAAGGTGGGATTACCGCGCCTTCTGGTCAGGGTCAGGCTAAAGCACTACAACGGGCCTATGACCAGGCAGGTTACCGTCCCTGCGAGGTCGACTTTATTGAAGGACATGGGACAGGGACAGCTGTTGGCGATCGCGCTGAGTTAGAAGGCATTGCAGCCGTTGTTCATGCCAATGGAGACGTCACCCCTCGGTCTGTGGGGGTGACGTCATTCAAGTCGATCATGGGCCATACCAAAGCGGCGGCGGGGATTGGCGGTTTGATCAAGGCAGTGATGGCCGTTAATCAACGCATCATTCCGCCTACAGCAGGTTGCCAAAACCCCAGTGCTGTTTTTGAGTCTCTAGCGCTAGGAGTGTATCCAGTGCTCACGGGAGCAGTTCGATCCTCCACTAGTCAGCTGCGGGCTGGCGTGTCTGCTATGGGATTTGGCGGCATCAATTCACATATTACGCTAGCATCAGCGGATGCTCCTGCCGCTCATCTAAAGCCTACTGTGGACGAACGAGCACTGTTAGTTTCACCTCAAGAAACGGAGCTGATTGTTCTCAGTGGTGATTCCATTTCAGGTTTATTAGCCAGAATAGCAGCGATTCGCCAAGCCGCGACTGGCATCAGTGATGCAGAGCTAGCGGATCTTGCAGTCCATCTCACTACATTTTTGCACCCTACGCATGCTCTAAGGGCTGCTGTGGTTGCCCGATCCCCAGAAGCCCTCATTGAGCAACTACAACAGCTTGAACAATATCTGGTAGATCATCCTATTGGTCCTGGAGAAATGGCATCGGTTCCGCCTCAAGGATTTTGGGTTGCTAACGCGCTCCAGCAAGACCGAGTTGGTTTTTTGTTCCCTGGACAGGGATCACAGCGGTTAAATATGGCTCGGACGTTGGTGGAACGTTATGGTTGGGCGCGAGATCTAGTGACCCAGCTCGATACCCAACTGCAAAAGATGGGGGCTCAGTCTGTGAGTCCCTTGATTTATCGACCCGTTGAACAAGCGGCTAATCCAGCAGAAATCCAAACCTGGACTCAGGAGCTAGCACAAACCCATGTTGCTCAGCCTGCCCTGTGTCTCACCTCGTTGCTCTGGAGTGGCTACTTGGACCGACTCGGAATTCAGCCAGTAGCAGTGGGTGGGCATAGTTTAGGAGAGCTGACGGCTTTTCATCGAGCCGGGGCCTTCGATGTCGAAACCTTACTACATCTGGCGGCGGTGCGGGGGCAGGCGATGTCAGCAGGACGAACGGGGGGGGCAATGGCTAGCCTCGGTTGTTCTGCTGACATCGCTCAATCTCTCTTAGCCTGCATAGAAGATGACGTTGCCATCGCCAATATTAATAGTCCTGAACAAACCGTGATTTCAGGTACATCATCCGGCATAGCCTCTGTGATGCAGTTAGCTATCAGCCAAGGGATTCAGGTGCGACAGCTGCCCGTCTCTAATGCTTTCCACTCCTCCTTTGTCGCTGGGGCTGCAGACCAACTCAGAACGGATGCGCCTCTACCCGATGTGTTGGAGAACTTATCTTTAGCGCTGTTCTCTAGTATGAATGGAGCACAGGTGCAGTCAGGACTGAATCTACGCAATCACTTTGCGGATCAAGTCACCTCGTCGATTGATTTTGTGGCCCTGGTGCAAGCCATGGCACCTCAGTGCGATCTGCTGGTGGAAGTGGGAGCGGGACGAGTTCTGTCTGGCCTAGCAAACGCTACGATTCAAGCAACGGGTCCTGAGTGTTTACCTCTAGAGTCCAAGGCAGGATGCGATCGCGACCTCAACGCTTTTCTGGCCAATATGTTTGTTCGCGGCAGTGAGATTAACTGGGCGGTTCTACATGAGAATCGTCTGATCAGACCGTTCGTTCCAGCTCCGCAGCGTCAATTTATTGAAAACCCCTGTGAACGTCCTTTGGCGATACCTCATGCTGAAACATCGCCTCTGTTGGCTGCTGATACATTTCAACTCAATGGATATCAATCCTCTTCTGGTCAATCGTCTGTGTCTTCATCATCCTCATCTAACGTTGATTGGGTTGAAACACTATCTCAATACTTGACTCAGCGAGGTGACTTTCTCGCTGAGGTTATCCAAGCTGACCTACAAACCCTGCCGCAATTGGCTCAGCCGACCCAATCTGTGCCGAGTGTGATCAGTAAGGGGCCAGACCTAGTAGCGGCGCCGCCAGAAGAGCCCAAACATGCCTTTCAACCCGACGTGGAAATGGCCCTGATTGATCTGATTGGTGAGAAGACAGGTTATCCCCGAGATTCTATTCAAATGCATCTACGATTACTGGATGATCTCAACCTAGATTCGATTAAAGCCGCAGAGGTGGTGGCAGCTGTCGCCAAGCAGTTTGGGGCAGCAGGCCAACTTGATCCATCACTGTTGGCCAATGCTAGCCTGCAAGAGGTGGCTGATGGAATCCGGACAGCCCTAACCCCTGATTTCCCGGACCGATCGATACCTCTGGAGTTGACAACGACGTGGGTTCGAAACTTTGCTGTGAAGTATGTTCGGCAAGCGCTGCCAGATGCCGATGATGCGGGTTGTCAAGTGTGGTCACAAGCAGAGGTTCTTGTTCTTGCAGATGAGATCGAGAACCCTGTGGGTCAAGCTGTGGGCAAGCAACTCCAAGACTTAGGTGCACGGGTTGAGTATGCGACCTACTGGCAGCCCTTAGAACATCAGCCGATTTATTCTCACTATTTGGCAGTTTTACCTCAGACTGCTCTTGCTAAGAATGGACTGCGATTGCCTGAAATGATGACACGCCTAAGGTGGGTGTCATCGCTTTCTCTGGCTGCCGATACCTGTGTGGCCTATGTACAGTTTGGTGGGGGGCAATTTGGTCGTGAGGGTAGTGTGTCCCCTGAAGTCTGCTGTGCGGCAGCATTTGCGCGTAGCCTCCACTTAGAGCAGCCACATCTGCGGGTTCGAGTCATTGATTTCAACCCAACCCTTGAGACAAAGCGGGTGGCGAAACGAGTGGTCGCAGAGCTATCAGGACAGGACCCGATCATCACCGCTGGTTACGATGCTGATCGGGTGCGTTGGGTTCCCCAGTCTTGCCTACAACATCCAGTGAATTATGCACCGCGATCGCTCACTTGGTCTGCTCAAGACGTTTTTCTAGTCACCGGTGGCGCTAAAGGGATTACGGCAGAATGCGCCTTTGCCCTTGCTCAGGCCACGGGTGTCAAGATGGCTCTGGTGGGTCGATCTTCTAGTCCAAGTGATCGCACTTTAAAGCGCTTTCGCGATGCAGGACTGATCTGCCGTTACTATGCCTGTGATGTGACCAATGCCAAGGCCGTTGCCTCACTAGTACAGTCTGTTACGGCTGAGCTGGGTCCTATTACGGGTGTTATTCATGGAGCTGGGTTAAACCAGCCTCGTCGTCTTGAGCAGGTTAGCCTAGAAGCAGCCGAGGCAGAAGTGTCGCCTAAGCTTAGGGGAGCAGCCCATTTACTAGAGGCTTTGGTGTCTGCGCCGCCTCGTTTATTTGTGGCCTTTAGCTCCATCATTGGGGTTACGGGCATGCCGGGGAATGCCTGGTATGGCTTTGCCAATGAGGCCCTGGATATCTTGCTACGCCGTTACCAACAGCAGCATCGTCAAACTCAAGTCCTCTCGCTGGCTTATAGCGTTTGGGGTGAAATCGGCATGGGTGCTCGTATGGGAAGTGTCCAAAATCTACAACATATGGGGATCGCAGCGATTCCAACCGAGGATGGCGTCAGCCGTTTCTTGCAACTGGTTGAGAATGATCCCGGTGTGACTCAAGTGGTGATTGCTGCTCGGTTGGGGGGATTAGATACTTGGTCACCTGCGCCGCTTGGCTCCTCAACGACTTTTCGGTTTATCGAGCAGATTAAGCGGGTGGAACCGGGTGTTGAGTTAGTGGCGCGATCGCAACTCAGTCTAGACCGCGATCTATATCTGCAGGATCATCTATGGCGCGGATCGTATTTATTGCCAACGGTGTTTGGTCTAGAAGCAATGGCTCAGGCGGTGGCCTATTTACTGGGCAAGGCGCAACTTTCCATTGTTCAAATTGAGGACATTGTCTTACATCGTCCAATTGCAGTTGATCCAACAACTGGAGTGGAAATTGAACTGCGGGCTGAGGCGCTAGAAATCGAGACGAACGGCGAACAACAAATCAAAGTAGGAATTGGCACCGAGCAAACGGGATTTACAGTGGATCACTTTGCTGCCACCTTTGTTCTAGGATTGCAAACAACTGGAGAGCAACAAGATTTAGCATTAGGCCAGTCCTTAGACTTAGTGCCAAAGACCGATCTCTACGGAAGTTTATTGTTCCAGGGAACGAGATTTCAAAAAATAGAAACCCTATTTGCGTTGACAGCAGAGACGGCCGTGTTTCGAGCCTGTGTGCGTTCGGCTGTTGCGATCGCCGAGGATAGCTTTGCGCCTGAACTTGGTGAATGTGTGCTGTTAGGTGATCCCTACGTGCGCGATAGCTTGCTACAGTCCGTGCAATTGACGATTCCTCAAGATATCTGTCTACCGACTCACATTGACAAAATTCAATTTTTCCAGCCGCCTACCGATCAATCCCCCAGAATCATCACAGCCCGACTGTTAGAGCGTCAGGATCAGGACTATATCGGTGAAGTGACCGCCACCGACGGACAAGGATATGTGGTTGAGCGCATCAGCGGCTATCGGATGCGAATCCTAGAGGAGCGTCCCGACAACCCAACGGCGGCAGAGCTAGCCCGCTCAAAAAGACGAGATCAAACGCCAACGGTACCTCAGCTTCAACGCCCTTCTGCTGTGTCAATAGCGGCTCAGCAAGATTCCCATTCGTCTCGCTATACCGACGATGGCCCTCAGGGGCAGAAGGTCTATGAGCATCGGTTTCAGGTTAGTTTCAAAGAAAGCGGTAGCATCAGTCGTCGAGTTTATTTTTCACAATACTTCCGCTGGATTGGCAAAATTCGAGAATTACCGATGGAGAGCATCGCGCCTCAAGTGCTAGCCGACTTTCTTAGCGGTGACTGGGGGATGGTGACCAATGCGGTCAGTTTGCGAGTATTTGGAGAGGCGACTGCTTATGATCGCGTTCAGGCACGGGCCTGGTTGGGTTGTGTGGAAGGTTCTTCGTTTACGACCTATATCGAGTTTTGCAAGGTCTTGGCCGATGCATCACTGGCAAGACTTGCGATCGCAGAAGTGCGCGCCACTTGGGTCCAACTTGTTAGCTATGGTGTGCCCTCACCTATGCCGTTTCCGCCCTATCTATCGGCGTATTTAGCAGAGTTTGTAGCCCAACAGCCCCAGAATCTAGATCTCAAACATCCAGAGACCCTGCCCTTACCAACTCTTCCTGCTGATCTTGCTGGCTTGGAAGTTGGCCTGCCAATGGGTAGCAAGTTACCAAAGCAGAGTCGATACGGTCGGCTTTTACGCTCAGAAGTCTTTCAAACCACTCTAGAAGAGTCGAATCTAGTGGGGAATGTTTATTATGGAAACTATTTTATCTGGCAGGGACGAATCTTGGATTTGTTTTTATATGCTGTCGCTCCTGAATATCTCCGCACCTCTAATCCCCAAGGTGAGATGGTTTGTATTTACAGCAGCATGGACTATCTGCGCGAAGCAATGCCCTTCGATCAAATTCGAACCTTACTCTATGTCCAATCTATTACCGAGTGTGGAGCCGTGTTTAACTTTGAATTTCTACGAGAGCTGCCTGAAGGAAGTTCAGAAAAACTACATATCGGCCAACAAGAGGTCCTTTGGGTGCATCGTCGGCTGAATGGTAAACCCATTGCGGCTCCTTGGCCACAGCAAGTGACGCAAGCATTGATGGGCCAGTCTGCTGTAGAGAAACAGGTAACTAAATGACACAAGCCATTTTTTGAATAAATAATTAAATGAATAGATCTATTTTTTGAAGGTCCATTACATTTCTCTTAAATCTATTACGGAGGATCGAATATACCTGTTGCGGGGGCCAAGTATATCTATTCTTAGATCATTTATTGGTCTATTTTTCCAAAAATCAAGATTTTTGCCCGTAAGGAGAAAGCATTGTGGAAAACTTTGTAATTAATTTTGTTAATGGTACCCCTGATAGTGATTTTTTGATCGGTAGTCAGGGTAACGACGCGATCAATGGTAATGCTGGCAATGATTTCCTTTCCGCTGGAGAAGGAGATGATGCTCTTAATGGGGGTGAAGGTAACGATGCCTTGTTCGCGGGTCCGGGTGTTGATGTCCTTAATGGTGGACCTGGTGAAGACACTATGTTTGGCCAAGATGGAATTGATGCGCTCAATGGGGGTGATGGCAACGACGCCATGTATGGTGGAGCGGGTCAAGATGCGCTCAATGGCGGTGCAGGCAATGATGCCATGTTCGGCGGTAGTGGTGTCAACTCGCTCTTGGGTGGTGATGGCAGTGATGCCTTGTTTGGGGGGCGTGATAACGACATTCTCAATGGTGAAGCTGGAGACGATGCCCTCTTTGGTGACCTCGGTGATGATGTTCTTCTAGGTAACCTGGGTAACGATGTGATGTTTGGTGGCGACGGCGATGATCGCATGAATGGTGGTGAAAACAATGATGCCATCTACGGTGAAGCTGGGGATGACTTACTCATTGGCGGCACTGGCAATGATGTGTTAGTGGGAGGTAGCGGTAATGACCTGTTAACCGGTGGTCAAGGCACGGACCAGCTTACAGGGGGTAAAGGATCTGATTCCTTCTTGCTAACGACTGCGGGCGGAGATATTGTTTTCGACTTCTCACTCACTGAAGATATCTTTCTACTCTCTGCTGCAGACTTTGGAGTCGATCTCACGCCTGGTGCACCTCTGGGGGCTGACCAGTTTGTCATTGGCGCAGCCGCAGCCGCTGCTAACAATCGGTTTGTTTACAACTCAAATAATGGCGCTTTGTTCTTTGATGCTGATGGAGCAGGTGGTGCTGATCAAATGCAAATTGCAAGTTTATCAACAGATTTAGCTCTAAGCAACAATAATTTTTTTGTGATTCAATGATGTCTTTATGATTGCTTAGTTTCTACTCAGATCACTGTTTAAGAAGATGTATGAGAAGTTTGTTCACAAGTCCGAGACCCTAGTCATTAGCATCTAGTGGCTACCACTCTAGGTTCTACATGAGTGACCATCCTTCTCGTACATTCTCTGAGTCTATTTAGTTCAGGAGAGAGTTATGAAATTTATAAGTCCCCGGCTACACGGATATTTAGACTACGGTGTTGTCTTAGTTTTTTTGATAGCACCAACCCTATTTGGGCTATCTGGTGTACCTGCGTTTATTTCCTACACCCTTGCCATCGTGCATTTAGGGGTCACATTGTTGACAGCTTTCCCACTGGGTGTAGCTCAGGTACTTCCCTTTCGACTACACGGCATGATTGAGTTTGTGGTTTCCTTGGCTTTGATTGCCCTGCCCTGGGTTTTGGGATTTTCTGCAATTCCAGCCCCCCGCAATTTCTATGTCATTATGGGTGCTTTGATTTTTCTAGTGTGGTTAGTCACCGCCTATCACCTAGTGAAGCCAAAGGCTGCAATCAGAGACAAAACAACGGCAGGGGCGAGATAGTGCAGAACGATCATTGAACATTTCTAAGTTCTTTTCTTTTGTGCAGTGGCAGAGACCTGAATTATGGTTTGTGATGATTGTCTTGAATATGATGTTGTGATTATGGGGGCTGGATTTGCGGGCCTCTGTCAGGCTCGACATCTATTGCTCAACATTCCTGATATTCGGGTGGCGCTAGTGGACCCTCGTCCTGAGCACCGCTCCGTTAGGGATCTGAAGGTGGGCGAGTCCACGATTGAGATTGCTTCCTTGTTCCTAGCCCAAGAACTGGGTTTACGAGAGTATCTGATTGAAAATCATGCGCCCAAACAGGGTCTGAACTTCCACTGGCCTAAAGATCCAGATCAGACAGAAACGCTGGATGACTATTATCATGCTGGGTCGAATCGACAGGTTCCTATTCCGTCCTATCAGATTAACCGGGCTCGGTTTGAGCAAGATTTACTGCAAATGGTTAAAGAAATGGGCGGGGTGTTCCATCAGGGCCAGGTCACTGATGTTGATCTGACGCCAGGAGCAGCATTGAAAACAGTAGATGTAAAGATAGGGCGTGATCAGTTGCATCCTGACGGCCAGGATGAGTCTATCTACAGCAATGGTCGTTACTTACTGTCCGAAGAATATCGGTCAGTGGTCGACCATCGCCTTGCTTTAACTGCGAAACATGTCATTGATGCAGCTGGACGTCGATTTATTATTGGCCGCAAAACCGATAATATTCTTTCAGGCCCAGAAAACTTGATGGGCCTCGATACGGGCTCAGCCTGGGTACGCGTCAAAAATGTTGATCGCACTCTCTTCCATGATGGTTATGACCCGATGGGAGCCTCCACTAGTCACTATTATGCGACCAACCATTACTTTGGTCATGGACATTGGATCTGGATGATTCCTATTGATACTGAAGCGATGGAACTATCCATTGGCATTGTTCACCATCACCAACAGCTCCCGGCGGAGCAGCTGAACACACGAGAGAAATTTTTAGGTTTTCTCCAGGCCAACCATACGATTCTGGCGCAAATCATTGAGAGCAGCGACCCTATTGACTTCCACTATTGGCCGAAACTGGCTCACAAGAGTAAAACCCAGTTTTCGACCGATAATTGGTACGTCATTGGCGATGCAGCTTATATTTTTGATCCCTTTTACTCCTACGGAACTTCCACCATTGCTCTCAGTATTGAGGGCGTCACCGAAATTATCCGCGCCAAGTTAGCCAATGAGGTTGACGCAGAAGAGAAGCGCGCGGCCTACAACGCCTTCAACTTGGCTTATGCTCGCAGTGTCAACTGTCTCTATCGAGGCCACGATCGCCAGTTGGGTCATGCCAGTATTATGAGCTGGCGGATCTATTTTGAGTACATGTGGTGGTTTGGGGTGCAGGTGCCGATGTATGTGGGCAAGTGGCATCTGGATTTGACCTTTATTCCTATTTTCTTGAAGACGCTCAATGGTAATGTAGACGGTCTTTTTGCTGATATATCTGACCAGTTTAATCAACTGGTGGAGCGCGATGCCAATATCGGATTGATGGACTGCTATCGGGCCGATCAGTTGATTCATGGTTATCATCCCCTTAAACACTTTGATCCATTTCTAGAAAATACTAAGTTAGAACCAAAGCATTGCAATGTTTTTATCGGCTTAAGATACACCTGCTTTTATGTTGCGATCTGGTACCTCAAATTTCAGTGGCAGGGGTTTGGCTGGCAAGGCGTGCTGCGTCCTCAAAGTCTGTATCACTTCTTTAGACTTCTGGGGTTGACGGTACAGGCCATCATTGGCGAAATGGTTTATAAGCGTAAGACCCGCGGGTTGGTTGATAACGCTGAAGTAGAGGAGATGCGAGCAGCCTTTAAGCAGTATCAATACCGTCCTGGATTGCAGCCCTGGATACCCAACAATAGCTAGGTGATTGGAAATGACTATGACTCTGACCCAAACCCATGAATATGATGTTGTGATCATGGGGGCCGGATTTGCGGGTGTTTGTCAGGCTCGGCATTTGCTGCTCAATGTTCCTGGTATTCAGGTTGCGATTGTTGATCCTCGCTCTCCAGAGCGGGCTGAGAAAGATTTGAAGGTGGGTGAATCTCTGATTGAGGTTGCGGCTCTATTCTTAGCTAAAGAACTTGGTCTGCATGACTATCTGATCGAACAGCATACGCCTAAATCTGGTCTCAATTTCCATTGGCCGAAGGATCCAGCCCAGACTCAGGATTTAGATGACTATTACCATGTTTGGGCCAACCGCCAGACCCCCATTGCCTCGTTTCACCTGCATCGAGCGCGGTTTGAGCGAGACCTGTTGAGGATGAATAAAGACATGGGTGCGGTCTTTTATAACGGTCGGGTTACAGATATGGCCCTAACGCCTGGAAATGACGTGAAGACCGTTGATGTTCAACAAGGAGATGAACGGATCGCCCTCAAAACAAAGCACGTGATTGATGCGGCTGGTCGGCGCTTTTTGATCGGTCGCAAGACCGATAATTTGCTCACGGATCCTGAAGATATGTTGGGGGTGAACAACGGTTCAGCGTGGCTCAGGGTCAAAAACGTGGATCGCTCAATTTTCCATAGCGGCTATCATCCTACTGGCTCCTCGTCGAGTCCTTACTACGCGACCAATCACTACTTTGGGGATGGACACTGGGTGTGGATGATTCCCATTGACCGTCAGGCTCAAGAACTCTCAATTGGGGTGGTTCACCATCACGATGTGATTCCAGGTGAGAGTTTGAATAGCTTGGAGAAGCTACAGGGTTTTTTGAGCGCTAATCATACCTTGATGGCTGACATCATCAACAGTGGCGAAATCGAAGACTTTCATTACTGGCCCAAGCTTGCCCACAAGAGCAAGACGCTCTTTTCCCCAGACAACTGGTATGTCATTGGAGATGCTGCTCAAATCTTTGATGCGTTTTATTCCTATGGCACAACGATGATCGCCTTTGCAGTGGAAAGTGTCACCGAAATTATTCGAGCCAAGCTGGCTGGGGAGGCAGATGTAGAGGCAAAGCGAACAGCCTATAATGACTTCAACCAAGCCTATGGCCGGAGTGTTAACTGTCTGTATCGGGGCCACAGCCGTCAGTTAGGCCACGCGAGTGTGATGAGCTGGCGAATTTATTTTGAGTATATGTGGTGGTTTGGGGTGCATATCCCCATGTATGTTGGCAAGTGGCACCTCGATCATCAGCGGTTTGTGCCTCGCTATATCAAGATCGCCAACGGCAACGTGGATGGGATGTTTGCTGATCTCTGCCAGCAGTTTGACCAGCTTGTAACAGAGGGCGGTAATCTTGGTCTCATGGATGCCTATCGGGCCGACCAGCTCATCGGTGACTATACGCCGCTGCAGCACTTTGATGACTTTCTAGAAAACACGAAATTTGAACCTCGGCGATGCAATGTCTTCGCTAGTATGAAGCGAACCTATGGATATATTGCTTTCTGGTACGTGTTGTTTCAATGGAAAGGCTTTGGGCTAGCAGGCGTTTTGGCCCCCAAACATTGGTTTTATCTACTGCGGATGGCGGCGCTGTCGAGTCAGGCTGCGATCGCAGAACAAATCTACAAATCCAAAATCAAAGGATTACCTTTGAATAGCTTTATCGAACAGATGCGCCAAGAGTTCAAGAGCTACCGATATCAGGCGGCTTGGCGTTCTAACAATGTTACTCCACCCGAGAAAACGACACCCAAAGAGAAACAGGTCTCCTCAAGGGTATAGGTTAACTCTTAGGCAGGCTGCCAAGTGCCGTGAAATCCGATGGGTACGACAGAGGGAAGCGCTAACCGACAGACTGGATCGCTGTCAAGATGAGCACTGTCGAAAATCCAGATTTCACTTTGGCCATGAGGGTCTTCGCCTGATAGCTGGCGATCGCAGTCAAAGACCACGGTCAAAATCCAGCCCTGATGGGGATCGGTCTGATCGGGGGCATAGATCGGTTCTGTGGGATAGCGATGAGCACCTAGATCGGCCTCTGTTAGCTCGCCCGTTTGGTGGTCAAAACGACCCATCGCACCCAATAAGTCGGTGGCTGGGGCATCTTGACGTTGCAGTGATAGATAGGTGTACCGAGAAGTACGGCCCACTTCTTGGGGATTGACGCTTGGAAACTCACAGTCACGTTCTAGAACCGCATGGTTATCCTTAATCTGACCTGTTTGGGGATCGATGTACAGGCGCCATAGTGCTGAGGGTGCCTCGGTTGTTGTGTGGCCTGTGCTCACCTCTTTTAGGAACTGGTTGGTCTGAAAATTGGAGTAGCGGACCACATCTGCAACCATCAAGCCATGATCATTGATATAACCATTGCCAAAATGCCATTGGTACCAGGGGTCTGCTTCACTGCGGCTGACGACTTCTAATGTTTCTCGGTCAATGATCAAAATCTGAGTACCTAATTCAGGTCGCCATTGCAGACAGTCGCTATAGCTTTTCAGATTGACCAGTAAGGGCAACGGATTGAGGGAGAGGGGTGGGATCACAAACATCAGATAGGACCCTGCCAGCACACAGTCGTGAATTAAAGGTAGGCGATCGAGGGGGACTGTGTTTTGTTGCTGAATTTGCCCGGTTTTGTCACTGCGGTAAAGATGAAGCTTGACTTGCCGACCAAAACTGACACCGAAGTTGTAAATATCCCCGGTTTGTTGATCTCGCTTGGGATGGGCAGAGTAGGGCTGTCCTGATGCCAAGGCTGATAGACTGTCTAACCCCTGGGTTTCTAGTGTCTCTAGATCGAGGGCATGAGGCTGTCCTCCCTCCCACAGAGCCAATAAGCGATCAGGGAGGGCCAGCACTGACGTATTGGCCGTATTCTTGACGCCGTACCGCAGTCGATTCCAGAACGGACCCGGTGGCACCATGCCGTAGTTGCCGTAAAGAAGAGTGTCTGCTTCAGCTTCAGCCTGATATCCAGCCGTTTGAATATAGCGGTAAACCCCCGTGGCCCCCGCCTCGGTAAAATGAACACCAAGCATGGCACCATCCCCATCAAACCAGTGGCCGACATGACGTCCACCCCGTTCTAAGCGGGCAGGGCCATTGCGATAGAGGGAACCCCGCAGACCTGAAGGAATTGCGCCAGAAATGACAGAAAGTTGCGTTGGCGAAAACTCTTGGGCCGGATGTGCTAACGCTTCGAACCAGTCTGATTGAGTGGGCTGAGGGTGGGTTGGCGCGATCGCAATCATCAAAGTTACCTCTTGTTGATACAAATCCACTAATATGCAACTAAGTGCATAGCTTGATTGTATGCAACTTTTTGAATATGTCAATGAGTGAATATGAGTCTTTCCTATGCAATTTTAGCAATCTTGGCGGATGAGTCTTGCAGTGGTTACGATCTAGCCAAGCAATTCGATCAGTCGGTGGGATACTTTTGGCAGGCGAGCCACCAACAAATTTATCGAGAGCTAGCCAAGCTAGAAGATAAGCAGTGGATTGAGGCAGAGCTGATTACTCAAGAAACCCGTCCCAATAAAAAGCTGTTTTCGCTGACGGATTTGGGTCGGCAGCAGATGCAAGACTGGATTGGTCAGTCTAGTAAACCCTGCCGCTACAAAGAAGAGATGTTAGTCAAGTTGTTTGCTGGGCACCTCGTGGACCCTCCGATCCTGATCGCTGAACTGCGACGATACCAGCACCAGCATGAACAGCAGCTTCAGGTGTATCAAACCATTGAGCAGGACAGTTTCTCGCAGCCAGAACAACTGCCCCTGGCTGCTAAGTGTCAGTATCTGACGCTGCGACATGGTATTTGGTATGAACAAGATGTGATTGGATGGTGTGCAGAAGCGATCGCACTTCTAGAATCCGAATGAGTTGAAGCTCACCCTCACCCGTGATCCCAATGAATCCAAATGTTTCAACCAAACCTCTGCATCGGCAGTACATCGAGACTTCTCTCGGGAAAATTCATGTGGCTCAAGCCGAGGGTACAGGCGTGCCAGTGGTGATGTGGCCCTCTATTTTCTATGATCTGTCGCTTTATGCTGGTTTGTGCAATTGCCTCTCCCATCCGCTCCTGCTCATCGATGGTCCTGGTCATGGTAAAAGCCGTCTCGATAGGCCCAAGATGACGATGGCAGACTGTGCTCAGATTTTGGCTGAATTGTTCAATGTGCTAGACATTGCTGAAGCGATTGTAATCGGTACATCCTGGGGAGGAATTGTCGCCGCAGAGTTTGCCATTCGCTATCCCGAGTCAATACGGGGAACGGTGTTGGTGAATACCCCCTTTGCCATGCCAAATTCTCCTGAGTTAGGCACTCGCCTTTTGGTGGCGGCGACGCAATTTATTCCTGATTGGCGAGTCTTCAAGCAAGGAATTGCTCGCAACTTTTTTGCACCCACTACCCAGCAGTCTTATCCTCAGGTGATTGAGGCTTTTTTGACTCAGCCTGCTACGTTTCAAAACCCTGGACTGCACGCTGCGGTCAAAGCCGTGCTCATGGAGCGCTCCTCTCTTGTGCCTCGACTACCTCGGCTGCAAACACCGACTTTGGTGATCGCTGGTGCTGAAGACCCACTCTATTCTGTTGCTGAAATGCAGGCAGCAGCGGCTAAGATTCCAGATCACGAGTTTGAGGTTGTGGCTGATTCTGCTCATGTTTCTGTTGTTGAGCAGCCGGATGCGATCGCAACTCTTCTGCACCACTTTAGTTCCAAGTTATAGAACCCATTTGAGATCTTAAGAACTAGCCGCAAGTCTTTTAAGCATAAGCCTGACGAAGCACAAGTCCATTTGCGCTTTTGCATTCACAAGCGTTCGCTCAAAGTTCTTAGTCAGGCTCTTAC
>Ga0209185_1000745_pt1 | contig 34118 bp, 28 predicted proteins | sample SidtaG_2_FD_187425 | JGI IMG/M metagenome (GOLD analysis project Ga0209185, IMG submission 187425) | Marine algal microbial communities from Sidmouth, United Kingdom - Sidmouth_Asex2 metaG (SPAdes) (version 2) | ecosystem: Host-associated > Algae > Red algae > Unclassified | place: Sidmouth... | reverse complement strand
AGCTTACCTTCTATATTGACAAGTGCCATTTTGCCCGGTACGGTTCAACTTACTCCATTAGGTAAAATAATTATTTTAATGCGAGATGCCCAAACTACCGGCGGTTACCCTCGTATTTTAAACCTTCTTGAAAATTCAATAAATACGCTTTCTCAAAAGAAGTTGGGTGATGTGGTGAAGTTTGTAATTAAACCATTAAGGTAATAAGTGTAGTAATATTTAAAAAGCAGCCCGTTAACCGAAAACAGATTCTGAGCATTTCTTCCACTTCGTTACAGAAATCTCAGAATGACGAAAGGGAAACTGCTTAGAATATTTGTTTAAATGTTGCATTGTTATTTTGTGAAGATTTTTGGAGATGGGTCAGAATCAAAGTACGTGTTACCTTCATTTACTATCTCCTCTCCCGCAAGTCTTTTCGACTTGTTTTAGTGCTTGTTTTATAGCCTTCTAAATTTACACAGCAAGTTGAAAAGACTTGAAGGTTGTATGCCACACGTCAAAAGAGACTTGCGGTAGATTGATAGTTGTGCTATACTATGCTTTCAAGTCCTTCTTCTCCATGCTTCGTTAAAATTTCGTTCAGTATTTTGATTGAATAATACCTTTTGTTATTCAAAAACATACGAAACAAAGGTTTCAATTCGCTCAATAAACCTTTTTCTTTTGCTATTGATAAAATTCCGATTGTACCAACGCATTGGATGCCTAAATTCTCTGCAATTAGTCTTGCTTTCTTGTCATCTATAAGCAAAAAATCAGCATCTAACTCATTATACAGTTTTACTGCTTCTGATTCTCCATAGTCCATTATAAACGTTAGGTCATTTCTTCCTACAATCTCTTTAACTTTGTCTTTGAAAAAATTAAAAATAGTTTGATGAAAAGGCTTAATCTCGTCTCTTGTGATTTCTTCCCAAACCGCTTTTGGTATAAATACCTTTTCAAACAAACTTTCTAAAACAGAAAGCTTGTTTACCAAAGCCAAAGAAAATATTGGTCCGGCATTACATATTATCAATCCCTTTTTCATTGTAGCTTTTCAATATCACTTAAAACATCTTCTATCTCTAAATTTGAAATTGGTATTCGATTGTCGGAAAGTAGTGTTTCGAATTCTAATCTTGTAAGACTTGCAATTTGAGAAGCCTTTCCAATAGTCACTTTTTTTTGTTGGTATAATTGAATAGCAAGAGAAATTTTTATCCTTTTCTTTAATTCAATTTCAGATTCATTTATGGTCAACAAAATATCTGAAGGTAAGTCTATATCTACTTTTTGTAACGTCATGTCTAAGCAAAAATAATCTTTTTAATCAAAAATTGTTTTGATTAGCTTTTGTTTTATTTTGGCATTATGTATGATGATATGCGGTTGCCAATCAAAGAGAGTCGTCTTACTTGATATCTACTGTTATAATCAATGGCTCATATTAATTTTCTGTAACTATTTTATGATCAAAACTCCTAACCCTCGTAAATTAAAATGCCTGTAAAAACCCGTCATTCTGAAATCAAATTGGATTCCGATAGCTATCGGAATACGGAAATTTGAGGTTCAGAATCTGTTTATTTGAAAAAAGCAGCCCGTTAACCGAAAACAGATTCTGAGCATTTCTTCCACTTCGTTACAGAAATCTCAGAATGACGGAAGGGAAATTGCTTAGAATGTTTTTATAAAGGCTGCATTTTTATTTTGTGAAGATTTTTGGAGATGGTTCAGAATCAAAATACGTGTGATCTTCATTTACTATCTCCTCTCCCACAAGTCTTTTCGACTTATTTTAGTGCTTGTTTAATAGTTTTTTAAATTAATGCAGCAAATCGAAAAGACTTACGGCAAATTGTTAATTTCTTTCCCACCTACAAGATGAAGCTTTATCATTAAAGTTTTTTGAATTAAGATTTCTAATTTCTTGAAGTTTACCATTACCAATTAGAATAAGTTTTCTGTCCTTATAATTTGCGTCATCATAAAGAACAAATTTATACCCAATAGGTATCTTCCACCTTACAGCTGATGTTTTATCTCCGAATCCTTTCTTGCCATTATCACTTTTAACATTTTTCAAATTACTTATATTTCTATTGTACTTGATTGTTAGTTGTCTATCTCCAAAATTATTATCATCGTACAACTCCACATATGCAGAATTTATATCTTTTAGAAGGTTAGCTTCAGGATGCCCACTAATTGTGTTTGATGAAATCTCAAACCATTTTAAGGAAGATGTTTTGTCACCAAAGTTTTTAGTGTTTAAATCCTTAATTTCCTGTAATAGTCCATTTCCTACAAGTTCAATTTTCCTATCTCTATACCCATTATCATCGTAGAGGACACATTTATATCCTTTTGGAATTTGCCACCTTACAGATGATGTTTTATCTCCGAATCCTTTCTTGCCGTCATCTGAACTTATATTATCAAAATTGGTTGGGCTATTTCCATATTTTAGTGTTAGTTGTCTATCGCTGAAATTATTGTCATCAAAGAGTTCGACATAAGCGTCTCTAACGTCTTTAATTTTGGGTGGAGAGTCCCTTAACCATTTTGCGGATGAAGTTTTGTCCCCAAAATTTTTAGTGTCTAAATCCTTTATTTCTTGTAATAATCCATTTCCTACAAGTTCAATTTTCCTATCTCTATACCCATTATCATCGTAGAGGACACATTTATATCCTTTTGGAATTTGCCACCTTACAGATGATGCTTTATCTCCGAATCCTTTCTTGCCGTCATCTGAACTTATATTATCAAAATTGGTTGGGCTATTTCCATATTTTAGTGTTAGTTGTCTATCCTTGAAATAAGTGTCGTCAAAGAGATCGACATAGGCATCTCCAACATTTGTAATTTTGGGTGGAGAAGTCCTAAACCATTTTACGGAAGATGTTTTGTCCCCAAAATCATTGGCGTCTAAGTCTCGAATTTCTTGGTAAACCCCATTATTAGGTAGCAGCTCAATATATCTATCTCTGTAACCACTATCATCATAAAGGACACATTTATATCCTTTTGGAATTTGCCACCTTATAGACGATGTTTTATCTCCAAAGCCTAATTTACCGTCATCGGACTTTACCTTATCGAAATCGGTTGGATTATTATCATATTTTATTGTAAACTTTCTGTCTTTGAAATTTTTATCATCGTATAGAGTTACATAGGCCTCATTAATCGAGTCAATAGGGTCAGGAACTACAAACTTTTCTTGACAAGAACTTGCTAATAATAAATATAAGCAATATGAAAATTGGATTGATTTTGAAAGTGTTGATTTCATTTTATTATGATTTTGACTTTGTTTTGGTTGCTCCTAAACTCTATACATCTCTAATAACGGATATATTTATTATAAATCCAAAAAACAACCGTTATTTTTCATATAAAACAATAACTAACGATTTATATCAATAAACCAATCACACAACAATATTCACAATCCGCCCAGGCACAAAAATAAACTTCCTCAACTCCTTACCATCAATCCATTTTTGCACTACTTCGTTTTGTAAAACTACTGCCTGAGCATCGGCTTGCTGCACATCGGCAGGTAAATTAATTTTTACGCGCATTTTACCATTAATAGAAATCGGATATTCAATGGTAGCCTCTATTAAATAAATTTCATCTAATTGTGGCCATTCGCTGGTATGTATGGAAGTAGTATTACCCAATTTCTCCCAAAATTCGTCGGCCAAAAAAGGAGCAAAAGGAGCAATCAATTGCAACAGCGGAGCTAATATTTTTCGTTTACTACACTTAGCATTGGTCAACTCATTAGTGGCAACCATAAAGGCACTCACTCCGGTGTTAAAACTGTACCGCTCGATATCTCCGCCAATTTTTTTAATGGTTTTGTGTAATATTTTGAACTCTTCATCGCTTGGTTCTTCATCATTTACTAACCATTTGCCTTCTAATTCAAACAGCCGTTGAAACTTGGCATAAAACTTACGCACACCATCAATGCCTTTAATATCCCAAGGTTTCGATTGTTCTACTGGGCCTAAAAACATTTCAAACATTCTAAAAACATCTGCCCCATATTTAGTAATCACTTCATCAGGATTAACCACATTGTGTTTACTCTTGCTCATCTTCTCCACTTCTTGTGTACACAAAAATTCACCGTTATCATTTTTTTGGTAAGATGCTTTTGCGAAATCATCTCGCCAATTTTTAACTTCTTCTACATCCACATTTTTACCTGTTACCATACTTAATGGTATCCGTACTTTGTCAGTAATTCCTTCCTGCTTGGCAATATCTGCTGAAACAAATGCTGTTGGCGATTTGCGATAAATCCAACTAGTTACCCCTTGTATCATACCTTGATTAAACAGTTTTTTAAACGGCTCTTTGGTATGCACCATTCCAATATCATACAAAAAGAAATGCCACATACGGCTGTACATTAAATGCCCAACGGCGTGTTCTGCACCGCCTGCATAATGGTCTACATTTTGCCAATATTTTTCGGCTGCTTCCCCAACAAAACGATCATTATTTTGTGGATCCATATAGCGCAAATAATACCAACTGCTGCCCGCATAACCGGGCATTACATCTGTCTCTCTAATTTCAGTTTCCGAAATGTTGGTCCATTCTTTATTGTTACTAATTGGTGCTTTCCCTTCTGGGCTGGGTTTGTAATTATCAACATTAGGTAAAACTAAAGGCAGCTCACTTTCGGGCAAGGCAGTAGCAATTCCGTTTTTATGTATGATGGGAAAAGGCTCGCCCCAATATCGCTGACGACTGTAACCCGCATCGCGCAGTTTGTAATTTACTTTTACCGAACCAATATTCATTGCTTCAATTTTATCGTTGGCCGCCTTTATGGCATCAGGCACTTCCATACCATCCATAAAACCGCTGTTAATCATAATGCCCAACTTGTCGTGCCTACCAGCTTCTGGATATTTGCTTTTGTCAATCACATCAATAATTTCAATACCAAACTTATCTGCAAAAGCATTATCACGATCATCATCACTTGGTACCGCCATAATTGCACCAGTTCCGTAATCAATCAAAACATATTCTGCAATGTAAATTGGTATTTTTTTATCAGTAAATGGATTAATAGCATAGCTTCCAGTAAAGCAACCTGTTACCTCTTTTTGTTGTTGCCGTTCAACATCAGTTCTACTTTTTACATATTTAAGATAAGCCTCCATTTCGGCTTGCTGCTCCTCAGTAATTAAATTTTTTACTAACTGATGCTCTGCTGCCAACACCATAAAAGTTGCGCCATAAATAGTATCGGGTCTGGTAGTAAAAATTTCAATATCATTACCACTTTCTGTTTTAAAAACCATTTCGCAACCTTCGCTTCTACCAATCCAGTTGCGTTGCATTTCTTTCAGCCACTCGTTCCAATCTAAGTTATCTAAACCTTTCAACAACCGATCTGCATAAGCGGTAATGCGCAAACTCCATTGGTTCATTGCCCTGCGCTCTACTGGGTAACCGCCACGTTCGCTTAATCCTTCTTTTACTTCATCATTAGCCAATACCGTGCCCAAAGCAGCACACCAGTTTACCTCTTTTACCGATTGATAAGCCAACCGATAATTCATTAAAATAGTAGCCTTTTCTTTGTCGGAATAATCATTCCACTCTTTGGCAGTAAATATTTCTTTTTGTTCGCAAGCAGCACGAGTTTCCACGTTTCCTTGTTTTGAAAACGTTTCAATTAATTCGTTTATGGGTATCGCTTTATTTCTACCCAAACAATAATAGTGATTGAATAATTGTAAGAAAATCCATTGTGTCCACTTGTAAAATTTAGGGTCGGAGGTTTGTATTTCTCTACTCCAATCAAAACAAAAGCCCATAGTACGCAACTGCTTTTTAAAAGTAGCAATGTTTTGTTTTGTAGTTATGGCAGGGTGTTGTCCAGTTTCTAAAGCATATTGCTCTGCAGGTAAACCAAACGAATCGAAGCCCATTGGGTTTAATACATTAAAGCCCTTCATCCGTTTGTAACGGCTGTAAATGTCGGTGGCAATATAACCTAACGGGTGGCCCACGTGTAAACCTGCTCCGCTTGGGTAAGGAAACATATTTAAAACATAATACTTGGGTTTGTTATCATCTATTTCAACTTTATACAAGTTGTTATCTTCCCAAATTTTCAACCACTTTTCTTCAATAGCAGCGTTAGTGCGCTCCATAATTTTTTTATTTTAAGAGTGCAAAAGTAGGGATATTTAAAGAGATAGGTAATTTAAAAGTTAAGAAATAATATTTGACTTACATTTTACTTAACAACCATCTATAAAAAAAAATAAGTGGATTCAAATACTACGACTTAAAGTCGTTACTAAATCTGTCTTGCTGCGAATTCGTATAGTAAAACGGAACGGATTGCGCAGTATCTTCCTGTTTTGCCTTAGGAGATACTGCACATTCAAAGCTTCGCAATGAATTGCAGCATGACGCTTTTTTAGTATGATTTATTGTTATGATATATAAAGCCTCGAACACTCAAAATAAATTTGTTGCACTAAAGTGCGAGGTTTTAAATCCACAAAAGGAGACCAATAAAACGAGCTAAATGAAAATTGAAAATCATTTATAAGCAAAGTTAATTGGTAACTATTCAGTAGAGAGGTCAGAAGTCAGACCGCTTTGCTTTCAGATGTCAAACAAATTCGACTGAGTGAAGTTAAAAAACGCTCTTTTTCGCTCTAGTTGTGTCTAACGTCTGACAATGAAATAGTCTGACCTCTGAATAGTTACGTTAATTTTATTGTTATTTTAGGAAATACACAAGTTCTGTATTAACAGCTTTACATAAACTTTGAATTATCTCTAAACTTATAAGCTGCTTCAATAAATTGTACTACTTTTAAACCTTCTTTGGCAGTAGTAATAAAGTCATTTTTTTTATGTAGTGCTTCAATTATGTTTTCATAAACATGCACATGATTGGCTGCACTACCTTCATATTCGCCATAGTTGTTAGGTGGATTGGTTGGAGGTAATGGCTTCATTTCATAGTCTTCAATATTGCAATACAATACCTTTTCCATATACTGGCCGCCTATTTTTATAGTACCTTTTTCACCAATTATGGTAATAGAGCTTTCTAAGTTTTTTTGATAAACTGCGGTTGTGTAATTGAAAGTGCCGTTGCCTCCAAACCTTATTTTAAAGTCAACTTTACCAGTATCTTCAAATTGAGTAATACCTTGTAAGGTATGTTTGCTAAAGTTGGCTTTCTTTACGGTTAAATCGCCAAAAACATAAAACAAAGTGTCAATAAAATGGCTAAACTGGGTATACAATGGTCCGCCATCTTTTTTAAGATCACCTTTCCAGGTGCTGTTTTTATAATATTCCTCATTTCTGTTCCAAAAGCAGTTTACTTGTACCAAATAAATTTCATCTAAAAACAAAACGGTATCTTTTAAAAATTGAGATGGCGGGCTATAGCGGTTTTGCATTACGCAAAACACTTTCTTTTCAAGCTCTTTGCTTAACTGCATCACTAACTTGCAATTAGCGGCACCCAAACCAAAAGGCTTTTCACATAAAATATGGTAGCCGCTTAATAAGCCATCTATACAATTTTGAGTATGATCTATATTTGGCGTGCAAACACAAAGTACATCTACCTTTATATCTATTTCCTCTAATTGAACAATATTTTCAAAAACTGGTACACCAAATTCTTGGTTTATCTGTTGATGTTTATTTTTATCAATTTCAATAATTGCGGTCAGTTTGGCTTTAGGCATATTGTTAATAATGGTACAATGCCGGTGACCAATTCTACCACAGCCAATTACTGCAAATTTTACGATTTTTTTGTTTTTCATTTGTTGTAATTGCAAAGCAAGTAATAAATTGCTTTATTTTAAATGAAAGTTAGTATTTGTTTTTAAGCGAAACGCTAAACTCTTGTAAAATCGAAGCGAGGACGCTTCGATTAGTGAAGTGTTTTTTTAAGCGAAACGCTAAGCTCTTGTAAAATCGAAGTGCGGACGCTTCGATTAGTGAAGTGTTTTTTTAGCGAAACGCTAAACTCTTGTAAAATTGAAGTGCGGACGCTTCTATTAGTGAAGCGGTTTGATTATAACGATTTAAAAAAATGTTACTACAAGGCAGGCAGTTTCCATATTAGCCCCGATTGTAGCGTTTTGCCCAGCATCCGCTTGCGGTGCGGGCAAAGTAGCGTAAAGCGGGGAGCCTGTTTATTTTAGCCTTTCTATTTCGCTTCAAAAAAAAAATTAAAAAAATAATGCGTAAAAAACTAAACGGCGTGCTCAACCATTTGATACACAAACTTATAACCTACACCACGTACCGATTGAAAGTACTTTGGTGTTTTGGGGTTATCTTCAAAATTTTTACGGAAATTTAAAATGAAATTATCTATGGTTCTGGTGGTTGGAAAAACATCGTAGCCCCAAACAAATTGTAAAATTTGCTCACGCGATACTACTTGGTTAGCTCTATCTATTAGCAATTTGAGTAGCTTAACTTCTTTGTTGGTTAGGTTAAAATTACCACTGTTACCATTGGCTTGATAAGTAGAAAAATTAACTGTATTTGTTCCAAAAGTATATGTTTTTAATTCCATTTCTTGCTCGGTACCTTTAAAGCTATGTTTAATTAGTACGGCAACACGAAGCAAAAATTCTTCTAACACAAATGGCTTGGTCATGTAATCGTCAGCTCCTTTTTTTAGGCCGGTAATAATATCGCCACTTTCATCTTTTGCTGTTAAAAATAAAATGGGAATGTCTGTGTTTTCTAATCTTATTTTTTCGCAAACGGCTAAGCCATCAATACCGGGTATCATAATATCTAAAATTACTAAGTTAAAACAGGCTTCTTGAAAATGCTTTAAGGCATCGTTACCATTTGCAGCTGTGGTTACTTCGTAGTTTTCTAATTCTAAATTTAGCTTAATTGCCTCTCGGATGTTTTGCTCGTCTTCAACTAATAATATTCTTTGTTTCATAGTTCTATATTTTTGTATGGTTAAGAACGCAAGAAATTCACTTTCAAGTGTCACATAAATGTAATAATAATTTTTAAGCTACTTTTTGTACTGTATTTTTTAATGCCATTTGCTCTGCAAAAGCTGGTAATTCAACAATAAAAATACTGCCTTTGGGCTCGTTAGCTTTGTAGTTTATTTTTCCTTTATTTAATTCAACCAACTCTTTTACTATGTATAAACCTAAACCTGTGCCAATAGTATTGCGGGTATCTTCTGACCCAATACGATAAAATTTATCAAAAATTTTATGCTGTTCATTTGATGGGACACCCACGCCTTCATCAATTATTTTTGTGGTAAAGTTGTTATCTAAAAATTGTGCATCAATAAAAATGGTAGCTTTTTCTGTTGAATATTTTATGGCGTTATCAATAAGATTGGTGAAGATGGAAGTTAAAACTGATTTATCACCTTTTACATATATGCCATTTGGCGTGGTAACAATTATCTTTCTTTTGTTTTTGTTGATCTGTTCAAAATGATGGCTGATAGTTTTAATTAATTTGGAGATGTTAATAGGATTGGTGGCGAACTTTATAGTTTCTCGTTCAATTTTTGCACCCATCAATAGGTTGTTGACTAAACCTTTTAAGCGGTCAACATCGGTAAGGGCATTAGTTAGTAGTTGGTTTTGTTTTTCTTTATCTAAAAAACGATTCTTTACAGTTTCTACAGAAAGTTGAATACCTGTTAAGGGTGAACGAAGCTCGTGAGTAATTGACAAAAGGAAGTTACGCTGCTTTTGATTTAGGGTTATTTCTTTATCTAAATAACTATAAATTTTATAGGAGCCGAAGGCGAGTAACAACAAAAAAACAAATCCTTCGCTCATTATCATTATATTTTGCCGTTCCATTTTTTTGCTAAGCTGCTGTGCTATTGGCGAAAGTTCAACTAATGGGTAAATTTGGTTTTCATTAAATACAATTTGTTTTTGCAGTTCAAATTTTTCTGCATATAGCTTTGTATTTTTATCAATAAGCAAATATATCCACCATAATGACATTGCGAATATGTAAATGACCAACACAAAAAATATGTTTCGCGGTTTTATACGTTTTAGTTTTTTAAACATCTACAAAAACATTTAGGTAAATATAGGTGGTTTATTTTATTGTTATTAGTATTAATGAAAATTTTATATTTCTATGATAAAACTAAGTAAACTATAAAGATCAACACACCAAGCAAAATAAAAGCGGCATCTAAATAAAATAGATAAAACATTTCACTTTTTTTATTTGTAGTAGTTATTATTAAAATACAAGTATATAGGTATGATGTAAAATAAGCCAATTTATAATAACAATTTGCATTAGAAAATAACACCATTGGCAGCGAACCAATTAAACAAAAGATTGCGATTGAAATACTTTGTTGGATGCCTAATGTGTTTGGTATTGTTTTTACGGCTTCAATTTTATCTTGTTCAAAATCTCGAATGTCGAAAGGAATAGTAATAGCAATTAGAAATAAAAATTTTTCTATAAAAACGGCAAGGTGTTGCTTTACGGAGTAATTAGTTTCATCATTAAGAAGTACTAAGTTGCCACATACTATGGCCCAAGTTGTTGCTATTAGTATTATTTTTAAGTATGAAAAATCTCTTAGCCTAATTATTTTATTTTTCCATTTAAATAGTGGTAAAGAATAGGCCATCGTTAGTAACGCCAAAGCAAACAATACAATTTTTACGGTGAAGTTAACATCTAAAAAAAAAAATACAGACAATAGTAAGGAAGATAAAAAAAGAACTGTCAAAAAATTTAGGTGTTGTATAGTCCACTTAAAAAGTGGGCTTGGGTGGGTTTTATAGTTATGATAATATACTGGAAAAATTCGGTGAAAAGTATAATTGCTAAGCGTAGCCAAAAAAACAAACATTACGTATTTAAAATTAATTGAATCAATATTAAATATGGCGTAAGTTGTAATTGCATAGGCAGCAGCACCTACGCTAATGTTTAGGTTAGAATAAGCCCAGCTTTCAATTAATTTTTTTATGATAAGAAATGATTATTGTTTTATGAAAGTGAGTACCATTTTTTGATTATTATTGGTGGTTAATTGGGCTTGGTATTCACCTGCTGGCCAATCGCTTATATTAAAGCTGTTGGCTATTTTATTTGATTGAAGCATTAGTTGACCTGCAGTATTAAAAATTTTTATATTATTTATTAAATGGTTATTACTTAACTGAAATACGTTTGCTGCTGGATTAGGATAAATTTTCACCCTATCAATAAAGTAGTCATCAATATCTGTTAGCACTATTCTAATAGTAATTTCTTCAACGGTTGTTTGATTGTATGAATCGGTAACACTTACATAAATTGTATAGTCGCCGGGTGTGGTATTATCAACATTCGAACTGTCAATAATAATTTTTTCGGTTAAATCACCATCTACCTCATCAAAAGCTGTAAAGTTAGGCAGTAAAGTGCTGTAAAATATTTCTGTTTCTACTATTGTACTGCCTTCAATACTAATTACTGGTGGCAAATCTTCTACTACATTTATTATAATAATTTGGCTAACAGTATTGTTGCCAGAATCAGTAACTGAAAAAGATAGGGTATAGGTGCCTGCTATTTGTATATTAATGTTTTCTTCTATTAGTATATTAATTGTCAAATCTCCATCAATTTCATCAATTGCTGTGGCACTTGGTAGTGAAAATGTAGCACCTTGAAAAACATCAATTTCATCTAAACTATTGACATTTAATACTGGCGGCAAATCTTCATAAATGGTTACTGTTACATCAGTTTTTGCTAAGTTACCTGCATTATCACTTACAAAATACTCAATGGTATAGGTACCAACTGAGTTTAAATCTAAATTACTGGTTACTACAATTTTATCTGTTAAATCGCAATCAACATCATCACTTGCAGATACGTTTGGATATACAAAGGTGTCCCCTAATTTTACTTTTATATTTTGTGAGCTTGTAACTGATATAACTGGTGGTGTAATGTCGGTTGTTTGGCTAGCGGTGGTTGCATTTGCAACAATATCTTCAATTGGGTAACTGTACATTGAACGTGCGTGTGTGCCTACTACTAATCTTTGGTTGTTATAATCTATTTCTATATCAAAAACAGGTACGGCTGGCATTATACCGCTTATATAATGCCAATTTACAGCTCCGTTGTTTGAATAAAATATACCACCATCTGTAGCTGCAAACAAAACATTATCTAAACCATTATTATAAATTTCAACTTCATTTAAGGCTACCAATGGCAAATCTCCACTTATTGATTTCCAACACTCACCATAATTTATTGATTTGAAAATGTAGGGGCGATCGTCATTATCTTTATAACCACTTTGGGTAACATAAATAATACCTTCATCAGCATAAGAGTTTTTTACTGCTGTAATATATCTTTCTGGTAATCCACTATATATGGCATTCCAATTTTCGCCTCCATCTTTTGTTATCCAAACATTAGCATCAACCGTACCTACCAGTAAAATATTAGCAGTTAAAGACGATTCTGCCATTGTTGTAATGGTATGAAATCGTTTATTTAAAACGATGCCGTCTGTTAAATCTTCACTAATAGGAAACCAATTTGCTGCCTGTGGAGTTTCATTTTTATACATTCTAAATGTACCTCTGTACATAATGTTATCATTGTGCTGACTTACTAAAAATGGGGTATCCCAATTAGTTCTATCAGTTGGTTCAATGCCATTATTAAACGATCTTGAAGACTCATTACTGGTACCAAAATTTTTGAGTATGTAAATATTGCCGTTTTGCACAGAAACATAACGTGTATTTTTATCGTTTTTCAAAAACTGTGTTGTAAAGCCATCGCTACCCCAAACCCTTTGCCAAGCATTTAATGAAGTATAATTGCCTTCAATTGTGCCGTTATCTTGCAGGCCACCAATATAAACACCATTTTGATGCGGGTTAATTGAAATTCTATAAAACTGCGATATCGCAATGTCATCAGCGTCTTCAAAATACCAATTTCCGTTTGCACTTAATTTTCCTTTATACAAGCCACCATCGGTAGCTACTACTGCGGTTTTATTGTCAATAAATTGCATATCGTGATTATCAACGTGAACACTAGTTGAATTACGCATCACATTATTCCAAGCAGCGCCATTGTTGGTTACTTCCCATAAATTTACTCCTAATATGTACAAAATGTCATCATTATTAGGGGCAACTCTTATCTTACCAAAATACCAACCAAAATCTTGCCCTGGGCCACCATAAGCACTTATTTGTTCAGAGTTGTAGGCTAATTCCGTCCAGCTTTTACCACCATCTATAGTTTTGTAAGTATTGTGATAACGGTGCAATGAATCAACATAAGTAGCATATAATTTTTCTGGATTTTGCTTAGACATTGCCAAGCCAATTCTTGAAAACTTACCTAATGGCAAACCATTTGTAAGTTGTTTCCAACTTGCACCGCCGTTAACTGATTTATAAACTTTTGCATCTGTACCTTTAGTTACCGATTCTGTATTATTTCTAATACGATTCCAAGCGGCAGCATAAATTATATTCGGATTATTGTAGTCTACTTCAATATCAATTATTCCTGCACTTTCCGATACAAAAAGCACTTGCCGCCAAGTAACTCCACCGTTAATGGTTTTATACAAACCTCTGTTTCTATCTCGTAAATAAGGCACGCCCATAGATGCAACAAAAATGACCTCCGAATTTTGTGGCGTTACATAAATGTCTGATATCACATTTTTGAAACTTAGGCCAATTTTCTTCCAAGTATCTCCCGCATCTTCACTTTTATAAAGGCCATCACCTACTGATGGGAAACCAGATATATTAGCATCACCTGTGCCGGCGTATAAGATGTTTGAGTTATTAGGATCAAAAACAATTTTACTTACTGAAAGTTGGGCGAAATCATCAAAAACAGGCTTCCATGTTAATCCATTATTGCTTGTTTTAAAAATCCCTCCCTTTGCAGTACCCACTAACATTATATTAGTATTTGAAGGATGAATTGCTACCGTGTTTATTCTGCCACCTATATTAGTTGGGCCTTCTAATCGCCAATCAGCATTACCTAACTTCGCTATTTTTTTTATTTTATGATCTTTTATTTGATTGAGTTGATTTTCGTAAGCATTTAAGTCGGGGGCTGTTTCAGGATAATTTCTTAAAGTAAAAAAATGATCGTTATACTCGTGTTTATGATGAATTGACCTAACTTTTAGCTCCGCACTATTTACTTTCTTATTAATTATTAAGCTTATTGCAATAACTGCTACTAAAAGTAATAGTACGTATTTTAAAAGCCCGATATTTTTGAAATTGAACATTTGTTGCCGATTTAAGAACTGCAAAAATAAACAATTTGACTTGCTGTATCAAATTTATTAATTCACAAGTTTTTTATGGCTTTAAAAAGGCCAATAAATCTGCTTAAATCTACCTATTGGTTTGTTAAGCAGCTTATTATTTTTTATTGTCAAATTTTTTTATGAGAAATAGTAATAAATTAAAAAAGTACATCATAATTTGATCTTTAGAAAGATCGTTTATTGATAAAGGTTTCTCATAATCCTTTACAGGATTAAATAAAGAATCTTTACTGAATCCAGAGTTGGGAAACATTTTAAGTATTTCTATATTACTCTTTTCATATTTTTCCAACAATTCTATTTTAAATTGTTTGGTATAGTAGCTTTTGGAATGACTTTTAAGAAGTGAAGCAAAAGACATATTATGTTTGAAAATTAAATCAGCGGTTGTTCTTCTTAAATCTTCATCATTAATTTTAGGCAAATATAGTGTTATTAATAGTTTATGAAATAACGAAAGAGATGGATTAGTGGTATGTTTCTTAACCTCAATCGTTTCATTTTTTAGTATTGAAATGTTTATATTTTCAAAAAATTGTTTGAAAATAAAATCTTTTTCTTTTGATTTATTGTAAATTTTCAAGTCAATGTTTTCAAATCCATTTTCATACCAACATAATATAAATTGATGAAAATTTAATTTAGTAGAATTGTGAAATATTTCTGCATTTAACGGTGGCTTACCGTGTATCCATATTTGTTTTACATGTTGGTCATACGAAGACTCTAAGTAGTCATCTTGCCTTCTTAAATACAAAATTACAGTAACATCAAAATTTTGTAACGAGACTTTAAGTGCTCGTATTTCACTAACAGTTGAGTAACTAAACAATTCTGAAGAAAGTATGAGCGTATGGAAGTCACTATTTTCTTCAAAACTTTTTAGTAATTCTTCAAAAACGGTTAAGCTAACAACTTTATGATGTGCAGCTATATTTTTATTAGGTATAAATAATTTGGCAATTCTATGATTAGAATCTATTGCAGTAGCGTCTTCTTCAAATTTTGGGAATAAAACATTAAAATTTTGCGTTAGTGATCCTCTATTTTCTTTTAAAAAACCTTGGATTGCTGTTGTACCAGATTTTTTCAAGTCCAATATGTAAAAATATTTTTTTCAACAATAATAAATTAGTTTAGACATTATAACCGAAGTGCTTGATAAATTTACGTAAACAGTAAGTTATACCAAATTAACTATAAAATGTGACGCAAATTTCGCCTTAATTTTGGATGTGTTTTCGTAAAAAATACTCACCGTAGCTGTTGACTATGGCTGCGTTTTTTGCCTCAATCTCACCAAATTAAATACAATATTTTTGTTTAAAATCTTATACTCAAATTTGTATTACAACTTCTATTTGCTTTTTTAAAGTTCATTTTTCTAATAAATATATGACTTACTAATTGAACCATTTGTTACCTATTACATTCATATAAAAACTATTACTATAAGGATTGGGATACAGCTTTTGAAGGTCAAGGTCTTCTCTATATAACTTTCTATGTAATTGTTGTATTTCTTCCCCATTTTCATATTTACCCCAAAACCAACTATTTAAATTAAAGATCTTATTGTAACTATATTGCTTTTTATACCATTTCCACAAATGCCTCAACTCGTCATCAGCTTCGGTAAAAATTTCTAATTCTCTATCAGCCCATTTAAAATTATTACCAAAACCAGAAAAATGATAGAACTTCAAAGGTTTATTATTAACCAGCCATTTATTATTTACGTAGGTAATTTTTCGATTATTAATATTCCAGGTAGCTACATTGTAATTACTTTCAGCCAATATACAAATATTATCGAAAAGGTAAGGTGCTAAGTTGCACCATTTTTGATCAGTAAATAAACCAGCTTGAAAATCAGCATAAGCATAATGTTGTATTCGATGCGCCCACCAATCTAAAAAAACTCTACTTTCTTTTGAACTATTGAAGGCATAAAAACCTAAATTGAAGGTGCCGTGTTTTAAAGCGGCCATTTCATGATTAAGTATGCCTGCTTCTTCATTAGCAGCATCTGTAATGTGTGGTGTAAGTATGGCGATATGTTCATCTAGCAATTTCAACACTTCATCCATTTTAGAAAAAACTACTGTGTCTGGGTCTAAATATATGACTTTTTCAGCTCCTTTTGAATCAAACAAATATTGAGCAGCTACCCCTTTGACTGCAGTACATAACTCTATTATGTTGTATTTAAATGCCCAGTTTCTAAAACTTTCAATTGGTAATTTATGGGCAAATAAAACTTCATCAAAAGGTTGATTAGTCCAATTTATATCTACATTATTAGTATCGCTATATAATAACACGAAACGCCAATCAGGATGATATTTTTTTATGGATTGCGCCAAAATACGTGCATTGGCTAAATAGGCACCATTTATTGAAGTATAGACGTAAACCATTTTTTAAATTGAACTGAAGATTGAAATTGCTAAATCGATTTTTTTGTTTTTTATAGCATTAAAAAAAATAATAAACTTTTTGGTTGGAGCGTATTTTTTTGCAGCTTCTTCAAAGTCTAGCTTAGAAAAATGAGATAGGACTTGTGATAGTTTTGGATAAAAACTTGAATTTTTATTTGGTAATTTTTTTATACCAAGAAACAACCAAACTAATTTTATAATAATCCTATGATATCCGATTGTTTTAAATATTCTATTTTCTTTTTTACCTAAAAGTTCAATTAACATCATTAATATTTTACATTGATCTAACAAATCAGATTCGTTAAAACTTGTTGATTGGGTGGTACCTGTTTCGGCTGAAAGTTTTCTATAGAGGTAAGTTGGCTCACCACATATTGAGATATTTGAGGCAGCAAGATAAGCTTTATATATAAAGTAGTTGTCTTCGTAGTTTAGATTTTCTGGAAATACTATGTTGTTATCAATTAAAAACTGCCTTTTAAAAAGTTTAGCGCAAGGTCCAAAATCTGAGAAAATTTCATTTAAATATTTAGATGTTTCTTGGTTTAGTACTGCTGATTTTGTTTTTAGAGTATGGGTTTCAATTATAAAATTTGAATTGGGCAAGTATTCTGGTGAGGGATTATTAAAGTGATTTTCATTAAATATTATCAACGGAGATACTATCAAATCACTTTTTCCATCGTAGGCCAAATCCATTAAATTTTGCAATGCTCTATTATCTAAAACATCATCTACATCTAAAAAGAATACGTATTTTCCTTTTGCATTTTCAATGCCCATATTCCTTGCGTTACCTGCTCCTTTTATTGGCTGGTGGTAATAATGTATATTTCTATATAGGGTAGAATACATTTTTGCAATTTTTGAACTATCATCAGTCGAATTGTTGTCTACAATTAAAACTTCAAAAGCATCTAAAAACTGAGTTTGCTGTAATATAGATTGTACCGAATGAAACAACCATTTTTGACCATTATAAACTGGTATAATAATACTAATAACAATATTATTTACCTCATTATGAAGCACATTTGGATTTACAGGTTCCGCAGTATGATAAGTATAACCACTACTTTCTATGATGTAATACATGCTTCTTTCTATGGCGTGCGCAAAGGTGCCATCACCAGCAATAGGTTCTTGCGGAAAGTCGTTATATCTTATATTTGCTTTTAAAAGTAATTCTAATGCCTTAGGTTTAAACCAAAACATAGTTCCTGCTGGAAATTCAACTTCATTTGGGTTTAAATTTTTGGTGTTTATTTTTAAATTTTTCAAAAAGTTTTTGGTGGTGTTATAATTATCTCCCCAATTGTAAAGCAATACCAACTCTCCAAGAAGCTTTGGTGCAATTATTCCAACATTGTCTAATTGGTTAAATATCTCTAAAACTGCTGCTACATAAGTATTATCTCTGACTAAACAGTTCAGTGAATTTTGAAGCCAAAGTTTGCCTAAGCTTTCGTTATGTATAGTTTTTTTTGTGTGTAGATGTAAGGCAACATCGTATTTTAATAAATCTTCACCAAATTCAATTATGAAAGGAGCTACATCTCTTCCTCTATTTGGAGTTTTTACAATTTTAAGGGCTTTTAAATTATGGTTCATCAAGTAGTTTTCCACTTCATTTATATTTATTGCTGTGGTTGATAAATATAAATCAAAATTGAATTTTATTTGTTTGACATGTAAGCAAATTTCATCAAAAACATCTAAGTAAAATACGTGAATATGAATGGCAATCTTTTGATTTGTTTGCCAAGACTTCGGCTGTATAAAACCATCATAATATGGCAATAACAAATCTACTTTTGGGCTATTGAGTTTGTTAATAACCTGTTGATTTTTTGTAGTAGGATCATACTCAATTCTACCAATTTCATATTTATCAGTAGTGCAAACTTTAAAAGTAGCTTTACCTTTCAGCAATTCAACAAGCGGAATTTTAAGTCGGAAAGCTTTATTGTGATGACTTGGGAATTTAAGTCTTAAATCGTGCCTGTAGATATTGGCTTTGCCAATATTTATCAGTTCATTATTTCTAAACAAATTTACGCTTATATCTTGGTGATGATCTGCTATATTAACTACCCAACCTATTGCATCAAATCCATCAATATCATCAAAACAACCGTCATAGTTAATAGATCTATTTGGTAATTGTTTATTACTATTAAAGCCTAAAGTCACTATACTTTCAACCACCTCTTCTCCGTAGTTTGGTTTATTTAAAACCTTAACATTAACTTTCCTATAATTATCTTTTAATGGTTTGTCAAACTCCAATTTAAATCCATAGTGTCCGTCTCCCAATCCAATATCTAATAAATCTTGCCTAAAAACGCTACAAACAGTAACACCAATTTTTTCATTATTTACATATATGTAAATTTGTAGTCGTTGGCTTATATCATTTTTATTTCTAAACCAGCCACAAATACCATTTTCATCAAATTCATCTATGTACCCATCTAAATCATTCTTATCTATGTCATAAATTCGTATTTCAGGTTGATGATCGCTATATTTATTTGTAATGTTTGAGTTTATCAAATTTACCCATTGTTGTTCAAATTTTTCAGAAAAACCATTATCAGGTAAGTTTTGATGAAACAGTACTGTCTTTTTTCCTTTTAAAACATCTGATATGAAACGGACGGGATAGGTAACAAAATAGCCCACTTTGTAACTAATGGAGTTAATAATATCATTAGCTAACTCATTATTAGCCTTAAAATATTTTTTAAGCTTAAAGTACAATACCATAAGCTCGTTTTTCGATTTTTCTATAGGGCTAATATTTTAAGTACATTTAAAGAAAAATTTTATCAATTGCAATATTATAATTTTTTCGAGATATTTTGTGTATTTTAAAAAGATTTTAAACATAAAAAAGCCCATCCTCTGTTGAGAATAGGCTTAATGAAAAACTACTAAACGACCCTATTATTACATTTGTACTTTTAAGACTATGTGAACATACAAAGTCACTACTTTTAAAAAAAAATACCCTATTGAGTAAAGAAAAGGTGTTTTACTTCATTTTTGGTCATCTATATTGCCATTTTATAGCTATTGCAATTACATGGGTGGAATTATATTTTTAAAATGGCCATTTAATTTTACTTTTTCTTTTAACATTTCCGCCTCTTTTACTACTGGAATTATTTTTTTTAGATGCTCATAAATCAATTTTATTCTAACACGCTCTTGCTTTACAGTTAGTAATTCATACTCTTGATCAATAGTAAAACCAATATGGTGCGCTAATTGAAAGCTATTACTACTATTTTTAATTTTTGATTTATCTAAATTTAAAACTGTAAATAATTCGTTTGCCAGTACTTTGCATTTTTGAAATAGTAAAGGTGCAGCATCGTCAACTAAAACAACATTAGAAATAATAGCACCAGAATATAATTTGTTTGGTGCTTTTTTTATAAATTCAATCATTCTAAAAATGCCTGTTCCTTCTGTTTTAATATCTAATTTACCATCACTATACCGCTTATGAATATCTGTTACTTTCATTATACAACCATATTCCTTTAAATCGTCCTTAAAATAAGGGAGCATACCAAAATTGACTTGCTTATTAAAACATTCGTTGATCAACTCCTTATAACGGGGTTCAAAAATATGCAGATTAACTTGCTCGCCCGGGTAGGCTACTAAACCTAACGGAAATAAAGGCAAAAACTTCATCATAACTGCAAGTAAATAAACAAACAGCTGACTTGCAAATTTTTTAAACCAACAATAGTAGTTTGGCATAATTTTATTGTATTTTATATGATAAACAAAATACATTTTATGAAAACAAGAATAATAATTTTTTGCTTTGCTCTATTGGCTTTAAGTGGCCAAAAATTAAATGCCTGCTCTGGTACAGGTGAAACTGCTTTATGCAACATTATTCATAAGGCCGGTTTTGTGGCCAATGGCTTAATTTGGATTGGTGAACCTACAAATAATTGTGTGCCGTATACCTCGTACTCAGGAAATTTTGAAGCTTGCCAATTTTTGGTAAAAGACGTATTATATGGTGATATCAATAAAAGCGACAACACTTTTATAAATAGCGACTCGTTGATTTGGGTAATTGGTGGCCCAGCTAACTTGTGTTACGAAAATGCTAATTTATTAAATGGAAAACATTTGTTTGCTACTCGCTTTATGACTCATTACGCATACGATACCACATTTAAAGGTTATAGTACTTATGCTTTTAATGCCGACCGCTTTGCAATAAAAGATACTATGGTTGGTAATTTTGTAAATGATATAGACTATTTATATCCAGAATTTAATTTAGGACCTAATGTTATTTTGAGTAGTCAATTGCAAAATTTGGTTGACCATTGCTTAAGTGATGTGTTTGTAAACGAACAAGAAATTATAGTTTATCAAAAAAACGATACTAACACATTTAATATATTGGGTAACTTAACCGATTATACTATAGAAGTTTTAGATATTGACGGAACTGTAATTGAAGATTATACAGCAGAGATTGGCCCACTACATATTAACACCAATGCTTTACCAAATGGTTTATATTTTATAAAAGTACAGCACCAAAATTTACCTAATGTATATGTAGAACGTATTTTGAAAAACTAAAGTAAGGCATTTAAAAAAGCCGGACTAACAATTAGTCCGGCTTGACGTACTAGCTATTTTACTAATAGCAACTTTTGTTTATAGTTCAATAGCTCACTTGTAATTTTTAGTAAGTAGTTGCCTTTTGGCAAGTGCTTAATATTAATAAGGCTCGCATTGGTGCTGTTTTGAATGGTTTTGCTGAATAACTATTTTCATTTTAATTCTTTAGTTGGTAAATTCTATTTTTTTAGAAATTATACTAATCAATCGGCAGCATTTGTAACCTTTACCCAGTAGCCAAAACCGTTTTCCATTTGCGCTATAGTATTTAAAAATAGCGGACCATTAGGATCATAAGTTTTGGTTTCATTTTCATAACCGGTAACAAATTCTAAATTATCAGCTGCTATTAGGTTGGCAAATACATTTTCAATAGAATTATCATTGGGTACAATATCAAAAGAAATTAGATTCCAACCAGAATTGAGAAAGATGGCTTGCGGCCAATTTGGGCAATCTGATGGGCAACCACAATTGGTAGAATCATAAATCTGGCATCCAGAAGTGGAGCAAAATTCTGCCAGACAAAGGCCCTGCACTTCTATTAATGAACTGCAACCCTTGGCGTTATTCGCTATTGAAATATTTCCTGAAGTGATGTTAAGCAGGTTATCTGGTAATACTAACGATCTTAAAACACAAAAAAATGTATTATTGCTGTTGAAAAAATACTACCAAATATAAAGGATCATTACGTTGATACAAATGCCAATTATCTTTTTAAAAAGGCAGCGCTTTATGCTAAAGAAAAAAACTTTGTTGAAGCCTTAGCAATTAATCAGAAAGCTTTTTCAACAATCATGCCTCATTTTAAATCTGATAAAATGGAAGACACACCAATTTTTAAACAAGAGAATTACCAGATAAACCAATTTTATATTATTCAAACTTATGTTATTAAAGCAAGTTATTTATTAACATATTACGAAAATGAAGGAAAAAAAATAAACAATTATTAATTATTTGTTTAGATGTTGTAGATAAGTTGGCCGCTTATTTCGATTTTATGCGAAACAGTTATAAAGGACAAAAAAGTAAATTTTCTATAAGTGAATTCAGTTCAAAATTATTTGATATTGCCCAAAAAGCTTGCTGGTATTTGTATAATAAAACAGGAGATTATGCATACATAGCAAAAGCATTTAACTACGCTAACAATAGTAAAGCTTTGGTATTGTTGGAAGAAATGCATCAAAAGTGGTTTATAATAAAGAAAAACAACCTATCAATAATGCAAGTACAAAGTGTACTTTTGGATAATGAAATTTTAAGAGAATTTCCATAAGTTTTTCTTGTTTAATTTACGTTTAGTAACTGCTTAAATTTTCTAACCTTATCTCTTATCTTTTCAATTTCTATTTTGTTTATCTGAAACCTCTTAACGCAATCTGCTATTTTCATATTATAAACCTCAAATTCATTGAGTTTATTTAGCTTTTCATCGTATAATATTTGGCCTTGTAAATAGCCTCTTTTTTTCATTTCATTATAAGGTCTTTCGTCAATACTTAACAGTAAGTTTAAAGCAATCAATAGTTTTAAATGGTCAGCTACTTTTTTTAGCTGATAAATTTGAACGGTCTCAAATTCTAATGCCGATAAATCTCCTTTTTGTTTTAGCAATTATTCTTTTGCTGCATCATAATTTAATTGCCATATAGCTTCCTTAATTTCACGTTTACTTGTTTTTTTATGATACTCACTTTCTGCTTTCCTTATTTTATCAATTACTTTATTTTTTATCGAAGTATAGTAGTAACTTTTAAAACCATTTTTACTAAATTTTCCAGTTTTAAATTTTTCGCATAATTGTTTTCTTATATCAAATAGCTTATACAAAACTTCTTCAACTATATCCTCTTCATCTTGTGTTGTAAAATTGTAAGTAGTATTACTTAGCTTCGATGTTGCTATTTTTAGTAAAGCATAAATGGAGTTTTTGTAATCAACAAGTGCGTTTATCGCTACATTATCATCATTTGAGCAAAATTTTTCAAAAAAGTCGGTTTCTAACATGTTAACGTAAAAATTTTACAATAATCACACAATCAACTAAAAATTTTAAGAGTTAAACAAGTTTTGCTTTTCCGTTTTTTCATAAACCTCATCAACCAATTTATTAGGCCCTTCAGCCGCTTCCACTGCCAATTGGTCGCAACGTTCGTTTTCTGGATGGTTGTTGTGCCCTTTAACCCATTTAAATTTTACCCTATGTTTACGGTATATTTTTAAAAACCGTTTCCATAAATCCGGATTTTTCTTTTTCGCAAAATTCTTTTTTTCCCAACCAAAAACCCAACCTTTATCAACTGCATTTACAATATACATAGAGTCAGTTGTAATCAATACCTCTAAGTTTTCTTTAGTTAAACTTTCTAAGGCTACAATTACTGCCAGCAACTCCATACGGTTGTTGGTAGTGTATCGGTAGCCTTGCGAAAGTTCTTTGCGGTGTTTTCCAAACTTTAAAATTACGCCATAACCACCTTGCCCTGGGTTGCCTTGTGCCGAGCCATCCGTAAATACTTCAACTATCATTCAACTAAAATATAATTAATGACATTAACAAACTATATTTGGCCAACATAAACATTTTTTAAATAAAATTAATTTATTATATGAGTTGTTATACCGTTCAACAACCTAAATTTTTAACCAGCCCATTTAAGCTTATTGAAAACATAATAATTGTAAAAGCTAAGCTTAACGGTTACCAAAGAAATTTTTTGTTTGATAGTGGAGCAAGTGATCTTATTTTAAATAAAAGATACCTTAATAAGAAAAACCAAATTGAAAGCGACAAAAAATTTCATGCAATTAACAGCGCAGGAGACCTAACTAATACGGTACTCAAAAATTTTAATTGGAATGGTTTAACACTCAAAAACAAATTGGTAAACGCTATTAATTTTCAACACCTCGAAGCAGCCTTAAATATAAAAATTTACGGTTTAATTGGGTACAAACAAATAAGAGATTACGCCCTACACATTAATTATAAAACTAAACAACTTTATATGTGGGACGGTATTGAAGAAACTCCTTTTAAAGTAGTAAATAAGGTAGGTTTTGTGATGCATAAACACATCCCTGTTTTTCCGGTAACTATTGGTAATAAACAATTTAATATGGGTTTAGATACCGGAGCGGCGGCAAATTTGCTACATATAAAACATCAAAAAAAAATTAGTAAACACTTAAAATTTTTAACCGAAAGTATACTTAGTGGAGCATCTGAAATAACTCAAAAAATAAAAGTGTACCAGTTAGATGCTATGTTAGCCAACAAAGCATCTTACAAAAAAATGAAATTTTTATTCAGCAATATAGACCATCTAAATAAAACAATAAACGAAATTGATGGCCTGCTCGGTTATCATTTTTTAAAATATCGCCAAACCATTATTAATTTTCCTAATTGTGAAATTCAATTCATTCGCAAAAAACCAGAAAAAAAATAAAATAATTTTTTGTAATTTCGAACGGTAAGAAAAATTTATGGAAACTATTATCAACTATTTTTCAAACATCCCATCAGAAATAAGAACCATTATATTGCTCATTGGCATAGTATTATTTTGGATTCTCGAAGGCGCATTACCGCTTTTTTCATATCAATATAAAAAATTACGGCATGCGGGCATCAATTTATTATTAACCACTATTCAACTATTAATTGGTTTATTGTTTGCAGGTATATTGCTAAAAATTTCAGAGTGGACGGTTGCCAACAACTACGGTATTTTAAACATAATAGCCCTACCGCTTTGGTTAAAAGTTATTGCTGGTTTATTAATATTAGATTTTGTGGGCGCTTATGTTGCGCATTGGCTTGGGCACAAAGTAAAATTTATTTGGAAATTTCATGTAGTGCATCATACCGATACCAACGTTGATGTAACTACCGGTTTGCGGCACCATCCTGGTGAAACCGTGGTGCGCCTAAGTTTCACATTGTTGGGCGCAGCTATAGCCGGCGCACCCATAGGTATAATAATGTTGTACCAAACCCTTTCCGTTTTCTTTGCCCATTTAACCCACGCCAATGTAAACACCGAAAACAAGTTAGATGATTGGCTATCTTACCTATTTGTAACACCTAATATGCACAAAGTACACCATCATTACAAGCAACCCTACACCGATTCAAACTACGGCAACATTTTTTCGCTGTGGGATCGATTGTTTGGCACCTTCGCCAAAATTGACAAAGCCGATTTAATTTATGGCGTTGACACCCACATGCAGCCCGAAGAAAATGACAACTTAGCCAATTTATTTAAAATACCATTTCAACCCTACCGCCCACCAAGTGGTAAAGAAAAAAAGTAAAGTTTTTTAGAAGCAAAACCATTTGGCTTATGGAAACGGGCCACCCGCTTTCCGTTCCAATCTTTTTTGTGCCTTTATTATTAGCTATTGAAAGCACAAAAAAGGATTTCCTCTCCAATCGGGGCTATTATAAAAATTTTGTTTCCTCGTTGTTATTTTTAATATTTTAAATTCCTTAACTTTTTAATGGCTTATAAAATCAAAAGCTTATAGCCTTATATAAGTTACCCAATTTTTTCACCAAACAATTTTTTAAACTTCGCCAATTTAGGGCCAATAACAGCGGTACAATACGGCTGCTTACTATTTAAATTATAGTAATTTTGATGATACACATCTGCACTAAAGAAATTTTGTATCGGTAATATCTCAGTTACAATTGCACCACTATATAAGCCAGCAGCTTCAGCAGCAACTTTCGAAGCTTCAGCTATCTCTTGCTGTTCTTCATTATGAAAATAAATGCCTGAGCGGTATTGTGTACCAACATCATTACCTTGTCTGTTTAAAGTTGTTGGGTCGTGTATATTCCAAAAAACATTTAATAAAGTATCAAAACTAATAATGTTGAGGTCAAATTCAATCTGTATCACTTCGGCATAACCCGTCATTCCGGTACAAACTTCTCTATAAGTTGGCTTTTCAATTAAACCATTGCTAAAGCCAGAAACTACTTTTTTAACCCCTTTTAATTGTTGAAAAACAGCCTCTAAACACCAAAAACAACCACCTGCCAAAGTAGCTAATTCCTTAACTTTTCCATTCTTTGTATCCATAATTACATCAAAAATAAGTATTATTACCTAAGTTTGCCACAGCAAACTCAATTTAAATTCTAATAATTATTTTATGATTTTTCCTATTGGAGATCAAAATGTAAAAGGTGGTCATTATCCATTTGTAACTTACACATTTATAGTACTTAATATTATTTTTTTTTTAATTCAATTGAGTGTAGCTGGTAATCTTATCTGCGCCTATGCTTCAATACCCTCACAAATAGCCCAAGGTAAAGATTTGTTTACCCTAATAAGCAGTATGTTTTTACACGGCGGTTGGATGCATTTAATTGGCAATATGCTGTTTTTATGGGTTTTTGCCGACAACATTGAGGCGATAATTGGCAACCTAATGTTTTTTCTGTTTTATGTTGGTGGCGGCATTATTGCTGCTTTTGCACACATTTTTTTAAGTATTGGTGGCCCAGAAGCTATAGTAGATTGTTGTACAATTTGTGCAAGTGCCATGCCAGCAAACTGTGGCAGTCTTCAACCCTGCGTTGGTGCAGTACCAACTGTTGGGGCAAGTGGAGCTATATCTGCTGTTTTGGGGGCTTATTTTATTATGTTTCCAGGCTCACAAATAAAAGTGCTATTTTTTATTAGAACCTTTACAATATCGGCTTTACTATTTCTTGGCTTTTGGATTGCCCAACAATTGTTTAGCGGTTTTACCTCCTTGGGTGCTGGCGTTACCTCATCGGGTGTGGCTTGGTGGGCTCATATTGGCGGTTTTGTATTTGGTGTATTAATGGGTTTTTTATTTAGGCAATGGTTTCCAAAAATTGATTTAATAAAAAGAGCTGCCCCCTTAGGCCCTCAATACAAATCAAGAAATCGAGGTTTTTAGTAAATGTAACGGCTTTGTATTGTTTTAATATTTTATGTTTTAAACATTTACTTCAAAATTATTTAAAAATTTTCAAGCAATAAACTTGACCTGTTTTAATAATGATGTATCTTTGCAAAATAAATGGTGGTTGTAGCTCAGCTGGTTAGAGCGCTGGTTTGTGGTGCCGGATGTCGCGGGTTCGAATCCCGTCTTCCACCCATTTTAAAAAGGCAGGCAGTAATGTTTGCCTTTTTTTGTTGTAGCCTTAGTAATATAAAAATAAACAAAGCGATCTTTTAGGTTATGTATTGTTTATAGTGGTCGTTCTACTCAAATTACAGTAATTTTGTACAAAGATGAATGATTTAGTAAAAAGGATAACGACAGATAACCAAATTTTCAATGGTAAGCCAATTATAAGAGGTTATAGAATTACCGTACAAACCATTATGGAATTTGTATTAGCTGGAACACCAGAAAATGAAATTTTGGAACAATATCACCTTGTTGCCTTTAGTTTTTTATTCTGTAAATTTGCATTTTAGAAACGTGGAAGAACAAGGTTACATAGAGTTAAGAGTGACAAATAAGGATAATACCTTAAGCCCGAAAGATATTGATATAAATGAAGTAAAAGATTTTATATCAGATATAGAATCGTTCTTGTACCCGAATAGAAAAGAAAAACAAAATCGACCACATATATCCTACGATATAGAAGAGGGTTCTGCCAAGCATAAATTCTTTTTACCAATTACTGCGGTAATCTTATTTAATGGATTAACGAGTGAAATTAAAAGCAGGAATAATCTTGATTTTCTAGATCACAAAAGACAATTTATAATTGATAAATTTCAAAAGAAAGCAATAAAAGAAGGCTATGTAATTGAGTTTAATAATTCGGTTTCAAAAGAGGCTTCTTTGGTTATAGATTATACTACAATTTTTGAAATGATTGCTCCAACTTTTTACGAAAGTGAGTTTTATCTATATGGTGAAATTTATCAGGAAGGTGGCAAAAGTCCAAATTTACATATAAGTACTGAAAAGTATGGAAATCTTACTATTTCTGCGACTAAAGAGCAGATAATGAAAGGCGAGAAAAAAACTTATAAGCCTTACGGAATTAAAGTTAGTGGCAAAAAGAGTATTGAAGATGATAAATTATCTGATTTAACATTAATTGAATTTATACAATATAAATCTGTTTTTAATCAATCTTTATTAGAAAAGATAATTAAAAAAGCATCTGTTAATTTGAATAAAATTGCAAATGTAGATGCTTGGATTGATGGCTTAAAAACAGATGGAATATTAAAGGAATAAAAAGTGTTCTTTTAGATAATTCTTTTTGTATTAGATTATTAAAATCGGATGATGAGTACCACCAAAATGCTAAAGATTATTTCAATTACTTTTTAGAAAATAAAAAAGAAATGTACCTTTCAACTATTGTAGTTAGTGAATATGCAGTAGGCGATGATCCGGATAATTTAATTTCTTTAAATGTATTTAGATTATTGGAATTCGATTATGCCGACGCTAAAACTGCTGGTGGCTTTTTTTTTAACACTTAAAAATAATGAGACCCTAAGGGAATCTGAGCAAAGAAAAGTTATAATCAACGATATTAAGCTATTTTCACAAATTCATAACAGGAAAATTGATGCCTATATTACAAAGGATAGAAAATCTTTAGGCAAAATGATTGAACCTTTGAAGAAATCAGATCATCTAAATTTTGAGTTTATCGACTTGGTAATTCTTCTCAAAAATAAATTAGGAAAGTTGTTTTAAATTGAAGCTAAGGGTAAACGTGTATGCTTCAATTAAAGAAAGTAGTTTAAAATTGTGATCATTAAAGTATTTGCCGCATTTCAATGCTTGTTTTGATGGTTGTATTGAAAATGTGCCGAGATTACTAATCTCGCCGAGAGTGGTGATCAATTGCAAAAATGACAATTCGATATTCATTTCCTGCTTTAATATTCCTGCAACATCAGCTTCATTATTGATCGTTCCAACCAAACGAGACCTTAGCTATTAGCAATCTTGTTTTTTTTAAGGCTCGACTCCAATTAATACTAATGGAACAGCAGGAACACCTCTTCCTTGCCTAGCTAAATCATACAAAGCTCCTTCATAATATCCTGGACCTGATGACATCCCTGCTTGCATTTTTTTCATTGGTAATATTTCTACTCCAACTTCAATTGTATCGCCAACATAAAAAGCAAGATGTTTCACAAATAGATCATAGGCAATAAAACTATATTTTCCAAATTGGACTTCAACAGCAATTCTATTCTTTACAAAATCTGTTTGATTATATGATCTGATTGGTGTTTTTCCTTCTGCTTCAATTTGTCCTTTTTGTTCAGTGTCTTTTAAGTGCATTATGCTAGTTATCAACTTGTAATCGTCAGTAACCCAATAATTAGTTCTACTTTCAAACCACCCTAATTTTTCAAAATCTTCTTTCATCTTTTTATTAATGTCGGTAGGACTAAGAAGTATTTTACCTTTCATTGTTTTTTCTTTACTAACTTTGGTGCGAAATTTATTTGCATCTACGCCTTTAATTACTTTGTTTATTTCCGACCACATATCTTTTTGATGGTATTGAATCCATTCAAAACCATTCAGATGAGAATACATTGCTCCTATCTTCATTATTTAAATATTTTTTTGTTTAAGCTGGCTAAAAAATAGAATCCTACTAAGAGGCTCACTTTATTTCCTTCAAGTTTCTTGTTCTTTTCTTTAACTATATCTTCAATGATATTTTCTTTAACTTTACTAAAATCTGCTTTCTCAATAATTTGATTAACGCATTTACCTACATGATCTAAGAAATTAAATACTTCATTATTAGAATTAGGAGAAGTCCAAATCTCTTGCAATTTTTTAGAGTTGAAATTTTTATATTCTTTGGACAAAATATTTATTGAGTTTGTAAATATTTCATTTTTAGTAGTATTTACCATTGGAGCTAGTTTCTTTTTAAGATTTTGATCTAAAGAAATATCTTTAATGTTTTTAGAATTTCCATGATAAAATTTAAAAGACCATTCTATATTTTCCGATTTGGGGTTATTAGATAATTCAAATCGAACACCACTTCCATATCTAAGATAGGGTACAGCAAATTGAAATTTTCTTTTAGCAGGGTATTTGCGTTTGGGTAAGCCTAAATTAGATTTGAATGATTCGTGTTTTGGTCTCAAATGTATATATGAAGACTCCTTAGCTAATTTAAGTTTATTTGCTTTAACCTCTAACATACTTTGAAATATATAATAGGTCAATATTGGTGGAACAGCATTTCCAATCATTTTGAACTTCGAGTTTAATGTTTTTCCATAGAACTGGTAGGTTATTGGAAAACCTTGAACTACGCCTCTTTCCCTAACATTTAATCTTCTAAAACCATTTTTAGATTTTAAAATAATACTTTCTCTTGATACTCTCGTACATGTAGCCGTAACGGTTCTACTTGGTCTTTCAAGTTTATCAGGAAAAAACATTTTGTTGTAAATTGGATGATATGTTTTTGCATCTCTGTTAATTCTTTCCTCTTCTGGCGTTAAATCAACTTCATTTTCTAATTCAGTTACTTCATTTTTCGATATTTTATATCCATAGTTTGGGTCAACAATTACTTTCTTTTTTAGCGCGTTGATTACATCAGCTAATATAGTCGTAGGAATAATTTTTTTATATGAATTAAATAATTCAATAGGAAAATTACCAGCAATCATTCTTTTCCTATTTTGCGGAACTCCATAAGCTGAAGAATCTACAACTGTTATTATTTTTACTAAGGATTTAAATTGAGTTAGCGAACCTTGGTTTAATTCTTTTTCAAGAATTTTGGCTACTCGTGGAACATTTTCCATTGCCCAATATTTGGGTTTTAAATGTTCCACAATTTCAAGAAACTTATAAATATCGACTAAGCCATCAGAAATATCACCATTTCCACCTTTATTTGCATAAGAAAATTGGGTACAAGGAGGACTACCAACAACAAAGTCAATTTTGTGGTCAAAATTCAACTTGGCAACATCAATTTCTCTGATATTGATTTCTTTGTGGTTTGTTCCAAAATTTAAATTATGCGTTTGGTTTGCTTCAGTCCACCACTCATAAGATGCTAAATTTGTTATTTTAGACAATTTCATTCCCATTGTCCAACCCCCTATTCCACTATAAAGATCAATTGCGTTCTTCATAGAAGTAAATATAGTAATTACCGCTCAATTCATCTTCGATATTTCTCACAATTGTTTATTAGTATGTAATAACCAAACCTACGCTTCCTCATCCCCTTCAGTTTCCTCATCTTCAGTTTCCTCCCCAGCTAAATCATCCTCAACCGCTTCGTCAACAGACTCATCCTCAACCGCATCATCAACAATAACTTCATTACCATCTTCATCTAATTCAACTTCAATCTCCTCACTCTCAATATACTCAAACTTAGCAATACCAGCAATTTCATCATTTTCATTCAACTTAATTAACCGAACGCCTTGTGTTGCTCGGCCTTGTAAGTTGACTCTGTCTACCGTTAAGCGAATAGTTAAACCACTCTTATTAATAATCAATAAATGATCTTCAACCGTAACATCTTTAATACCAATTAAATTACCCGTTTTTTCGGTAACGCTCAAAGTTTTTACGCCTTTACCACCACGGTTAGTCATTCGGTATTCATCTAATACAGAACGTTTACCATAACCTTTTTCCGAAAGCACCATTACGGTTCTTTCCGTATCATTGGCATCTATACAAACCATACCAATCGCTTCATCCGTTTCACTTTCTAACTTAACGCCTTTTACGCCGGCAGCAGTTCTACCCATAGAGCGCACTTTTTGTTCGTTAAACCGAATGGCTTTTCCACTTTTTTTGGCGATTATGATTTCGCAGTTGCCATTAGTCAGTTTCACTTCCAACAATTGATCGCCTTCTTTTATGGTAATAGCATTTACGCCGTTTACCCGTGGTCGGCTAAATTGCTCTAACAATGTTTTTTTAATGATGCCTTTTTTAGTGCAGAACACTACATAGTTATTATTTAAAAATTCTTCATCTTTTAAATCGGGTATGGTAATAAAGGCTTTAATATTATCTTCTTTAGGTAAGCTTATTAAGTTTTGAATGGCACGTCCTTTAGAAGTTTTACTGCCTTCTGGTATTTGATACACCCGCATCCAATAGCAGCGACCCATTTCTGTAAATATTAATAGGTAGTTATGTGTTTTGGGTACAAAAATATATTCTGTAAAATCTTCATCGCGCGTAGTAACGCCACGGCTACCTTTACCGCCACGGCCTTGTACTTTGTAATCTTCTAAAGAGCTTCTTTTAACGTAACCCAAATGAGAAATAGTAACTACCACCTGCTCATTAGGTATCAAATCTTCAATATCAATACTTCCACCACTAAAATCAATTTCTGATCTGCGTTCGTCACCAAACTTTTCTTTAATGCCTAACAATTCTTCTTTAATAATATCCATTCGCATTTGCTTATCGGCCAAAATGGCTTTCAAATGCGTAATGTGTTTCATTAATTCTTCGTATTCATTACGTAACTTGTCAATTTGCAGGCCAGTTAATTGTTGCAAACGCATATCTAATATTGCTTTGGCTTGTATATCGCTCAACTCAAAACGGCTTATTAAACCTTCTCTTGCAATATCTGGCGTGGCCGATGATCTTATTATTTTAATTACTTCATCTAAATTATCAACAGCAATTATTAAGCCTTCTAATATATGAGCACGCTTTTCTGCTTGCCGTAATTCGTACTCTGTTCTTCTAACAACAACCTCGTGCCTAAATTCAATAAAGTTGCTAATAATGTCTCTTAGGTTTAACAATTTTGGGCGGCCTTTCACCAAGGCAATATTGTTAATGCCATAAGAAGTTTGCAATTGCGATAGCTGATACAACTTGTTCAAAACGATAGTTGCATTCGCATCACGCTTAATATCTATTACAATTCTAAGTCCTCTTCTATCAGAAAGATCGGTGATAGCTGAAATACCATCAATTCTTTTTTCGTTAACCAAATCGGCAATCTTCTTAATCATCATTGCCTTATTAATTTGATAAGGCACTTCACTAACAACTATTCTTTCTTTTCCATTATTATCTTCAATATCGCATTTAGACCGCAATATAACCCTACCTCTGCCTGTTTCAAAAGCCTGTCTTATGCCATCATACCCGTAAATAATTCCACCTGTTGGAAAATCGGGTGCCTTTACATATTGCATTAAACCTGCAATGTCTATTTCTGGGTTGTCAACATAGGCAATGCAACCATCAATAGCTTCTGTTAAATTATGAGGCAACATATTAGTAGCCATACCAACAGCAATACCGCTGGCACCATTTACTAATAAGTTGGGTATTTTAGAAGGCAAAACCGTGGGTTCTTCTAAAGTATCGTCAAAGTTTAATTTAAAATCAACTGTTTCTTTATCAATATCTGCCAACATTTCGGTGCTGTACTGGCGCAATCTGGCCTCCGTATAACGCATCGCTGCTGGCGGATCACCATCCATAGAGCCATAGTTACCCTGCCCATCAACCATCATATAACGCATACTCCATTCTTGAGCCAACCTAACCATTGCATCATATACCGAACCATCACC
>Ga0209185_1000743_pt1 | contig 34167 bp, 32 predicted proteins | sample SidtaG_2_FD_187425 | JGI IMG/M metagenome (GOLD analysis project Ga0209185, IMG submission 187425) | Marine algal microbial communities from Sidmouth, United Kingdom - Sidmouth_Asex2 metaG (SPAdes) (version 2) | ecosystem: Host-associated > Algae > Red algae > Unclassified | place: Sidmouth... | reverse complement strand
GACAGTTTAAGTCTGGACAGCATACTTTTTGTGTCCTACGCTCCGTTATCGATACTTTACGTAAACGAGAACTTAATGTATTCGAATACTTATGTCGAATCGTAAAACTACCCACCTGAGTAGTTACAAAGTCATTAATCTTGCTATTCAAAATAATATTGTTAAATTTGATATTATTTAGTTGATAATCTAAATGAGCGATAAAAAAAACACCGATTTTAGAAAACTTTCAATAGACAGCTTTTTTAACTCTGAAGCTGATCATATAAGAATTGCTCAAAGTCAAGTAAAATTAATACATAATTCTGGAGGTATTAATTCCTCGGGCATTCAGTTCGAGGTAGCAGTTCGTGAATTTTTTAAGTTAAAATTACCAAATAAATACTACATAAGTAATGGACATATAATTGATAAATCATTAAAAACCAGCCCTCAGTTAGATTTAATAATTGCTGATAATTTTAAAACTCCAATATTATACAAAACATTAGATGAGAGTGAATACCTTACATACGAGTCAATTTATTCATACGCTGAAATAAAATCAAGTTGGGATAAAAAACATATTAAAGATTTTGTCATTACAAGTCAACGAATTGATAAATTCCTAAGCCGCGATGCCGTAAGCCCAAATTTTATTGATACAGGAGGCAAGGGAGTTAAGTTAGATATTCCTACAACAGCAAATTCAAAGAAAAACCCTTTATTTACTTTTATGTTTATCGGAAATTCATCCAAATTTAGTTTCAAACACATAACAGAGCATTACGAACAAGTTGATTGGAAATTTTTACCAAATATTATCTGTTTATTTGATAAAGGAATAATCGTAAATATCAATAAACTTTTACTTAACTCAAATGAGTTAAAAATAAATTTATATCCTGAATTTGTCGATAATAAAGAAGAAAACGAATGGGTATTATTGAATTATGATAAAGAAAGAAGCACATTAGGAACTTTATATTATATTATATTGGAACATTTAAACTCTTGTACTCTTGGGTATCCTGATATGTTATACTATATGCAACAGATATTTGAAATAAAGTCAGATAATATTGACTTCTTAAAAGACCATAACTAATGATAGATTCAGAAAAAATTAAAATTGACAGAATAATAATACATCGTGTGTTCAAAAAAGCGATTTCCGATGAATATGGTATAGCTGAATATGCTGAGAGTATTTATGAATTTGGTTTGATTGAAACAGAGACGCTTAAAGATAGAATTACCACTGCGTTCTCAAAAAAGAAGAGGTTTTTTAAACTCGAAATAGCACAGTCCGAAGCAGGTAGTTTTTATGATAGTGTTAATAAAATTAAAGGGTGTACATCGGAAGAGTTTATAGAAAAATCAAAAAGTATTGCTGATTTATTAGCTGTTAGTCATGATAAGCGCACAATACCTGGTGGATTACTATTAGTTATGGACGGGGTTTATGATCCTAAAAATCATTTTACGTTAGTTATAAAAGCGGAACTTCAAGAAGCTTTTACGATAAGGGAAACTTCTGAAAAAAAACTGGTTGAATTAATCAATGATTTATTCTTATCTCCTGCTAAGGACTTTTATAAAATTGGGTACGTTATTGAAGATAACAATACGGATAAGACGATTCCTAATGATAAGTTCTCCGCATATATGTATGACGATAACTTTCGTAGTGGAAAAAGAGATTTAGCAGAATATTTTTATCATACTTTTTTAGGATTATCAACAGATAAAAATGATAAACTTTTAAATAAGAAATGGTATAACGATATAGGTGAATTTATAGAAAGTAATGTAGCAAACTTTGAAGATAAAAGAGGATTAAGAAATGCTCTTAACGTTTTGCTTAGAGAGAATACTACTGGAGTTATTAATCCTCAAGAGTTTGCTGAACTTCATTTTGATGAAGAATTGTTGAGGAGATATATGTCAGAAGTTGGTGTAAATTATCCTCACTCTTTTAATAAAGATGTATCACTAATTGATAGGAAGTTGCAGAGAGGAAAAATCAATTTGATTAAGCAGTTAAAGATTGAGGGGCCTGTCGATTCGATAGAAAGTGTTAATGTGATGACAGGGGCAAATATAGATATAGATGCGTTACGTTTGTCAATAGAAAATGGAGATACACAACAAGTAATCACGATAAAAACTAAAATCTCAGCCTAAAGTATTACATACAAATTTCAACTTAATGGAACTATTCTGCCCGTATTCAATGTTTATACATTAGAGAATGATTCATCTTTTGGAAAAAGGAAAAATACAATGATTACATTAGAAATGTATAAAGACCAAATTGACGAGTACTTTGATAATACGCCGCCAAGCGAAATTATCAAGCACTTTGAGGAATTGGGATATGAGTTTGAGCCAATAGACACGCCTGATGTGGATGATATGAATTTTAACCCAGAAAATGCAACCAAAGAAGATACAACACTCACTCATTTTGCGAGTGAAAAAGCATTGGCAAAAGATTGGTCATCATCCGTAGAAGATGAAGCACGGCAGGATTTATAAAATATAATTCAGGCAGTCATTTACGTTGTTCTATTACTCTTCAAACAAAACACCCATACTCAAATCATTCTGCACCAAACTCATGGAATAAGTATTTTTCTTCAATCCAAAAGTCGTTATCATTGTCAAAAATAAAGTCTTATTGGTTTGTGTTTCGCTGCGAAAAGTATGGAGTTTGTTTTGGAGATTTTTTGCGTAAGATTTATTAATGACAAAAGGTTTTTGTGAAAACTTCATTTCGCAAATATTAATCACTCGGTCACGGCGGTCTATCACGAGGTCAATTTGTGTGCCGTTCGGTGTTTCACGACTGCGCCAAGCCGAAATTTCACAATATACACTTTGAATCCCCAATGCCTTTTTGATATTTTCGATATGATAAGCACAAATCGACTCATAGGCATAACCGCTCCATGCGCGCCATTTGGGAGCATCCAATTGTGCCAACCACGCGCCACTACCTATTGATTTACTGTTTTTTACAAATTTTAAATAAAATAAAGAATATTGGTCAGTCAGTTGGTAAAGACTGTCGCGTTGTTGCTTGCCAAAGGGAATATACCGATTGATAAAACCGCATTGTTCCAATGCCGTCAAGATGCCCGTAAACGTACCGCCATTGGACAATTTCGTTGCGGCGAGTAATTCCTTGCGGCTCATTCCCTTTGATTTTTTAGCTAATTTTTCAATAACCAACTCATATTTTTCGTGCGATTTGAATAAGGAGCGATAAAGGTTTTGAAACTCGGTTTTGAGCAAACCATCTTTGCTAAAAAACAAGTAGTCAATGTTTTGGGCTACACTTTTTTGTGGGTCTATATTTTCCAAATAAAAAGGAATACCGCCCATCGCCATATACAATTGAATAATTTGATAGCGGTCATAAATCCCTCCTCGCGATTTCAGAAATTGTTCGGTTTCGCGCAAGGTAAACGGATGTAGGCGCATACGTGTAGTCACGCGATTGTGCAAACCACCGTGATGATTAATGAGTTCGTCAATCATCCACGAAGTTGCCGAACCGCAGACAATCAGCAAAATATCATTGCGATGATACGCCCATGCGTTCCAAAAATGTTCCAATGCGGTGATAAAACCCGACTTTGGCGTATCCATCCATGGTAATTCATCCATGAAAATTACCTTTCTCGTCGATGTATTTTTCTCCAAATAATGAATTAGCAATTGAAATGCCGAAAACCACGAATCGGGCAGTGGCGCATCTTCCAAATCAGGTGCAAAGCGCAGCAATGTTGTGTGAAAATTATGGATTTGCGCCTTCATATCACCACGCGACAAGCCGGTGATGTGAAAGGTATAGCGCGTAGCATATAATTCTTTGATTAAGAAAGTTTTACCAACACGCCGCCGACCATATACAGCTACAAATTCGGATTTTTTACTCGCGTATAATTGTTCAAATGTAGCTACTTCTTGATGACGACCAATGATATTTTTTCTCGACATAATAGATAGTGATTTTTAATTCGTTTTGAATAAGGCAATATTTACTTTTATAGCTAATTATAAAGTTATAAATAGCTATAAATATATAAAAGTACACACTTGTAGCTAATTATACAAGCAAAGTCAGCTATAAATAAAAAGCTAACCTAATCCACGTCCTCTAACGACAACATGCAATAATGATAAAAGGAAAAAAAGTAGCCTTTCGCGCCCTCGAACGCGGAGACCTCCCACTTATCCGCGATTGGCGCAACATCCCCTACCTCCGCAAGCACTTCCGCGAACCGATGGAACTCAACATGCTCAACCAAGAAGCATGGCTACCAAAGGTCACGGCAAGCAAAAACGACTTCATGTTTATGGTTGAAGAACTCGCTACGGGCGAACCCGTCGGCGTAGTCGGTTTGACCTATATCAACTGGATAATTCGTAGTGGAGAAATTAGCCTCTACATTGGTAAAAACGATAGCTACATTGACGACGAAGGACTCGCCGAAGACGCAGTACGCCTCATCATAAAATACGGTTTCGAGATACTCAACCTCAATAAAATCTGGACAGAACTCTACGAATACGACCATAAAAAAATGGCGATTTACGAAAAATTCAACATGAACCGCGACGGCGTTTTGCGCGATAATTGTTTTTATAGAAACCGTTATTGGGATTCGTATTTGGTGTCTATTTTACGGAGCGAATATGTGACTGATGAGGAGAATGATGTGGGGTGATTTAACAATAAGAAACAAAATACTTATCTTTAAAACAATGCAAAAACTACCCAACATACATCCCGGTGAAGTCTTATTAGAAGAATTTCTCAAACCAATGGAATTGAGTCAATACCGTTTGGCGAAAGACTTGTATATTCCACAAACTCGCGTCAGTCAAATCATCAAAGGAAAGCGCAGTATTACTGCCGATACCGCCTTGCGATTGAGTAAATATTTCGGTACATCAGCGCGTTTTTGGTTAGGCTTACAGACGGATTACGATTTAGAAGCCTCTACAGAAACCCTCGAAGGCGAGTTAGCCAAAATTCAACAAATTGATACCAAAGCGGCTTAAAAACGCTTACCTTTTCGCAGTTTTTCACATTGGCAAATTTACTAAAACAAAAATACCGCCGCGCCCGTCACTTGGCGCAGTTTTACAGCTTTTTCGGCAATCGCAAACTCATCCTCGCGGCGAGTATGCCGCGCTCGGCGAGTACGTGGATGTATAATGTCACCCGAATTTTATTACAACAAAAATACGGTGATGACCTCGCTGGAGGCTGGATAAAAGACTACCACGAAATGCCTAAAAAGCCCGTCAGTCTGGTCAAAATCCATCACTTTGATGCGGCGTATGCACGTCGTGCCAATACCGTTTTGTACTCCTATCGAGATGTACGCGATTCTTTCGCGAGTTCTATCCGCAAATTCAACGTGAAGCCGCGCGTCAAGTACGCCCACAAACTCATCCGTTACGATGAAGGTTGGAAAAACGCCGCTGATTGTGTGATGCGTTATGAAGATTTTGTAGAAAACCAAGCCCAAGAAATCCGAAAAATAGCCGACACATTAGATATAAAAAATTATTCGGTAGAAAACATCCTCCAACAAATTGCCGACCTCAAAGGCAGCGCAAAATCGAAAGAAAAATCACATGACAAACAATCCCTTTTCCACGAAAATCACGCCACCACCAAAGGCGGTCACGGCAATTGGTCGAGCGAAATCAATGGCGAATTGCTCCACCAAATCGAAACCGAATGTCGTGAGTGGTTTATTGAAAATGAGTACCCGTTGGGTAGTCCATAGTCGATGGTCGATAGTCCATAGGCAAACGTGAAAATTACCTCGCGTTTACCTATGGACTATGGATTATCGACTATCAACTATTGACTTTATGAAATCTGTTTGTATCATTCCTGCCCGTGGCGGCAGCAAGCGTATTCCGCGCAAAAATATCAAGCCCTTTTTGGGCAAACCGATTATTTATTACTCCATTCGTGCGGCACTCGATACGGGGATGTTTGACGAAGTGATGGTTTCTACCGACGATGAAGAAATCGCTGAAGTCGCCAAGAGTTATGGCGCGACTGTTCCGTTTTTTCGTAGTCAAAAAAATGCGGATGATTACGCCACCGTTGCGCATGTATTGAATGAAGTGTTGGGCGAATATAAAGCCGCCGGGCGCGAATTTGATTATCTGTGCTGCATCTATCCGACGGCGCCTTTTGTAACTTCAGAGCGCGTAGGCGAAGCTATGAAAACGCTGATTGACAAGGAGTTAGAAGGCGTAGTTCCCGTCTTGAAATTTTCATTTCCGGTACAACGCGCAGTACGCATCAATGACGCAGGCTACCTCTACATGCCCACGCCGGAGCATTACAACACCCGTTCGCAAGACCTCGAACCGACCTACCACGATAGCGGTTCGTTTTACTGTTTGGAAATAAAAAGTTTTCTCGAACAACAAATTTTATATCCGAAAAAAGCCATGCCCTTAATTCTAAAAGAAAGCGAAGTCCAAGACATTGATACGCTCGAAGATTGGCAAGTTGCGGAGTTTAAAATGGAGTTTTTTAGGCAGCAGGGGAATTGATTTTGTAGGGAATTTTTTGTATCTTTAATCAAAAGAAAACGCATGACAAGAGAAATTTTAATTAATAAAACGTTGCAAACGCTCTCCAAACTTCCACATGAAAAAGTAGAAGCGGTTTCAGATTTTGCGGACTATATTTCCAAAAAATATGAAGAAGAAATTTTGCAAAGAGGTATAGAAAAGTTGGTGAGTGAATCAGAAGCATTTGCTTTTTTGAAAGATGAAGAAGACCTTTATACTGTCGATGATTTTAGAAGAAAAATTTTGACACCAATAGAAAAAGAATTTCATGTATAAAAATATATTCCTAACATATAATCAAGGTTCTGCCTTCGGTCAAAATACCGCTTTAAGGCTTCAGACCATTTCTAATTTATATGGTTTGTCGGTATCATTGCCTGCGAGAATGGTAAATGGCGGTGGGGTAATGAGCCATATTACCAAAGAAAGAATTAAGTCGGCTTCGATTGTAGTAGCATTTGGACTGGAGGTGCCTACACAGGTGATGATTGAGGAATTGAATTATGCTATGACACTACAAAAACCGATTGTGTTCATCTACGATGAATCAACCGGGAATACTATTGACTTTGGCGATTATAAAAAGATACAAATAGTAGAAATTGATTATTTAGATACAGATAATGCTATTCACAAAGTAGCAGGGTTTTTAGAAGGACTACCCGAAAGCCAAAAACATAAGAAGGAAACAGGTCTCAGTACGGCGCTTATTGGAGTTGGTCTTGGTTTGTTGGCATTGTGGGCATTAAATAGAAAAGACGCTGACTACGAGGAAGATGTTGAAAGTGAATATGCAGAAAGCCATTAATTTTTTATGAATACCCAGCCGAAAGCCATATTAGATACATCCGCTTTGATATCCTTGTATGAATTGGACTTGCTCGCTTACCTCAATTTGATGTATGTAGAAGTGTTGATTCCTGATGCTGTTGAACATGAATTTTTAGAAAATCAGAGAATCGACCAAGAAGAAAAAACAAAACGGTTTAGTTATTTTCTGGAAAATCTGGATATTCATGCAACTTGGCTCAAACAGTGCAAAGACTACGACACGGCTTTGATTGACCTATACTTAACCATAGAAAATATGGATAAAGGTGAAGCCGAAACACTTGCCCAAAATCAAAGTCTGGAAAACCTTTATGAGGTCATTATTGATGAAAAATTTGCCAAGAAATTTGCCAGGCAAGAAAACATGGAAGTACATGGTACACTCTACCTAAATGCTGTTTTAGATATTCGATTTAGTGTATGCGATTATTTTGAATATACTCAAAAAATGATGAACGAGACGACTACGCATATTTCTGAAAAAATCATAAATATGGTCTATGAAGCCGTCGAAAAAGAACTTAAATAATGAATAGCGCAATACAAACTATACCCGACACATTGGTCTATGAAATGCAGAACGGCGAACCCGTTTACTATGCAGGTTATCGCGACTATCTGAACGGTATAAAACCAATTGAAGAAATTAGGACAAGTAGCCTCATTCAATCTATGATTATTTCGAGATTGATGTTTATGCTCCAACTCAATTTGAGTGATGAATACGAAGTATTGACGAATGAGTTGGGGATTCAATTTGAGAAAAAAGCGTGGCGAGCGGCAGATATGGCAATTGTCAAAACCGCTGACATCGAACAAGTCGAAACTAAAAATAAATACCTCCGATTTGCCCCTGAAATTGTCATCGAAATAGACACCAATGCCGAACTCGGCGACCTCAAAAATCCATTGAATTATTATCGAGAAAAACAGACGAATTACTTGCTTTTGGTATCAAAAAAGTCGTTTGGATATTCTCCGAAACCGAAAAAGTAATGGTCGCACGCAAGGGCGAAAAATGGGAAATTTCAAATTGGACGGAAGATATAGAAATCATGGAAGGCGTGGTAGTGAACATTGCTAAGTTATTGAAAAAGAGAAAGTAAGTAGTGAGACAAAAATATCCTTACTTTTTGACGGTTTCTTTTTCCGCTATTTTCCCCTACAAAAATCCTTACGTAGCGTAGGCTATGTGCGGTTTTTGTAAGAAAAAATATCGAAAAAATAACCACGTCAAAATTGTAAGCCTATTTTTGTCCCACTACTTAAATCATGAAAAACGTTATTATGCAACTAAGAGATAAATCGTTGACAACGCATCAAACATATAAAATTGATGATAAATTGAAACATATTTCATCTGAAATTGAGACCTCAAAATACATCCTTGAATTAGAGGAAAGCTGGGATGATGAAGGGGCTTTGAGTGTGCCGCAATTTGTGTGGGAAAGAGGTATTTCGTTTTTACTGAATTATTCGATTTGGATAAATAAAAACCACGAAACGGTCATTGATACACCTGAAATTAATCCCTGTAAAGATGGTTCTGTGGATTTGGTGTGGCGCAATACAAATGCCCGTTTTTTAATAAATTTTAAAAATCAAAAAGAAATCGCTGGTACGTATTATGGTGATGAATATAATAATAAAAATCGTATCAAAAATGCCGTTGATAATGTCAATCAGATAGATGAAGTCTTGGCAATTTGGATGAAAAAATTAGTCAAAATCAATGAGTGAATGGATAAAAGAGGCTATTCCCGATGATGCGATTTTGTATTGCCGGGTGCACAAGAACTTCATCAGTTCGAAGACCGGAAAGCCAAAAGAATCAGCTTTTCACAATATACCAAAAACAGGCGATAACCTTTCCTCGGATTGAAATAAATATACAACAGCCGAACAAAGTCGTGCTTTGATAGGTAAGCAATATCGTTTTGGTAAAACCGAATTTAAAGACCCTAACGTATTCTTTATCATTCAATTAGAAGTTGAAAAAATATTAAAGGAAATCATAGGGCAAACTGTTGAACATGACCCGATTTCCAACGAACCTAAAAATTGACGGTGTACCCAACAACCGCGCACACGCAATCATCATAGGCGACAAAAACGACCCCGAAATTCGCCTAAAATTCGTAGAAATTTGCGAATGGGCAATCGCGCCGGAATAAAACTAATACATCATGGAAGACTACGCCAACGTACGTATATCGTGGCGATTTATATGTTGGTGTCGGTATTGGCAGCGGTGTATTTTGGGGCTTTTGAAAAAGTGAAAAATTATGTTACGCAAACAGCAAGTCATTAAAAGTATTCAACAATTACCCGACCAATTTTCTGTTGATGATTTGATAGAAAGAGTGATTGTATTGCAGAAAATTGAACGTGGATTAATGCAATCTCAAAAAGGAGAAATTATACCAGATAGCGATTTGGAAAAAATAAAACTATCGAAATGGTTGAGTTAAATTGACATTTGAATTAAAAAAATATTTAACTTGCAAAAAAACTACACGAATGAATACATCAGATTTTTATAATATTATTGATAACGAGTTGGATGTACTTTTAGAGAAGTACAAAGACGATGCTTTTTTAGAAAAGCATAAGAAAAACTCCAATAATCAGAAATCGTATGCCTTTCTGATTTGGTTTTTGGGGTTTTATGGCAAACTCTTAGACCATGCCAATTACATCACAGAAGGTAGCCACGACAATTCTTGCGATGTAGTAATTCATTGGACAGATGACCAAGGCAAAAAGGTTTTTTATGTCGTCCAATCCAAATGGAATAATGCCCGAAAAGCGGAAACAGAAGTCTCAAGAGATGAAATATTGAAGGGATTGAGCGAATTTGAAACGCTCATGGCAGGCAAAAATGAAAAAATTAATGATAAACTTAAAGCAAAATTAGAGGAATTATCAGAACATCTAAAAGCGAATGGTGAGGTAAAATTTATCTTCCTGAGTCTTGCTCAATACAAAGGTGGTGCAGACGATAATATTCGCACTTTTTTGGAAAATGACCCTAAAAGAAGTTTTGAAGTCATTGATATCAACCGAATCAGAAACGATTATATTAACCGAAATTATAAACAGATAAATCCCATAAATCCCCTCGAAACACAATACAATCCCGAAGAAGATAGGGTTAAAATTCAGTTGGCGGGTCATGCAAATTTTATTAAGGTCGAAAAACCATTTGACGCATACACCGTATTGGTACGCCCCAAGATGATTTATGAATTATTCAATAAATATAATTTTTTACTATTTTTTGAAAACATCAGAAACCCTTTATTACAATCCCAATTTAATCCTGAAATAGAATACACCATATCCAAGAATCCGGCTTTTTTCTGGTATTATAATAATGGTATTACTGCCATTACGCACGACCTGCCGACAATAGGGCAGCAAGCCGAAAACATAGAAGTCGGAGGCTTGCAAATCATAAATGGCGCACAAACCGTTTACTCTATATATCACGCTTATAGTAATGCCTTACCCGGCAAACGCCGACAAATAGACCAAGATGCTCTCATTACGCTACGTCTCTTACGCACCGGTGGGCGCGACTTCGACATCAATGTAACACGTTATACCAATTCTCAAAGCCCAATCAGAGATAGCGACTTTTTTGCGAATGACGACATTCAACTCGCGCTTCAAAATACTTCCTACGACACACCTGTTTGGTATCGAAAACGGCGTGGTGAGTTCAGGGTATTACCCGAAGGCATCAGAAGCGTATCCAATGAGATATTTGCAGATATATACTTAGCATATCATTTGGATGATCCTGTTACACTTTACACAAAATACCTCACAGAAATCACAAAAAATAAAAATCTTTCTTTCATCTCTGCCAATCGCAATAATGGTAGACAAGAAGGTCTCTATGAAAAAATCTTTAATGAAGAAACGACCTATGAAGATATGTTGAGTGCATTTTATGTGGCAGATACGGTATTGGAAAAGGCAGAAAAAACAATAGATGAAATTTCATTGCTTTTCTTCTATTGGTTGGCATTATCCAAATTTGCGATTACCAAATATCTACAAGCTAAATTTGATGAAAACATAAATGCCAGCCGTCATATTATTCGGTCTTACGAAAAAGGAGAAAAAGACTTTATTATAAAGGCATTTGGCTATACGATAGAGCATCACGCCGAGCAATTGAACGTAGAAATTTCCGAACAACAAATCCCTCAAAAATTTAATAATACGCTTTCTTTTAATGAAGTTAAAAGAACATTCGAGTGGAGGCTTGATACAGAACAAATTGAAAATATGACGATTGATAAAGCCAAGCATATTATAAAAACATTAGATTTCAGACCAAAGACCAACAAACTATGACCAACAAACTAAAATTCCTCCCCCTACTCCTCGCCCTACTCATCATCGCCTGCCAAGACGACGAAACCCCACCACCACCGCCCGACCCCGAACCAGTTAATTTAACATTCAACGGTGTACAAATGACCGACGAAAACGGCGCACCCATCGGCTGTTACGATGGTGACTGCACGGATGATTGGACAAACATCAGCCTGACCATCGACGAACTCAACTATCTGGCGTTTGACCACAATATTCCCAGTGCCACTCCCGGACTCGGCGAGGCAGAAATGTACCCTATCTTCCCAAATCCAATCGGCAATACAGGCAATATGGGCATCGCATTCGAGACAACGGGTAAACTGATATTTAAGATGGTCGTCATTGACACTATGGGGAACGCACTGATTACACACGTCTCGGAAACGGAAATGGGCTTCAATACCATTCAGCTTTCGAGCGAAGTATTTGGGGGACTCGAACGCAAAACTATCTATCGAATATACTACGCTTTTTACGATGTCACCAGCGCACCTGTATATACGGGCTACGGCGATTTCGGTATCTGCGAAGAAGATTTCAATCCCAATCCGGTGGAATGTTTTGAGTAAATTATCAAAAAGTCCGCATTCTATTTCACCTCAATGTCGTCCAACGTTCACCGTAAAATACACATTACTGTTACCCTCGTATTACTTGCGATGGTTGCGTTGAGTGCCTACTACAAAAACATCGACCACGAAGAAACTCTTTCATTTTACGTCCTCAAAAACAGCGAATTACGCCTACTTTTCGGCACGGCAAATACCCACTGGCTCAATAGCTTTTTCATGCGTTTGTGGATGTCGATTTTCGGAAACGAAGCCTTCACACTACGCTTGCATTCGCTTCTCGCGCTCCCTTTTTACGCGACAGGTATTTACCGACTTTCGCGGCATATCAACAGCCGATTTTGGGCGTTTTTATTTTACGTATTCGCGCTGTTCAATCCCTACATCCTCGATTTTTTTACCGTAGCGAGGGGCTACGCATTGGCACTTACTTTTCAAGTTTGGCTCTTGTGTTTTGCCATTCCTATTTATAAAAATAATAATTTTTCGAAAAAAAAATGGTGGTCTGTATGGCTATGTTGCGCCTTCATGTTGCTTTCTAATTTATCGTTTTTATACATCGTTTTTGGTGTGGTTGGTATGTTCTTTTTGCAAATACTGACCCGACAACCGGGCTACGATTTAAATAAAAATACCCTCAAAATCATCGGTGGATTCGTGCTACTCATCGCTACGGCAGCCACCAACCTCATACTCATCAAATACGCCGGCGACCTATGGCTCGGCGGCGATAATGCCATCAATTCGATATTCAATACCGTATGGCACGGTTATACTTTTTTTTATGAAATAGAAATATTACCTCAAATTCTGACGGGCTTCACACTCATAGGGATAGCCGCGAGTTCGGGCTATTTTTTGTATCAAAACATAAAAAACGAACGCATTTCGGCAGGACTGTTTTTAGCAGGATTAGTCATCGGCTTGGTCGCTTTAAATGTTTTTTTCCACCTCACTTTCGGTACGCCTTATCTCGAAAAACGCACCGCCTTACAGTGGTGGTTGCCTTTTATGTTATTATTATTTTTATTTTTTGATGAAATAAAAAAACATAAAAAGAGTTTTTTCGGACAAAAAATAATGGCGATTATTGTGGGCATTCTACTGTTTGTGCAGCTCGCGTATTTATTCAAATCCAGTTTTGACTATCGAATGTCGCGCCGCCAATACGAGCAGCCGATACTTCGCCACCTCTACGAATTGCAACCTAAACATCTCGGTTTAGGCGTACATTTTTACGTCATTTTCAGAAACTATTATCGCTACACCGAGTCGGGTTACGACCAAATAAAATACAGCATGTTGCGCGACAAACAACTCACCAACTGCACAGGCGAAAAAGGCTGGGACAAACTTGCTGATTACGATTATATCACGATATCCGACCCCAAAGTTATGGATTGTATGCGGCGGCGAAATATCAATTTTGAAGTGATAAAAACTTACGGTGAATATCAGATTATTCATTTGACCAATCAATAATTGTACAAAAAAAAATCTGCTCAATCCGTAAAAATTCGTGTTCTATTCTCACATCAGTAATTTGAATTTGCCCCTAAAATTTCATAATTCATAAAAGAACCATCCCAACTCATTATGTCAGAAGCAATAATAAAAGATACAGCGTCGGAAACGAATAAAACAGACGCAACTTTCTTCACCAATGAAGAAGATTCAAGTCTATTGAACCGATTCAAGCGTACTTTGGCAGACACCAAATACTTTGATGTTTTGGTGGGCTATTTTCGGGTGAGTGGTTTTTATCAATTATATGATTCGATTGAAGGGCTGGAAAAAACACGCATTTTGATTGGCTTGGGGATTGACGAAACGGGGTATCAAAACATCAAAAATTACCAACACCAAACAACGGCAGATTTTGAATCACAAGCCAGTATAAAAATACAATTTGAAGCACAGATTTTACAAGAAATAGAACACACCAATGAACCAGACCAACAACTTGAAACCGGTTTGCTCAAATTTATAGAATTTCTCCAAACGGACTGCAAAGACAAAACTACCGACCTTCAAAACAATAATAATGGCAAAAAACTTGAATTTAGAGCTTTCCCTTCGCGCAATCTCCATGCGAAAGTTTATATCAGTCGCTACAAAGACGATGACCGTGATTATGGTAGCGTCATTACCGGTTCCAGCAATTTTTCTTATTCGGGTTTAGTAGCAAATCGAGAATTTAATGTACAACTAAAAGATAGTAAAGACGTAAAATTTGCCCTTGACCAATTTGAAAGTTTGTGGGAAAATAGCGTGGATATTTCCGAAGATTTTGTACAGACTGTCCAGCAAAAATCGTGGCTCAACGATACCATTACGCCATACGAACTCTACCTCAAATTGATTTACGAATACCTCGAAGAAGACATTAATTTAGAAGCACTTTTTAACCCTTTCCTGCCCGAAGGTTTTATGAAACTCGAATATCAGCAACAAGCCGTGCGACAGGCATACAAAAAGCTCCACGAGTACAATGGCGTTTTTCTTGCGGATGTGGTGGGCTTGGGTAAAACCTTTATTGCGGCGCAATTGCTTCAACAGTTGCGCGGAAAAATCTTGGTCATCTGTCCGCCTGTTTTGGTGCAATATTGGGAGGAAAGTCTCATGGATTTCAGAGTGCCTGCCAAAGTAGAATCGCTCGGCAAACTCGACAAACTCACCAACAATGCTGCCGACGAGTGGGATTATGTCGTGATAGACGAGGCGCACCGTTTTAGAAATGAAAGCACCCAACGATACGCCGATTTGCTCAATATTTGCAGAGGGAAAAAAATTATTTTGGTGACAGCGACACCACTCAACAACAAAATTGAGGATATCTACGCCCAACTCAAACTCTTCCAAGCACCTCGCAATTCGTCTATTCCGGGCGTTCCGAATCTCGAAAAATTCTTCAAAACACTTCAAAAACAATTTGCTGACTTGGAGAAAGATACGCCCGAATATAGGGAGATGATTACGCAAGTATCGGATGAAATTCGCAACAAAATCTTGCAATACGTCATGGTGCGACGTACACGTAGGGATGTGTTGACCTATTTTTCAAATGACATCGAACAACAAAACCTATTCTTTCCTGAAGTGCAAGACCCTCAACGTATTATCTACGAATTTAAAGGAAAAACAGAGCAAATATTTAGCCGTACTATTCAGATTTTAGCCCAATTTCGGTATGCACGATACACACCTTTGTTGTATTATGCAGGCAATAAACAATTGACCGAATTTGAAAAACAACAACAGCGCAATGTCGGCGGATTTATGAAAGGCATCTTGGTAAAGCGGTTGGAAAGTTCGTTTTTTGCCTTTCGGCAAAGTATCGGGCGGTTCATTGTGTCTTACGAAAGATTCATTCAGATGTACCAATCCGGTACTATTTATATTAGTAGAAAGGTAAATGTATTTGACTTGTTGGATAAAGATGATATTGAAAAACTCGAAAAAGCCGTTTCTGAGGAAAGAGCCAACAAATATTTCGCGGCAGATTTCAATGGAGATTACATCCGCGACCTCAAACACGACCTTGAATTGCTCAAAAACATCCGCGACCTGTGGAAAGGTGTTGACCAAGACCCCAAACTCGACCAACTCCAAACCGAACTTCAAAACAATCCCATTCTACAAAATCAACGCCTTATTATTTTTACCGAATCAAAAGAAACGGGCGATTATTTGTATGAAAATTTGGTGCAAACATTTCCCAAAAAAGTCATGTTTTATTCCAGCAAAGGCGGCAGACATACCAACCTCAAATTGACTTCAAAACAACACGTTGCCAGAGAAATCATCCTCAATAATTATGACCCACGCGCCAAGAAAAAAGCCAAAGACATCCGAATCCTTATCACTACGGATATACTCGCGGAGGGTATTAACCTACATCGTTCCAACATCCTCATCAATTACGACCTTCCGTGGAATCCTACGCGCGTACTCCAACGGGCAGGGCGTGTCAATCGACTTGGTACGGCACACCAACAAATATTTATTTTCAATTTTTTTCCCACTACGCAGGCAGACGCACACTTGGGGTTGGAGACGAATATTACTAATAAAATCCAAATGTTTCACGACATACTTGGCGAGGATGCCAAGTATCTTTCGGAAGGTGAACAGGTCGGCAGTCAGGAACTTTTTGATACGCTCAACAGCAAAAAAAGCTATGATGACGACCAAAATGAAGACTCCGAACTTCGCTACCTCGAATTGATGAGAAATATCCGCGATAATGATCCTGAGTTATTTGAAAAAATAAAAAAACTACCTAAAAAAGCCCGTTCCGGCAAGCATAAACCTGATGCTACGGACGACCAATTGATTACTTTTTTCCGACTTGGCAAACTCAAAAAATTCTACGAATACCAAACCGGAAAAGCCCGTGAAATTACTTTTTTTGATGCCGTTCGCCAACTCAAATCCGAACCCGAAGAACTGCGCATCCATGTTTCTTCCGAAACATATTTTGATATGCTGACCTCCAACAAAGCACGATTTGAACTCGATAGTATACAAAGCGAAGACGAAACCAAATTGGGCGGAAAAACGAATATTGACTATATCGAAAAACGACTAAAAACTAAGACCTTCAAAGCCTACAAAGGCTTTACGGATAGCGACGACGAGTATTTGAAAACCATCAAAGCAATGTTGCAAAACGGCAGCATCGCCAAAAAAACTGCCCAAAAAATCAGAAACGACATTCAAAAAGAAAGCGAGCCGCCAAAAATACTCCAAGTCCTGCGTACACACATCAAAAGCACCCAAACCTACGAAAGCAACTCAAAAGCCCAAACCAAGAAAGAAGTCATTCTGTCGGGATATATCAAAGCGTAAACCCCCGTACCGATGACTTTACAGGTACACCTTTATCCACTTGTTTTACACTATTTTTTTATGTAAATTTGAATGAAAATAATCAGCATGAATACAAGCAAATTAAAATTAGAACTGATACAAACTATTGCACAAACACAGAGCGATTCTTTGCTTGCAGAAATACGCAAATTGGTAAGAATGGACTCGGAGGATGAAGCTATTTATGAATTAAACGAAACGCAAATCCGGCAAGTACAAATTGCTGAACAACAGATAGTTGAAGGAAAATACTTGACGCACAAAGCGGCTCAAAAACAAACCGAAGAATGGCTAAAAGACTAATTTGGACTCAATTTGCTCAAGCGCAAAAAAAAGAAATTTTTGAGTATTAGAATGAGCGAAATGGCTCCAAAAATTACAGTCGAAAACTTAATGGACTCTTCAACGAGGCAGCCGAATTACTAACTACCCAACCCTATATGGGACAACCTACCCAATTTGAAAATATCCGTTCAAAGAAAGTCAAAACCTTCCGGCTGATTTGCAAAATTACGGATGACGCTATACAAATACTCATCATTTGGAATACTCGTCGAAATCCTGACGACTTGGCAAAATTAATGGAAAACCTTACCTAAAGAAAGGTTCAATATCATGCAAAAAAAACAAGCCAAAAACTACATCGGGGAGGTACTCGAAGCCGCTTTTGACCCAAAGCGATTTGAGGGATTGGTGCGCGAATTGCTCAACGATTTTGAGGTAAAAAGAAAAAAATCCGGCGGTATGCGTATTCGTGAACCCTTCCGTCCGCACATCACGTATTACGAGCGTGTAGGTAAATACACTGACCCAATAGGGGAAGTCATGGATATACTTATTGTAAAAACACGTACCGTTAATAAACTCGAACGAACTCGCACCGCCCTTCGTAATTTTGTAGTGGATCACCTCAAACAATATGAGGACAACCGACAATACGCTTTAGTAGCCTTTTATTCTGATGAAGACGAAGGTGCGGACTGGCGACTCTCCTTCGTCAAAATCGACTACGAAGAAAGCCGCAGCAAAAGGGGCAACATCAGCACCCGCGAAATCCTCAGCCCCGCCCGACGCTATTCTTTTTTGGTGGGCGAAAATGAAAGCGCACACACCGCACAAACCCAACTCCTGCCCTTGCTCGTCAACGACTACGCTCGTCCGCTCGTCGCGCAGGAAAAAACCGACGACCATAGCATCGAAAGTACCTTTAGCGTAGAGAAGGTAACGGACGAGTTTTTCCACGAATACAAAAACCTTTTTGACCGTACCATTAAAATTCTCAAAGATGATTTGGAGAAGATTGGTTATGATGAACAAGCCCGTACCAAATTTGTCAAAAAATTACTCGGACAGATTGTTTTCCTCTATTTCATTCAGAAAAAAGGTTGGCTTGGGGCTGCCAAAGACCAAAAAATGGGCGAGGGAAACAAACGTTATCTCCAAAATCAATTCGCAGCACTCAACGAAAACAAGCAAAACTATTACGCAGATTTTCTCTGCTATCTTTTTTACAAAGGACTTGCGAAAGAACATAATGACCAAAATACCAAATACTACTTTGAGGAACTTGACTGCAAAGTGCCTTTCCTCAACGGCGGATTATTTGAAGCCGACCACGAGAGGAAAAACCAAGTAACCGAACTGCCCAACGACCTGTTCAGAAATATGAAACCCCTCAAAGGCGGCGATAGAGGCACGGGCATACTCGATGTATTTGACCGATACAATTTTACGATAAAAGAAGACGAACCCCTCGAAAAAGAAGTCGCGATAGACCCTGAAATGCTTGGAAAAGTATTTGAAAATATGCTCGAAATCAACGAGCGAAAAGGCAAAGGCGCGTACTACACACCCCGCGAAATCGTGCATTATATGTGCCGGCAAAGCCTCATTTATTACCTCGACCAACACATCAACAGCTACGTCGCAAGTCACCAAGCCCTTGACTCGGAGCAACTCAATATGTTTGGCAGCACGACCAGCAAAAAAGGCAATTACAAACTCGAACTCCAACACGACGACATCAAAATTCCCCTCCCGGACATCGAAGCATTTATCCGCAACGGACACCTTGCCGCCGAAAACGACAGCACCGTCACCGCCAAAGGCAAAGCCACCGAGACGTATAGTTACCAAGTCCCCGAAACCATCTACGACCACGCCGCCGAACTCGACCAAGCCCTCGCCGACATCAAAATCTGCGACCCTGCCATCGGTTCGGGTGCTTTTCCGGTGGGCATGCTCAATGAGATTGTCACCGCACGTCGCGCACTCGCGCACAAGTTGCCGCAAGCACAAAGCCCTTATCACCTCAAACGACACGCCATCCAAAACTCCATCTATGGCGTGGACCTCGATGCCTCCGCTATCGACATCGCAAGGCTGCGGCTGTGGCTTTCCATGATTGTCGATGAGGAAGATTATGATAATATCGAACCCTTACCGAATTTGGATTATAAAATTGTGCGTGGAAATTCGCTGGTAGGACTGCCCGAAGATACGGTGCGAGATGTCAAGGTTGAAAGAGAACTCGAAGTCCTCAAACAACAATTTTTTAAAGAAACGAATCACAATAAAAAACAGAAATTGCGCGATCAAATCAACCCGAAAATCAGACAGCTTCTAGATTCTGCCGAGTCATTTCTCAATTATAAGATTAATTTTGATTTCAAATTACATTTCTCGGAAGTGTGGACGCAGAATGGGGGCTTTGACTTGGTTATCGGCAATCCGCCTTATGTTCAAATTCAAAAACTCGGACGCGACAACCAAAAACCACTCGAAGCTCAAAACTTCCAAACCTATGCACGTACAGGTGATGTGTATTGTTTGTTTTATGAAAAAGGAATAAGATTACTTCGGGATTATGGAACGCTATCTTATATCACATCAAATTCATGGTTGCAGACTAAATACGGACGATCGTTGCGGCATTTTTTCCGTACAGAAACAACTCCAATTGCTTTACTAAATTTTGAGAATAGCCAAATTTTTAGTTCCGCTATTGTTGAAGCGAATATTTTAATAACAAAGAAAAAGAAATTTCCAAATCAAGGATTTAAAGTCGCAGCCATTCAAAGTGATGCAAAAACAAAAAGTATTAATGATTATTTTGAGGAAAAATCAACTATTTTAAAACAATTAAATGATGAAGGTTGGCTAATTGCAGACGCAGATACGTATCGAATTAAAGAGGAAATAGAACAAGGGTCTGTTCTCTTGAAAACGTTGGATATTTCTATAAATTTTGGTGTAAAAACAGGTTATAATAAGGCATTTATTATTAGCGGAGACACCAAAAAAGTATTAGTTCAGGAAGACATTAATAGTAAAAAAGTATTAAAACCCACTTTAAGAGGTCGGGATATTCAGAAATATAAAGCGAATTTTAGCAACTTATGGTTAATGTTTATTCCATGGAATTTCCCTTTACAAAATGATGAGACGATAAAGGCAGCTTCTCCGAAAGCAACGGCTGCCTTTAAAGAGCAATACCCCTCAATATACAATTATTTATTAGGGCATGAAGAAAGATTAAAGGGTAGAAATAAGGCAGAGACAGGAATAAGATACCAATGGTATTGTTTGCAAAGGTGGGGTCCGAATTATTATCAAAATTTTGAAAAACCAAAAATCATTTGGGGCGAACTATCAGATAAACCTAAATTTTATTATGACGAGGAAGGTTATTATCCCGAAGCCACGTTATTTTTTATGACGGGTGAAAGTTTGAAATACATATTGGCAGTAATGAACTCAAGATTAGGGGAATGGTATTTTAGCAAAATCACCACGACATCCGGCATGGGTACAAATCGTTGGAAGAAATATAAAATTGAGAATTTTCCCATCAAACCCCTAAGCCCCACCGCCCAAAAGCCCTTTGAGATATTGGTGGATTATGTATTGTGGTTGAAGTCGAATGAGTCGCTATTGGAGACGGCAGTGGATAAGATAATGGCGAGTTATTTTGAAAGTATGATTAATGGAGGAGTATATGAGTTGTATTTTGAGGAGAGTTTGAAAGCGGCGAAGAAAGATGTATTGCAATATATTCGTGAGATTCCGGCTTTGCCCTGCCACCTTGCGCCCGACGAAAAACTCGCACACATCAGGCGCATCTATGCGGAGTATCACAAGCCCGACCACCCGCTTGGTCAGCGATTGTATTATATAGATAGCGTTCCCGAAATCCGAATTATTCACAAAAGCACCATTAACTCAATATGAAAATCAGCCAAATCACGCTGCACAATTTTCGGGCGTTTCACGCTACGCAACTCGTCAAGACTAATGACCAAAACCTCTTGATATATGGCGAAAATGGCAGCGGCAAAAGTTCTTTGTATGCTGCCCTGCGCGATTTTTGCGCCGCTTCAGTTGGTCCACGTGATATTGAAGCCAATATTTTTGATGCGACTGACGCGGCTGTTAGTATTCAGTTGAGTGACGGCAGCACTTATCGTTACAGTGGCAATAGCATAGATAGACGAAATGCCATTTTTGAAGATACGCACAAATACAATCCGTTTTTTACCTATAAACGCCTCTTGCGTATGTATGTGAGTAAGAAGGATGAAAACAAACCGGATTTATTCGATTTGTTGATAAATACCGTGCTTCCACATCATATCAATTCTGAAACCGGACGAACATTCGGCAAAGATTGGGAAGTTATCAATGAAGTTTGGGATAAGCGAACAAAGGAGTATGATATTCTTAAAGACGAATTACTTGATAATTTTAATAATGGACTCAATGGCTTTTTGAGCGAATTAGCCGATAAAGTCAATACCTTTTTGAATGACCATTTTGAACACAATATCGAAATTGCTTTTGCTCCGATTAAGGTCGATAAAGAAGGTAGAGAGATATCGGGTAATGACTTGGAACTTAGCGTGAAGTTTTTTGGACAACCTTTAGTCGGTAAGCGTTATGATATGTTTCTCAATGAAGCGCGATTGTCGGCATTGGCATTGTGTATGTATTTAGCTTCACTCAAAATCGTATTTATACCGCCACAATTCAAAATCCTTGTACTCGACGACATCTTCATCGGCTTGGATATGGGCAATCGCCTTCCCTTGCTAAAGATTCTCCAAGAGGAATTTGAGGAGTATCAGATTTTTATGACGACTTATGACAGAAATTGGTTTGAAGTCGCAAAAAAACATCTTGGAGAGAAGCATTGGAAAACGATAGAGATGTATGTGGGCAAACAAGGGGCATTTGATGTGCCTGTTGTTATTGACCCTTCAGAAAATTATCTGCAAAAAGCTAAAAAATACTACGAAACAAAGGATTACCCTGCCTGTTCAAATTACCTGCGAAAAGAAATCGAAAAACTCATCAAAGACAGACTGCCCGAAGAAGTAATACGTATTTTCGAGGGAAAGCCGCATACGCTGACCTACCTTTGGGGGAAATTCGTCAGTCGATATAGCGGACTCGGCGTAACGATCAGCGAGGATGTGAAAAAATCGTTGGAAACCAGTCTTTTAACCTTACTCAACCCGCAATCGCATCATGGATTAAATTTTCCAGTATATGAAAAGGAGCTTTCCGAAGCCTTCAAGTTGGTAGATAAAATCAAGGCATATCCGATTATCCAAAACTATGTTGTACTCCATAAAGGTGTACATTTAAGATTTACGCATCCGACTGAGAAGTACACCTTTGAATGTATCGTCACTTCGGCTTGGACTTTAGCTACCAAACCCGGAGGTAGTTCAATGACATTTCCAAATTGCCGCATCACAATTTGGCAATTTGAAGGTAAAGAGTTTTGGGATTTTCCAAACAAACAAATTTTCAAAAATATTGGAAATATAACATCGAGTGAAAGCCGTTTAAACAAAATACTTTACAACCTCACTCAAATATCAGAACTTAGTATCAATGAAGATATGTTCAAAAAATATACGCTTTGCGATGGAACTTATACATTAGAAAAAGTGATGAAAAAACATAAGGTTTCACTTTTACGAAAATCATAAAAAAATCCGCACCATCCGCCCAACCTACAAAAATCCGTGTACTATTTCACGTTAAATCTGACACCGTCAAAAAATGAGTGAATCACAAAATATAGAATGGAAAAGTAGTTGGCACGATGACTACCTGAAATGGATTTGTGGCTTTGCAAATGCACAAGGCGGTAAGATTTATATTGGTAAAAACGATATTGGTGAAGTCGTTGATTTGTCGGATGCTAAAGCATTGATGACTTCCATTCCCCACAAAATAAGAGACTTGCTCGGTATGGTCTGCGAGGTCAATTTACTCACTGAAAACGACAAACAATATATCGAAGTTATCATTCAACCTTATTCCGTACCTGTCTCATTACGAGGACGTTATTATTACAGGTCGGGCAGTACAAAAATGGAATTAACGGGCAATACACTCACTGAATTTTTGTTAAAAAAATCCGGCAAAACATGGGATGACGTAGTAGAACCGCGTACTTCTATGGCGGATATAGACCCACGCAGTTTGCGGATATTTTTGGAAGATGCTGAAAAAAGCGGACGCATTCCCGATGTGGCAGGACTCACCAACGAGGAGATTCTCGACAAACTCCGCCTCACTGAAAACGGTCAACTCAAACGTGCCGCAATCATCCTTTTCGGTAAAGACCCCAACCGTTTTTACCCGAATGTACAAGTCAAAATCGGGCGTTTTGGTAAGGACGATGCCGACCTGCGTTTTGGCGAAGTGGAAGAAGGCAATTTGATACAACTCCTTCGTGCTGTACCCGCACAACTCAACCACAAATTCCTTATTCGTCCGATTACCTTTGAGGGCATGCAGCGCATCGAAAACAGCCTTTATCCACTGGCAGCCCTCCGCGAAATGCTCTTGAACGCCCTCGTACATCGCACATACATGGGCGCGATGGTGCAGATGCGTGTGTACGATGACAAACTCAATATTTGGAATGAGGGTATGCTTCCGCCGGGTATGGATGCAGAGACACTCAAACACCACCACGTCTCCCGTCCGCGCAATCCACTCATTGCGGATGTGTGTTTCAAGGGCGGATATATTGATTTGTGGGGTAGAGGTACACTCAAAATCATCGACACCTGCAAAGCCGTCGGTCTTCCCGAACCCACTATAAATGAACTCAACGGTGGCGTATTGGTTACGCTTTTTATTGATAAATATACGCCCGAATTACTCAAAAAACTTGGTCTGAACGAACGGCAAATTAAGGCAGTTGCTTATTTGAAAGAGCATGAGGCAATTACTAATTCGCAATATCAGGAGTTGAATGATGTACGTAAAACAGTATCTACGCAAGAATTGAAATTCATGGTGAATATTGGAATATTGAAAGATTCGGATTTAAAAGGAAGAGGAGCAATATATACCATAAATTAATTGGCCGCATTGACCGCTAATTGACCGCTAATTGGCCGTATTGACCGCTAACTGCATCATAATTTCGCCAATTGCACTAAAACCAAATATTATTTCGAAAAAGTGAATTAACTCAATTGGCTCATAATTGGCTCATAAACAGATAATAGCCAAATATTATTTTGACAACACAGTAAAGTCGGAAGATTAAAAGATTCGGATTTAAAAGGAAAAGGAGCAATATATACCATAAATTAATTGGCCGCATTGGCCGCTAATTGGCCGCTAATTGGCCGTATTGACCGCTAACTGTATCATAATTTCGTTAATTGCACTAAAACCAAATATTATTTTGAAAAAGTGAATTGGCTCAATTGGCTCATAATTGGCTCAAAAAATCCGCATCATCCGCCCAATCCGCAAAGATCCGCGTTCTATTTCACAATAATGAATACATTAATTTACTCTGCCTATTCCTTTGGCACCCGCTTGTTTGAGACTCAATTAGAGTTGATGAAAAACGAAATGGACGAGGGCAACACCTTGCACGTACTCAAATGCGGACGTGTATTGGAAGCCTGCATGTTCAACAAGCGGCACGACCTCCTCAAATGCGCCAAGTGCCAATCTCGCGCCTACAATGGCTTATCAAAAATCGGCGTACCAAAAGGAAATATCCACGATTTACGACATTTTGACGAGGCGTACAAAGTCGAAATTCCTCATTTTTCTACATTAGAAAATTTGTTGGTATACGAATTTGAGGGGATAAAAATAGGACGCGGTGTAGCGAGTTCGATGATAACGCAGACGCGCGATTTTGAATTGGATAGTGATAAATACGGCGCACGTATTGAGACGAATATCCGCATGTCGATTAATGTTTATTTGAATTTTAAACATTATTTAAAAACATTGAAAATCGACAAAATTATCACGTTTAATGGGCGGTTTGCAGAGCAGCGCCCTGTGGTCGAGATTGCCGAGCAAATGAATATTCCGTACATCGTGCATGAGCGCGGCGGCACGCTATCCAAATACATTTTATACCAAAATTCGACCCCATTTGATTTTGAATATAATTATAAAGAAATCAATCGTTACTGGCAGGAAGCCGACCCCGAATATCGCCAAACGAAAGCCGACGAATGGTACATGCAGCGACGCAAAGGCATTCCGCAAAATTGGTACGTCTATATCAATGACCAAGAAAAAAACGCCCTACCCAAAGGCTTCGACCCCGCAAAGCGCAACATCGTAATTTTCAATACTTCCGAAGATGAATGTAAAGCATTAGAAGGTTGGGAAAATCCGTATTTTGAAGACCAAAATGCAGGTATCGCCTATCTTGCCGAGCAATTTGCGGATAACCCAAATGTACATTTTTACCTGCGTGTACACCCGAATCTCGGCACAGTCGATAACTCGCAAGTGCGTGGCATCAAGGCATTGGATTATCCGAATTTGACGGTGCTGCCGCCCGATAGCGAGGTTGATTCGTATGCGTTGATGGACACTTGTGCGGTCACGATTACTTTTGGTTCGACGATGGGTATTGAGGCAACTTACTGGGAAAAACCCTCCATTTTAGCCGGACAATCGACCTACAAAACACTCGGCAGCGTCTATATTCCCGACTCAAAAGAGCATCTTGTTGAAATGATAAAAACCCTCAATGAACCCATGCCCAAACTCGGCGCATTACAATATTCATTTTGGAATGCAGTGAAAGGAATCGACTTTAAATATTACGAACCCGTCAGCGTGAATAACGGAAAATTTATGGGCGAATTTCTCGGTTACGAGCAGCATTTGGATGAATATTTACAAGAAAAAGAAAGGAAAAACAAAGGTTTGAAGGGAAGAATTTCGCGGGGCTTAAAAAGGGTTTTGGGTACAGAAAAAACATTAACGGAAAACGGTTTTTACGAAAAAAAATATGACGAATTGTATGAGAAGGCGAAGGAGAGTTACACTTAAAAACTATCCGTTTTTCATAAAAATCACTAAAAAACACAATAATAAGTGAATTGAATCCCGAAAAGTATAATAATAAGTGAATTTTTCTTACTTTGTACTATGATTGATAGGACAATATTACATAAGATAAAATCAAAAATTGGTAGAGGTAAGGCGATTATGATTATAGGACCTCGCCAAGTGGGAAAAACAACTCTCATTACACAACTTTTAAAATATACGGATTACAAATTCTTTGATGGAGATGACCCTGTAATACGAGAAGTACTGAATACGCCCAATACAGAAGAAATCAGGACTTTGTTGGGTGGTAAAAAGGTCGTTTTTATTGACGAAGCACAGCGAATCAATAACATTGGTCTTACGATGAAAATTATCATCGACCAATTCAAAGATGTGCAATTATGGATTAGTGGCTCTTCCTCATTTTCGTTGTTTAATAAACTGAATGAATCACTAACAGGAAGAAAGTGGGAGTATGAATTATTTCCGATAAGTTGGGAAGAATTAGAGGGTAAGATTGGGTATTTGGAAGCAAAAATGCAACTCAAAAATAGGTTAATATTCGGAATGTATCCCGATGTTATCAACAATCCCGGCGAGGAGGTTGAGATACTAAGTACATTGGTGAATAGCTATCTATATAAGGATATCTTATCATATTCCGGCATTAAGAAGCCGGAGGTTTTGAACAAATTGATTAGGGCATTAGCCTTACAGGTTGGCAGCGAGGTCAATTATAATGAGTTGAGCAGACTGGTCGGTATAGATAAAAATACCATCGAAAAATACATCACCGTATTAGAACAAGGTTATGTGATATTTAGGCTCAATAGTTTCAGCCGAAATATGCGTAACGAAATAAAAAAAGGAAAAAAAATATATTTCTACGATAATGGCGTAAGAAACACCGTAATAAAATCTATGAACGAGCTTGAATTTAGAGCAGATGTAGGCGCATTATGGGAAAATTTTTTGGTGTCGGAGCGCATCAAGCAAAATAAATACAAATTACAAATGGCAAGCTCCTATTTTTGGCGCACCACTCAGCAGCAAGAAATTGATTATGTAGAAGAAGTTAATATGAAACTATTTGCTTACGAGTTCAAGTGGAATCCGAAAAGTAAAGCTAAAATTCCCAAAACATTTACCAAACAATACGAAGCGGAAAATAAGGTGATATCGCGAGAGAACTTCCGGGAGTTCGTGGTATTATGACGAATTGCATGAGAAGGCGAAAGAGAGTTACACGTAACGTGAGCCTTGTGCCGATGAATGTCGGTATTCCAACTCGCAGTAATATTGCAATTGAAGTCGTTTTTTTGTAAATTTGAGTAATGACATTAAATTTAGATAGCAGAAAACAGCAACTCATTCAGCGAATTGTCCAAATCAAAGAGGAAAAACACCTCTTAATATTGGAGCAATACGTGACGGATATTGAACAAGAAAATATTGATTTTGAAGCTATTTTTAAACCTGCAAAAAAGACAATTACCGTAGAAGAACTCATTGAAGAACAAAGTTATACAGGCATTGATAAAGCCAAAATGGATAGGTTGATTGATGAGATGGATGTACAAGAACCTTTAGAAGACTTTTTAAACTGAATGAAAAACGCATTGAAATGACCACGTTAAAATATAGACAAGTCTTAGATTTTATCTTAAAAACGCTCTACGACATCAGTTTGAAGGAGCCGAATCGTTATTTGAGTTTGCCATCGGTTGTGGAAGGGGTTGGTTATCATTCTTCTTTCGGTGAGATAGGTGACATCGCCGACTATCTTGAAACGAGGGGCTTTGTGAGAAGAAGCAATATGTTAGGCGATATTCTCATTCAAATTACAACGCAAGGCAAATTACACGTTGAAAAGTTAGATGGCAATTTTGATGAAATATATTATTCATATTTACAAAAAAACAATGGAAATACTCAACATGAAATAGCACTCAAAGAACTCGTTCCACAAAATAATCCCAAAGCAAAAGTCATTTCATTGGTGGATAGTATTCAATCAGAAGCCATTGAAAAAGAAGGAAATACAACTGATTTTGTGAAGGATTTGGAAATTGTAAAAATGGAACTTTCTAAAGCCCATCCCGATTTCAGAATTGTACAAATTAAATTGGATGATGCGGTACAGCCCTCTCATTCACTCGAAAAAATGGCGGAATTAAGAAACTACATCGCTCACGCACAGTAGTGAAGTTCAAGTTCAAGAACCAAACCCAAGTTCAATTTTCCTCCAAAACAAAATAACCACAACACGACAACACATCAACACATCAACACAAAACATGCAAGCAAATTTTAAGATACTCGACACGACGATTCGTGACGGCAGCTATGCCATTAATTTCAACTTTACGGCGAGCGACACCGCGATTATTTCCAAAAAATTGGAAGAAGCAGGCATCCCGTACATCGAAATCGGTCATGGCGTGGGCTTCAATGGGAGCGAAAAGCACGGCAAAGCCCTCGAAACCGACGAGGCCTACCTAAAAGCCACTGCCGAAGTCCTTTCGACGTCCAAATTTGGGATGTTTTGCATCCCTGGCATTGCGCGATTGAGTGATATTGATATGGCGGCGGACTACGACATGGGCTTCGTGCGCGTGGGTACGGATGTCAACAAAGTGGAGTCTTCCGAAGCCTTTATCGACAAAGCAAAAAGCAAGGGTATGTTGGTTGCCGCCAACTTTATGAAATCGTACAGCCTATCGCCAAAAGAATTTGCTCAAAAGGTCAAAGTCTCCGAATCTTACGGGGCTGATACGGTGTATGTTGTTGATTCTGCGGGCGGTATGTTTCCCAAAGATGTGCGTGCATACTACGAAGCCATCCGCGAAGTGACGGATATTTCGCTCGGTTTTCATGGACACAACAACCTAATGCTCGGCAATGCCAACACACTCGAAGCCGTCGAATGTGGCTACAATATCGTCGATACTTCGCTGCAAGGCATGGGGCGCAGCGCAGGCAATGCTTGCACGGAAACCCTCGTAGCGGCACTCATCAAACTTGGTTACGACCTCGACTACGACTACCGCGCTTTGCTCGACATCGGGCAGACCTACATCATGCCGTTGTACAGTAGCAATGGACGACATCCGTTGGATATTACCGCCGGATTTGCTGACTTTCATACGAGTTATATGCGAATGATTCACCGATATTCGGCAAAATATTCTGTTGACCCGATACTTTTGATGCAGGAAATTACGAAAATCGACAAGGTGAGCATCAAGGAAAGTGATTTGGATAAACTCGCCAGCGAACTCGAAAAAGAAGAGAATTTGTATATCGGAAAATTTAATTTTAGTCGATATTTTGGAGAAGAGCAAGGATAAAATAACCTCGTCGAAATCGTAAACTTATTATTTGCTCGTTACTGATTCATTTTCACAATTATAAATTAAATTTATTTTAAATAAAAATATTTTAATAAAATTATTTACAATAAAATACAAAATAAAATTTCGTTAAAATTGAATTTTCTTGTACTTAATATATACTCATTTAGTAAATGAAAAAATATGTTCTGTTTCGTTATTTTAAAAAAATATAAAAAAATATAAAAAAAATGTTAAATATAGTGTAAATTTGGGGAATTAATTTAACGTAAACTGTGCGCTATCCTTTAATGCATTCGCCAAGTAGAAATTGAAAATAATTTAATTATAAATTATGTTTGTAGATTAATTGTCAATTTTTCATTCTCAATTCTCAATTTGGCGAAGACATTGATCCTTTATTCACAACAAAAGCATAAAGTATGAAAATGACTAACCTATGCGTGACTGTTCCCCTATTGATATTATTTTTCTGTTTAAATGTTGGAAAAATACAAGCCCAAACCAATCCCGACCAACCCAACATCTTACTCATCATTTCCGACGACTTGGGAGTGGATTATACCAACGGCTACCAAAGCAGCCCTCTACTCCCTATCACTCCAAATTTGGATGCACTACGGGCGCAGGGAATCACTTTTGATAATGTTTGGGCTGCCCCCCAATGCACCCCTACGCGAGCCGCTATTATGAGCGGCAAACATGGCATCAAAACAGGAGCAAGCGAGGTGCCGAGTCAACTAAACCCTAATGTTCACACCTCTGTTTTCGCAGAACTCGCTACTCAAACCAATGATGCTTATGCCGACGCACTTATCGGAAAATGGCACATTGCACCCTTCGGCAATCTCAACGCTCCGGCAACGCATGGCATCGACTATTATGCGGGAGCGTATCGCGGTGGAGTAAACGATTATTATGACTGGACTAAGGTGGAAAACGGCACAGAAACCAATGAAACCAATTATACGACCAATGAATATACAGATGATGCCATTGACTGGATAGCCGATCGAAATACTCCGTGGCTGCTTTGGCTGGCACACAATGCCCCACACTCTCCCTGGCATACACCACCCGATTCGATGTACACCACCGCTGGTGATTCCAACAATCTGAAATACGTACAGGCGATTGAGGCGATGGATCATTCTATCGGACGATTGTTGGACAATATCGACCCCGCAGTGTTAGCCAATACGCTCATTATTTATATCGGCGACAATGGTACACCCAATAACTTCGTACAAAATTATCCAAACGGATTTGGCAAGGGGCGTCTTTATCAAGGCGGCGTGCATGTGCCTTTAATCGTGGCAGGCAAAGGCGTAACACGTATAGGTGAGCGCGAGAAAGCACTCGTAAATGCTACGGATATTTACGCAACGATACTCGAAACGGCAGGGGCAGATTTGCCCGGTGGCATATATAATAGTTTGAGTTTCAAACACGTATTCGACAATTCGCCCGGTGATAAACGCTTGTATAATTATATGGATTATACCCGCACCGGAAGGGCAGGTTGGACGGTGCGTAATGCACAATATAAATACATTTCATTTACTAATGGCATAGAAGAATTTTACGACCTCATCAACGACCCTTTCGAGGAAACAAATTTGATGGAAAGCCTCACCGACACCCAACAAGCTATCATGGAGGAAATGCAAACAGAGGGCAACATCATTCGTGTTGATTGGTCGTGTCAGGATTTTATACAGAATGGTGCTGAAACAGATATTGATATAGATGGAACGTACTGCAATGAGGATCCACCGCCACCACCACCACCAGTCGTAGATTGTACCAACCCAACGAGCCAAACCAATATCGGCTGTTGTGCTACGCCTGCGGTGCAAAGTTTGTACAGCGAAATCGTTTATCAGCAAGTACGCACAATCAGTTCCAATAACTTCCCCAACCACGACTATTGCTACAATCCCAACAACATGCCTAACCCCGTATTTTATCTTCGACAGGTGAGTGCAAGCCCCACAATCGCCGCCACGACGACCTCCATTTTATCTCCCAACAATCGTCCGAGAATTAATTTTGGTTCGGCTTTGAATGGCATTTTTTTCTCTCCCTCACCAGCTACACCGTTTATTTTTGAAAACCAAAGTACAGGCGAATACAACTGGGATTGGGTGCTTGAACCAACAAATAATCAGGGCGGCGGTCAAGGCTGGGTCAGATTGGACTGTGCCACCGCACATAGCAATTCGCGAGGCTACCATTATCACGGCAATATGTTTGAATATGTCGAAGGCATTCAAGTCGGTATTAGTACCACGACCACGCCACCTGATGCGCCCATTCAGGTGGGATGGGCTTCGGATGGCTTTCCTATTTTGTATCGTTTTGGACCCGATGCTGATGGCAATTTGGCTTTGCTCCAACCGGGTTTTCAACTCAAGCCCGGTGAGCGTCCCGGCGATGGCATCACCGCCCCTTGTGGTCCGTATAATGGCAAATACACTAATGATTATGAGCACCTTATGGATGTGGGTGACCTTGATGAGTGCAACGGCATTGAGCGCACTATTACCCTCCGAACCCTACACGGTGAAGAGACTTTTGACTACTTTTATATGATAACGGATTCATTCCCGCAAATTAGTCGCTGTATGGTCGGTACGGTAGATGCGACTTTTCGGAACAATCATAACGCAAACACCTGTTACACCTCACTCGTATCGCAAACGGTGATTTTAAATGACGACCAATCCGTTACCGTAGGTAGTAGCACTTATACAGCGGCGGGTGTTTATCAAGACATTTTGACCAATTCGCAATCTTGTGATTCGATAATCGTGACGACTGTCGAAACGGAGACGGCACTACCTTTGACTTTAAATTTATTTGAAGTCGAAAAACTCGGCGAAAACACTGCACGACTTTATTGGCAAACCTCTAATGAAGAGAGCATGAGTCATTTTACAGTACAGAAAAGTTTTGATGGTATGGCATGGATAGATGTTGGCAATGTAGATGCTGTCGGCAATTCAAATACTTCACAATCATACGAATATCAAGATATTCTAAATCAGTTTAATGTCGATTTATCTGAACAAGCATATTATCGCCTAAAAACGGTTGATGTGGATGGCACATACGCACTATCGACCATGCGTACCATCGAAATTGACCAAATGACGACCGCACTTGAGCTTACACATACTGAGGCAGGGAGTCTTATTGTTCATGCGATTATCAATCTTCAGGATAAATTAAATATTCGGCTTTTCGATATGCAAGGTCGTCAGGTTCGTGAAGTACATCAGTATATTCAAGCCGGTGAAAATAAGATATTTGACAACCTCAATCAGCTTGTCGGAGGTGTGTATGTGGTTCACATTTACGGTACTTCGGGAATTGTTTTTACCAAGCGAATCGTGTTGTAATACATTTCGAAGCTGTCCACAACGATTACATGAAAAAAACACTTACAATATTATTCATTTTAATTGCCAATGCAGTATCCGCACACGATATTGCATTGGCGATATATACCATTTCACAAGAAAAAAATACCCTCAAAATAAGTATTGAAATAGACAAAGAAGACTTGGATAAGGTCATTCAAACCAACAAAACATCCATTAAAAAATACCTCAAAAACAATATGAATTGGATAGTAAATGGCAAACGTAAATCATTTAAAATTTCTAAAGTAGCATCCAAAGACGAATTGTATTACATTGAATGTACGATAAAAAGAACACCAAAAAATATCCAAAATATTCAAGTTAAAAATACTGTTCTAATTGATTTCGTAGAGGAACATTCTAATGTATTTAATTTCGACTTAAATGGTTCGGAACGGACTTTTCGATTGCATAAAGATAGGGTGGAGACGTTTTTTGAATATCCCTGACTTGTACTTTTTCAATAGAAAATAGTTGATATTGTTTTTTCATCCCTTAGTGAAAGAAAATAAATAACTTGCCCCATTATGCTTGTTCTTTTCCCTTCTAAAAAACACAAAAAATAGTTCCGTAGCTATGGCTATGCAACGATTTTTTGAATTCTTTAGAAGAAAAAATTACGGCGCATTATGGAACAATTTATTTAATTTCTTTCACTTAGTACACTGTTTTATAAATTTATTTACATTTTTTGACGTTTATTTTGAAATGAATCGAATCAAAAATGACGCGAATACTCACTGTATTTAAGGATTTTTTGGTGAAGAGTCATTT
>Ga0209185_1000739_pt1 | contig 34363 bp, 29 predicted proteins | sample SidtaG_2_FD_187425 | JGI IMG/M metagenome (GOLD analysis project Ga0209185, IMG submission 187425) | Marine algal microbial communities from Sidmouth, United Kingdom - Sidmouth_Asex2 metaG (SPAdes) (version 2) | ecosystem: Host-associated > Algae > Red algae > Unclassified | place: Sidmouth... | reverse complement strand
TTCAAAAAATCGTTGCATAGCCATAGCTACGGAACTATTTTTTGTGTTTTTTAGAAGGGAAAAGAACAAGCATAATGGGGCAAGTTATTTATTTTCTTTCACTAAGGAAGATTTAGTGAAACATATAAGAAAAAGAACAATTCAGACGGGTAGATTATTTTTTTCGTCTTCCCTTATTATTGTTGAATTATTTGATTGCTAAATTGTTATGTTTTTTTGCTGCGCAAAAACAGGGTAATCATTTCATAATCAAATAGTTACATTTTTAGCATAAAATCATTTCAATGAGTACCCATTTTGGGTGCTCATTGTTTTTTTGAGAAAAAAGTAAGTGACCTGATAACGAAACCTATAAGGTTTTAAAAACCTTATAGGTTTGAGTTTGCCCAATAAATGGGCAATTCCGACACTTAAACTTAATCTTATTTTTCATGAAAATAATCAATTCCCTTCTTCTATTTTGTTTGTTCGCCCTTCAATTGTCGGCACAAATTACTCATTTTGAGTGCGGTACATCTGATGGCGCAGACATGGAACGCCTCACAGCCAACCTTGAAGCCGCACAAAGCCTCGAAACCCGTTCGGACATTCAATACCTACCTGTCACGATGACATTAATTGCCAATGACGATGGTTCGGGCTTGATTAGTGAAGATCAAGCCTTGGACGGCTTTTGTCGCCTCAATGAAAATTTTGAAAGCATCGGCGTGCAATTCTATCTTCGCAATGGCTTTCGTTATATCTATGATACTGATTACTACCTGATACTTGGTTCGGGTAGTCTGAATCCCAGCAGTTTAAAAGTTCCCAATACGATTAATATTTTCGTTAGCGAGGTTTTCACAGAAGGGGTGCAAGGCTGCTCCGGAATACTTGGATTTTACAGCCCGGCGAGCGATTATGTCGCTATTGACAAATGTACGATGGATAGACAATCCTTTGCACTTTCGCACGAATTGGGGCATTTTTTCAGCCTCGCGCATACATTTTTTGGTTGGGAAAATGAAAATTATAACTCCTCACAACCTACGCCCACGGTCATCGATGGTATACAAGTCGAGTACGTCGATGGTAGCAATTGCTCCGTAGCAGCTGATAGAATTTGCGACACGCCGCCCGATTATAACTTCGGTTTTGGTGTAGCGGACTGCAACTACACTGGCGGCGCAGTTGACCCTGACGGTGTTGCGGTTGACCCCGATGAGACGAATTTTATGGGTTACTTTTTTAATTGTCCTTCACATACATTCAGTCCCATTCAAAACGATGTTATCAATGCCGATATTGCTGACCGTACTTTTGTCAGCGGCTCGCCAAATACCGCCGATATCAATGGGCAAGCCAACCTCACCTATCCTATCAATGGCGAAACGACAGTCAATAATAACGTTACTTTGACTTGGGATGCCGTTCCGGGAGCTACGTCTTATTTGTTGGAAATCAATCGAATAGCGAGTTTCAGTCCGAGTTTTGTGGTGCAACGTACTATCGTAAATACCAACTCCTTAGAATTGTCAGATTTATTGCCAAATCTCAATTATCACTGGCGTGTCCGCCCATTCAATGAAACCTACACTTGTACCGATTACGGTGCAGGGACCTCTTTCAAAACAGGTGAATTGGTTGGTGTAACACAAATAAAAGGTATCGAATCGCTCAATATCTATCCAAATCCGAGTAGCGGCGCAGAGCAGATTTTGTTGGAAATTAATACTTCCAAAACACTCAAAACAGAAATCAAACTCTACGATACACAAGGTAAATTAGTTCGACAATTTAATCATCAATTTAATTCTGGCACAAATTCAACAAGCATCAATACCCAAAATTTATCGCAAGGCGCGTACATCATTGCCATTCAGACTGAAAACGGCACAGCGCATCAGCGTTTTTTTGTCACCCGATGATTCGTTATTCGTTATTCATTATTCGTTATTCGTTATTCATTATCCGTTATTCGTTATTCGTTATTCATTATCCGTAAAACGAATTAACGAATTAACGAATCAACGAATCAACGAATCAACGAATTAACGAATTAACGAATTAACGAATTAACGAATTAACGAATAACGAATTAACGAATCTACGAATTAATAAATACATTATGTTTCTACCAAAGCTCATACTCATCAGTTCATTTGTGCTTTTCACTGGTGCGTTTTCCTTTGCACAGGATATTGCTCCTTGTGGTACTCCTCCTTTTAAATCCGACTGGTTGAAAAAATATCAAAAAACGCCCAATACTTATGCAAAAGGCAGTGATACAACGCTTTATGTTCCATTGACTTTACATATATTAGGCACAGATGCAGGGGAAAGTTACTTCCCCATACTGAATATCATGGAAAGTTTTTGCGAACTCAATGAGGATTTTGCGCCCAGCAACATTCAATTTTTTATTGAAGGTGAATTCAAATACCTCAACAATTCAGCATGGCTCAACCACACCGAAATCGCGACAGGTTACGAAATGATGATTACCAATAATGTTCCCAATACTATTAATTGTTATATCGTTGCTGTTGCGGCGGGTTCAGGCGGTTACAACCTCCCTTCTGCCAATTCCATCGCATTGCTACGAAGTAATATCGGTATTGGTACGCATACATGGGCACACGAGATTGGACACAATCTTTCTATACAACACCCTTTTCTCGGTTGGGAAGGAAATCCTTATGTTTATGATCAGCCGACACCGACAGAAGTCTATTATAATTATACCTCATTTAAGCCAGTTTTTTATACCGATACCATCATTATTGATACCGCCCAAGTCGAATATGTGGCACGTACCAATTGCTATGAAGCCGCAGATGGTTTTTGCGATACACCACCTGATTATCTTTCCGGAGGCTGGCAGTGCAATTCTGATACCTTAAGCATGCAACTACAAAAAGACCCAGATAGCGTTGACTTTCGTTCGGATGGGACTAATATTATGAGTTATGCTGATTTTACATGCGATGCCCGTCGTTTTACGCCCGAACAAACCGCAGCTATGCGTGCCAATCTGCTTGATGAAAAACCGGGTTATCTCTATAATCAAAACCCGCAAAACGCACTTATTACAGATGCCCCCGTACTCGTAGCCCCCATTGGTAATGAGCAAGTTCCAGTAAATGCGGTACATCTTTCATGGGAAAATGTACCCAATGCCACACACTACTTTTATGAGGTAAACAGGTTGAGCAATTTTAGCTCTGCGTTTGTCATTGTAAGCGGAATCGTAGAAGGGACGAGCGTTGAAATAGAAGACCTTCTTCTAAATACGACTTATTACTGGCGAATTGTGCCTTTCAATCAAGGAAATACTTGCGCCCTTCCCTCCGAAGGAGAAAGTTTTAGTACAGATGAAGCAGTTGGAGTTCAAGAGATTGATGGCATGGAAGCATTGAATATCTATCCTAATCTGCTTGCTGCCGGGCAGTCGCTTCACATCGAATTAACAAGCAATCAATCGCTACATATACAAGCCAATTTGTATAATATGAAAGGGCAACTCATTCAGCCACTTTTTGAGACAAATACCAACGGCAGCTTTACGACTTCTATCGAAATTAATGACATACCTGCGGGAATGTATTTGATTGGTATTCAGTCGAATGGAAATGTTTTTTATCAAAAAATAATTATAACGTAACAGACAACTTGTACCGACGAATGACGATATTCTTGTCTGTGAACAAACATATAAAACAGACAGAAATGTCTGTGTTACGATGGAATTAAACTACAAACAATTTGGACAAGGTTCGCCCATCATTATTTTACATGGACTGTTTGGTACATTGGATAATTGGCAGACCACCGCGCGCCGCTTGTCCGAAAACCATACTGTATTCATCATCGACCAACGCAATCACGGGCGTTCGCCGCATCACGAGGGATTTAATTATGAAGTGCTCGCGGAAGATTTGCGCGATTTTATGGAATCGCAATGGATTTACGAAGCCACGATTATTGGTCATTCGATGGGCGGAAAAACGGCGATGCAATTCGCGCTGAACTATGGCGAAATGGTCGAAAAACTAATTGTCGTAGACATCGGACCGCAGGCGTATGTTGGCGGACATCAGACAATTTTTGAGGCTTTACTCAGTTTAGATTTATCCAAAATTAATAATAGAAAAGAAGCTGATAATCAACTCGCTACGCGAATTGAGAGTATTGCTGTCAGACAATTTTTATTAAAGAATTTAACCCGAAATAAAGAAAGCGGACAGTACGAATGGAAAATGAATTTGCCTGTCATTCATGCGAATTACGGGCGCATTCTCGACGCCATAGAAAGCGACTACACTTACGATGGCGAAACACTTTTCATCAATGGCGGCAAATCCGACTACCTCTCCCCCACCGACCTGCCCAATCTCCAAAAATTCTTTCCGAAAGCCGAGCTAAAAACCATACCCAAAGCCGGACATTGGATACACGCTGAAGCACCCGATGAGTTTCTTGAGTTGATAGCTGACGTTACGCAATAACGCGTCCGCTGTCTATCGGTCTGCAGTTTGCCGTTTTAACGTGAATTTCCTCGCATATAAACGACGAACTGCGGACTGATAAACCGCTGACCTTATTGCAAATAAGAACTGTCCACCTTTTGAATATCGTTATAATACGCCTGTTCGGTCAGTTGCGACCATTTGGCGATTTTATTCTGGAATTTTTTGTAACTTGTGTAGACCTTCTTACTCACAGGGTCGGCATCTGAGATTTCCTGAAGTGCGACATTCGTTTGCGCCCTCAATTCTTCTAATACAGGCTTCGGAAAACTACGCAATTGTACGCCATCATCCATCAATTTTTCGAGATAAGTTCCGTTTTGTGCGTCAAATTCCGCGAGTACCCACGCATGTACACGCATCGAAACGGCATTCATTATCGCTTTTAGGTCGGCTGGAAGTCCGTCATAAGTTTCTTTATTGATAAACATTTCCAACTGCGTACCCGGCTCATGCCAGCCCGGAGTGTAGTAGTATTTCGCAATTTTACTAAAGCCCATTTTCTGGTCGTGATAAGGACCAATCCACTCCGTCGCATCAATCACGCCACGCTCCAAACTCGTATAAATCTCACCGCCTGCCACCAGAACCGCTGCGCCTCCGGCACGTTCAAGTACCTTGCCTGCGAGTCCTGGAATCCTCATTTTCAGACCTTTGAGGTCGTTCACTGTATTGATTTCTTTATTGAACCAACCGCCCATTTGTACACCTGTATTGCCACCCAAAAATGGTACAAGATTAAATTTTGAGTACACTTCTCGCCATAGGTCGTAGCCTTCACCGGCAAGCATCCACGAATTCACCTGTTGGGCGTTCATACCGAAAGGCACGGCAGCAAAAAACTGTGCGGCAGGCGATTTTCCTGCCCAGTAATACGATGCACCCGATCCCATATCTGCCGTTCCCGAAGATACCGCATCGAATGTCTCCAATGCCGGCACCAACTCGCCCGCACCATAGACTTTTATGTTCACCCGTCCGCCGGTTGCCTCTTTCATCCACTCCGCAAACAACTCCGCCGACTCACCCAAAACTGGAAATTTAGGAGGCCAAGTCGTGACCATCCGCCAGTTATATTGCTTATTGCTGATAGCTCCTGATGCACCGCTTTCGGTTTCTTTTTGTTCACTCGCACAAGCAAGTACGCCCGTAGCTCCTGCGGCTACCAGCATGGCATTCTTTAAAAATTCTTTTCTTTTCATAGTGTGGTTTATTGAGTGTAAAAGGCTTATGTAGCTTATAAAGTTTATTGAGTTCACACGGGTTATAGCATTTATAAAAGCCATATAATATTTGTTTTATATTAGACTTTATTTAGAAATATTTTGTATGCAGCTAACATTATCTTTTTCCGATACTCTTCTCCTATTTTTCGCTCCGTACCGTAGGGTATGCAGCTCAAAATGAGGCTCGATTATCGAAAAAATACAAAATTCCATGCATACAAAATATTCCTAAATAAAGTCTATTTAAAAAACTAAATATCTATATAACTCAATAAATTTTGCAAACTGTATAAACCAAATGAACCTTATAAACTCTACAAACCAAATAAACTATATGAACTAAAACATGAAGTATTGAGTACCTAAAGGCACTCGAAACGCATTTTTGATGCTTTTCTACCGATAAGTAGTGAGATAGAAATATCCTTACTTTTTGACGGTTTCTTTTTCCGCTATTTTTCCCTACAAAAACCCTTATCCCGAATCAAGTACGGGACAGGCTGTAGCGTAGGCTATGTGCGGTTTTTGTAAAAAAAATATCGAAAAAATAACCACGTCAAAATTGTAAGCCTATTTTTGTCCCACTACTTATTTTGTTCCTAATGGAACATTTTGAACGTATTTGATGTCTCGTTAGAAGCAAAATATTTTCGTGCGTTTGCCCTTAGTAAAAGAAAATAAATAACTTGCCCCATTAGACTTTATTTAATTTCTTTTACTTAAAATATGGGACAAGATTTATATTCTTCCAATGATTTTACTTTTGTGATGGTATAAATGGCGGAAATTTCCGGTCCTCCTGCACCGTTAGTGGCGGTATTGAAGGGGGAAATATTGATGTCATAGCTGATGCCGACCCTCAGATTAAGATAATCAACACCCGCCGAAAATGCGAGTGCATCGCCTGTGCGATGCCACGCCCCTATGTACGCACCCATTTCGTTGCCTGTTTTTTTGCTAAAATGATATTTGATATTTGTGCCGTATATATTTTCGCCGTACGCGCCTTGTCGCTGTATCAATATCGCGGGTTGGAAGTCGATAATTGGTGTGATTGGGATGTTTGCTTTCGCAAAAAAGGACATTCGACGCGGCAGTCGTATATCTTCATTTTCAAAAAAATGCTGACGCGGTTTGTTGATATGTGCCAAGCCAATTCCTGCATCTACACTAATATTCTTTGGAGATATTTGATAATGCCAATTTAAACCTCCGTTTATATCGCCAAATATAAAATTTTTATTGGTTAAATTTTCATTAGTTGGCAAATTTCCGTCAAAAACATCTCCATTGAATTGGTTGTCGAATGTGAGGTCGTCGGTTTTGAACCTACTTTGCCCTATGCCGACTTGCAGTCCGCCAGAAAGAAAATGTTTATCGGATAATTGATGCGTATAAGCCGATGATAGCGTGATATTTGTACGGCTCAATTTGGAATCGCCCGCTTGGTCGTGATTCAAAAGGATGCCTCCGCCAAGTACATTATTTCCCAAGTGTTTTATGGGTATTTTTTGTTCAAAACTTCCATGAAACGTACTGTAAGGTACGGGTACACTCGCCCATTGATTGCGGTAGTTTGCCGCCATTCTGATATCACCGCTATACACACCCGTCAATGCCGGGTTGTGGTATAAAGGTACATTCCAAAATTGCGTAAAATGTATGTCTTGTGACCATACATTTGTCGCAAATAAAGTTAAAACAAATGATATGTATAATATTTTTTTCATTTAAAATAAAACGTAGCACGGCGCTTCCAGCCCGTGTTTCACGTATACATGCGTCCTAATGCGACACGGGCTGGAAGCACCGTGCTACGTTAATCTACCGCAATAAAGTTACATTTCCCTTTTTAAAATATTCTTCATTATTCGCGCAGCGAATTTGCACATAAAAACCATATACATCGGGCGGCAGTGTGCGCCCCCTAAATGTGCCATCCCAGCCTTCCGCTATATCTTCGCTCTCAAAAATCTGCTCTCCCCAACGGTCATAAATCGCAAAATAAAAATCTGTAATGAGCGAACTCGAACGCACTCGAAAGCTGTCATTTTCACCGTCATTGTTTGGCGTAAAAGCATTGGGAACAAAGATATTGGGTTCGCCGCAAAAGGGTGGTAAAACTTCTACCGTAATCATCGCTTCGCTTATGCAACCTTCTTGATTGGTGACGATTACGGTGTAGGTTGTTGTCTGTGTTGGTGTGGCGATGGGGTTTGGTATATCGCTGAAATTCAGTGAATTAGTAGGCGACCATTCGTAAGTATAATTTGGATTTTGGGTAATGTTGAGTTGACTGCTTACGCCAATCGGAATGCTTTGAGGTTCGGCTTCAATCGTGATTTCGGGCGGATATTGCAGCGTGATTTCTCGTGCAAACGTATCGGTACAGGCTGATGCACCGTTTCCGACTGTTAAGGTTACTTCGTAAGTTCCGGTATCGGTATAGGTATAATTTGGGCTAAGTTCGGTGGAGGTATCGTCATTCGTTGTCGGGTCGCCGAAGTCCCAAAAATAGTTGTTTGAGCCTTCGCTTTGATTGTCAAATTCAACAAAAAACGAATTATCACATTGTAATTCTGGTGCGAAAAAAGAGGAAACGACTTCCAAACCACAAGTCCCAACATTGAATTGAAAATCGCGGCGTGTAGTAGAAATTAGCGTATTATTTCGATATTCTTTTGCACAAATACCGACCACATATTGCCCTAAATTATTCGGCGTAGCCGTCAAAAAACCTGTTTCGCTATCAATCGTCAGCGGCACGCCGCCGAGCATATCAAGTGTATTATAGGGCGGATTGATCCAGGCTACGGAATCGTAGGGCGGCGAGGTGGGTGGTTGTGGAATTGGGAAGGTCGGGTCTGCTCCGAGAAAGGGCGCACACATTTCATAAACAATGGAATCGCCATCGGAATCGACCGCAAAATGTTCAAATTCAAAGGGTAATCCGGCGCAAATATAAAAGGGTGCCCAATCGTTGAATCGCGCACCATTATTGCAGCCGAGTAGGGCTTCTTCTGATATAAAACTGTAATACGTAGCACCCGTCTCTAGCGGTAGTTCGATGTTGACAATGCTTTGATTACGGCAGCAGCGTTGGTAGGCGAGTTGGTAGCCGCCTTCGCGGAAAGGTAGCGTCACGATGGTATCGTACATCGTCGAATGATAGCACACCGAAGGGGGAATAACGAGACATGGATTTTGGAGTTGCGGATTGAGCGTATCATCGCCCATCGGCATCACACGGAGGTCATACACGAGGTCATTATCCGCACCAAAAACACCTATCGAAGCGGGTTGATCGAAGTAGGGAACACCCGTTTCGCAATCGCGGAATACTTGTAAGGTGATTTGGTATTGGTCGTCACCGAGGCATTGGTAATTCATTTCGCCACCGACAATATGCGTTGCTATCATTTCCGTAGAAATAACACATATTAGTAGTAAGATAGCTCGGTATTTTTTCACGCAGTTTTTGTTTTTGTTCTTAAATAATTTCCTATATTTGTCTTCTTTTTTTTCTCTTCCACTTTTGTGGAAGAGTTTTTCCCCGATGTGCTTCGCATCGGGGTTTTTATTTAGTACAGGGAAGAGGAAGAAAATGATCTACCTCAAATGAAGCCGTTATTTTTTTATATGTTTTGCTAAATTTGACGCACATAGCCTATCTACGATGTCGAAAATTACAGATTATTTTGCTAATTTTTTAATTATTTGCCCATTATCGTTTGATAATTGAATGAAATAAATACCCTTCGGTAAATCGGCTACATTTATACGAGTGATATGGCTTCCCGTTGAACGAATTTTTTTTTCAAATAGCTTTTCGCCTCTAATATCGACAATTTTTGCATAAAAAGTTTCTAAATTATGATTTTTTAATTTAATATCAATAAAATCGTTGAATGGATTGGGAAAAACCTCGAATTTTTCGACGCCTTCGATATTTTCTGTGCCAACAATAACGTAAGGAATCGCTACGGAAATAGCCGAACATCCATCCGCATTTGTGACTTCTACGGTGTAATCTCCAGTGCTTAGCGGGGTATGATTTGGGGCGGTAGCTCCCGGAATTTCCATGCCATTGAAGTGCCATTGATATATCTGTCCGGCGGGCTGTGCAATCAAGTTACCGTTGCTGCCAATGGCGATGCTCGGGTCGGGCGTAGGGAGTACCGATACCGTGACTTCATCCGTACCAGACGCACAAACATTCGCTACCGTAACGCTGTAAGTCTCTGCTGATGAGGGGCTTATTGTTATTTCGGGGGTATTTTCTCCGTTACTCCAGATGTAGCTCGTACCGCCCGTAGCGGTGAGCGTGATGGGTTCGCCATCGCAGATTGTGGTGTCCGGTCTTGCGTTTGCATTGAGTGTACCCGTGCCTGTGACCGTGAAACAAGCCTGTACATTCAAGTCAATAGCATAGCAGAGTGGCAAGCCATCAGTACCGCAAGTTGCAGGCAGGGCAGAGGCGGTGGTATTGAGAAGATTGAGTTGGTCGAGAAAACTTTGTGCAGAGAAAGTGGTGGTCGCAGCACTAAACTCGCCGACAAGGGTAAATATATCATTGAGCGTCGTAATGTCTTCGCCGGAAGTAATGCCCATAGCCGCAAGATTGATGCAAAATTGCGGAATTACAAAATCCACCAAACCACAGCAAGAGCCTAAAGGCGCAGCACTTCCCGTCAAAAGTCCTTCCAAAACGGTCTGTACTTGCTCTAAATCGTAAGCCACCGCAGTGACGCAAAATTCATCTCCAGCGGTCAATCCAAAATCCGTTGGACTAAAAACACCGTCGGCATCTGCACCCAAAATCAGCGGTCCGCCGTCACCTGCTATTTGGTTTTGGTCGGTGACGAGGTACTCTGTATTGGGCAAGCCCGTAGCAGCTACGGCAGTGCTTGCAGTGAACATTTCTCCCACACATAATTCCGTATCAGCCGGAACTGCAATCGCAGGAGCAGTAGTCATCGGGCAGTTGGTTTGTTGGGCATCGGTGTTTGCTACGTAGCATAGACATAGTACAGCGATTAGTAAATTTTTGAATTGCATAATTTTATTAATAGATAATGATTAACGATTAACGATATTAAGACTAAGCAATTATACGTGTTTTTTGAGATTTTGGATGTTTTTTAACAGACAACCTCACACCTCCCTCTCCTTCCTGAAAAGATAGGAGTTTATTCAAGTTTTACGTTGCAAAATTTGGGCTACCCGTCTGATGTTGGCTACTTTGACAGTCAGTGAGTTACAAAGGTGTTGAAATTCAAGGGAATGTAATAAGGGAAGACGAAAAAAATAATCTACCCGCTTGAATCGTTCTTTTTCTCATATGTTTCACTAAATTTTCCTTACGTAGCTCGGCTATGTGCGTCAAATTTAGCCAAACATATAAAAAAAATAACTTCTTCATTTCGGGTAGATTATTTTCTTCCTCTTCCCTAACTGCGGACTGATAGCCAAAATTTGAATGGATTTACCTCCGTTAATCTATCGACTATTTCTACCAAAACGGGTACAATCCAGCAAGGTCTTTGGCAGTGGGTGAATTGTTGTTTTTTTGGTTGTAAATGATTTCTGCTTGTTCGTAAAACGCGCTTCTTTCGAGGATTTTTTTATGTATGAAATCCGGCAATTCTTGGTCACTTAGATGGGAAATGAGTGGTCGGTGTTCTTTTTCGGGTGCTAATCTGGTGGCAAGTATTTCTGGCGGTGTTTTGAGGTAAATGCTTGCTCCTGTAGCGTTCATCCACTCCAAATTGTCATGAAAACAGGGTGTACCGCCACCCGTTGCAATGACGGTATTAAATAGACCGGAGAGCTTGGCAAGTTCGTCGCGTTCGATTTCGCGGAAGCCATCTTCGCCTTCTTCTTCAAATATCTGTTTGATGCTACGCTCTTGATTTTCAGCGATATGTTCGTCCAAATCTACAAACATAAAATTGAGCAAATCTGCTAATTCGCGTCCAATTGTGGATTTGCCGCATCCCATAAAACCGATTAGATATATTTTCATGTTTACATTACACGCAGGACATACGTAGGGACAGGTCGTGACCTGTCCCTACGTATGACCTGCGTGTATTTTATTTAGTTTTTTCGCCTACGAATTTGTGCTCTTTTAATTTGAATAATACATTAAACGTTGTCAGGCTACCGTAAATGCGTGTAAGGTATTGTTGCAAATTGACTTTTTCTTCGTCTGAGAGATTTTTGCTGCTGTTGATTCGTTGTTCCATGACACGCAGACGGTCGCGAAGCATAACGATTTTGTGGAAAAAGGTTTCAATCGGAATTTCCTTTGATTTGAGGTCAGAATCCGCAGGTTCGAGTATCATCAAGCCGTTTTTCCAAGTGTCGCCCATTGGGACGATTTCGGAGACATCCGACCATTTTTTCAATATCGAAATCAGCGATTTTTCCGCCGCCGAAAAAGACACCGTTTCCTCTGCATCAAGGTGTTCGATGATTTCCGACCATTGGTCGTATTCCTTGCTGACTTCCTTGATGCCGTACAACATAAAACAGACATCGTAACTCACAAAGTTGAGTTTCATAACCACGCCTTTTCCGTATTGCGGATGGCTGACGCGAGAGCCTACGCCTAATAATTCCATAGTATCAATGAGTGAATGAGTGAGTGAATGAATGAATGAATGAATGAATGAATGAATGAATGAATGAATGAATGAATGAATGAATGAATGAATGAATGAATGAATGAACGAACGAACGAACGAATGAACGAATGAATGAACGAATGAATGAACGAACGAACGAATGAATGAATGAATGAATGAATGAATGAATGAACGAACGAACGAACGAACGAATGAACGAATGAATGAACGAATGAATGAACGAACGAATGAATGAATGAATGAATGAATGAATGAATGAATGAATGAATGAATGAATCGCATTAAAAGACATTCACTCATTTTACAAATTATCGTCCCAATTTTTGATTTTTGGTTCGCCGAGTTTTCCGATGGATTTTGCGACGAGCATGGCTACCGTTGCATCGCCTGTTACGTTGACGCTGGTGCGGCACATATCAAGGATTCTATCGACTGCAAAAATGAGTGCCAAACCTTGTTCGGGTACACCAATCGCCGCCAAAACGATGACCAACATAACCATCCCCGCACCCGGCACTGCTGCCGAACCGATGGATGCCAAAGTTGCTGTCATGACGATAGTAAGTTGGTCGCCAAAGGATAAATCAATACCCATCGCTTGGGCGATAAAGACCGCAGCCACAGCCTGATAGAGGCTCGTACCGTCCATATTTATCGTCGCTCCAATGGGGCAAACAAAACTGGCAACTTCTGCTTCTACGCCCAAGTGTTCTTCCACACGTTCCATCGTCACGGGCAGTGTAGCCGCACTCGAACTGGTCGAAAATGCCAATAACTGCGCCGGAGCAATTCCTTTGAAAAAGAAGTTGTAACCTCGCCCTGTAAATGTTTTGACCATGAGCGGATATACCGCAAAAATCATCAGGCCTAAGCCTGCTAAAACCGTCAACGAATATCCGATTAATGCTTTGAACAAAGCAATGCTTGGCGATTCGACAATTAGCGCAGCCAGCAGGGCAAAGACGCCAAAGGGCGCAGCCAACATGATGAGGTCTATCATTTTGAGAATGACTTCATTTAGCCCATCAAAAAAGTCTTTGACAGGGGCGGCTTTTTCCGGAGGAATTAGTATCAAACCTATCCCAAAAAATACGACAAAAAAGATGACTTGTAGCATCTGATTTTCGCCGGAAGCCTTGATAATATTGCTCGGCACCATGTCTACGAGTGCTTGTAGCGGTCCGGTTTCTTTTTGCTTATTGGCGTCTAAAATCCTTTTTTGGGCGTCTCCGGCAAAATCGCCGAGTAGCTGTGTTCGCGTTTGTTCATCGACGAGTTTGCCGGGACGAATCGTATTGACCAGTGCCAAGCCTATCGTGACCGCCACTATCGTTGTCAATAGGTAAATTCCGACGGTTCGTCCACCCATTGCAGAGAGTTTGGAAATGTCTTTGAGGTCGGAAATACCTTTGATGAGCGATGCCACAATCAAGGGTATCGCGATGAGTTTTAAGAGGTTGATAAAGATTTTGCCGAAGGGCGCAATCCAATCTTTTATTAATTGTCCGAAGCCAAATTTGACCGCTAAAATACCAAAAAGTATTCCGGCTGCCATCCCAAGCAATATCTGCCAATGCAGTGCAAGTTTTCTCATAATGTATTTGGTTATGGTCGGCGGTTATTCAGTCCGCTATCCGCTATCCGCTGTTTTAATGTGAGGCAATCTCACGCATAAACGGCGGACAGTGGACTGAATAACTATCGACAGCTAATCTTAGGACAATAATAAATAAAAATAAAGGGAAAGTTGATACGTTTTGAGGATTTTTAATGAACGAGTGAATGAATTTTGAATGAATGAATCAAATTAAGTAAAAATGATTCATTCATTCATTCATTCAAAATTCATTCATTGATAATTTGATAGGCTGATTAGTGCGATAGAAAGCACCGCAACTAAGATGCCGATGAGGTTTATATGACTTAGTTTTTCCTTAAAAATCACCCCTGCTAATATGGCTGCAAGTACAATGATTGATATGTTGTTTATCGGAAAAACAACTGAGCCACCAAAGCCGCGACCCAATACAAGCAGTAGGAAATATATGGAGAAAAAATTGGGAATACCCAGTGCTATTCCCCCGATGACGTGCTTCGATTGAATTTTGGTTTTACCACGTATCACACTGATTATCAAAAAAATAAGTCCTACGACTCCTGCTGTACCAAAGAGGAAAATAGCGAACCGAACGCCACCGCTGCCATCCAACAAATCTCGTTGGGTGTATAGTAGAAGCGACTCTATCATACCACAGGCAAAGAAAAGATAAACCGGAATGAGGAATACGAGTAAGCTGCGGTTTTGCGTGTTTGTTTCTTTAATGCCGGGCGAGATATTTGTCAGGACAACGGCAACGAGTGCTGAAAGTATTCCCGCAATTTTTAAGGCATTGACCGACTCTTTATACACCCAAATCGCAAATATGACGCTAATGATAATGGACATTTTTTGTAGAACAATGGCTACAGTTATTCCAAACTTTTGTGTGGTCACCGCAATTGAATAAAAAGTCGAAATAAATACGGCTCCCAAAATCAAAGCCACTGGAAACCACGCTTCTTGTGCGAAGCCGGCTTGTACCGGAAAGTCCCAAATCAGTAAGCTACCTACGACCACGCAAGTGAGGTAGTTGAAGACTATCGCCTGAAAGTTATCGACTTCGTATCGTTGGTAGAGTTTGAATATTAAGGCAATAATGGTGCTGCTCAGAATTGAGCCGAGTAAGTAGAGTAAGCTAATCAGCATGGTGTGCGTAATTCTTAATTTGTGATTTTAAATATCAGAAAATAGAAGGTTCTATGCTGAATTGTGAATGTTTGAATCAAGCCCAAAATTAGGTCAGATGCCTTTGTCGGGCGAAGTTAGTAATTTACTTCGGGCTTTGCAATTTCGGGCTTTGTTTTGTATTTCTATGATATGAAAGTATTACTCGACATCGCGCTGGAGAAAATGGACTTTGTACTTGAATTGTTACGAAATTTTGATTTTGTAAGCGTAGAAGAAGTGTCGGAAGAAACAACCGATGCCCATAAAGCTATCATTGACGGACGACTTGCGAATTACAGAGCAAATCCTGATAGTGCATTGGGTTGGGAGGAAACGAAGAACGAATTGTCGAGAAAATGGTCAGGTAGTCTTTCCGACGAGACGGCAGATAAGATGTTGGAATATACCAAAAGGTAAATCAAACCACCACTTCCAAAGCCCCAAGGACTTCCTTATACAACGTTCTCAATTCTTGAATAATCTCTTTCGCGGATTCCCGGAGAGGGCTGCAGAGATGAGTTGTTCGGCTTCGCGGGGCTGACCGCACTGAAAGGCGAGCCATGCAGCACTGCGAAATAAAACCGAGCGCGTAGGTTCGGCTTCGGTTTTGTGAAAGAGTTGCCAAGTGGCGGTTTTTTCTTTTTCAAGGGCAGTTTTGAGTAATTGCAAATAGCGGATATTGTCCCCTTCGCGTTGCGCAGTGTAAGCTTGGTGGGCGATGTGCATCGCTTCTTGGTGGAGTGATTGTGTTTGGCTCATATTTGGAATCAGTTTTTGTAAGGTGTCCTAATGTGTTCTCTCGACATGCGTTTCATGTCTTCATTCGTCCAGCCTTTTTCTTCCCAGATTTCGTTTCCCATTTTTTTAGCTTTTTCAGCCAAAAACCTCACAAACATACGCTTTAATTCGAGCAATTCATCTTCACTCAAATCACTTTTGAACATCTGTAAAATTTCCAGTTGAGTCTTGTTTAGTGTTGTCGCTGTTTGCATGACTGTTGATTTAAATTCAACCATATATGGCTAAATTATTGCTTTGAATTTAGGTGTGTATATCAAAATTACAACTTTTAGGCGGGTTTTGCAATTCGCGCTTTATTTTGTATTTTTACAAAAAATTAAATACAACTCTATGCAAATCATATCTATAGAATTACTCAATGACAATGCACTTTCTTTACTGAAAGAACTGGAAGCATTAAATCTATTGCGGTTGGTTAAGACGATAGAAGTACCTAAACCGCCAAAACGCAAATGGTCAGGTAGTCTATCTGCTGAAACGGCAGATAAGATGTTGGTTTATGTAGAAAAAAGCCGTCAAGAATGGGAAGAACGCAATATCTAATCGACAGCAATGCCGTCATTGAACTACTTAAGGGATATCTGCCAAGTAAAGGTGATGAGTGGCTCGAAAATATTGTTGGTGAAAACCTACATCATCTATCTACCATCAATAAAATTGAGTTGCTTGGCTTCAACGGCGCACCCGCCGAAATGCAACTTTTAGAAGATTTTATCGCTGCTTCAAATGTACTGCCACTAACCGAAGCCGTTGTGCAGAAAACCATAGACATTCGCAGAAACCACAAAATTAAACTACCCGATGCGGTCATTGCCGCTACTGCACTCGTACATGGATTGACGATGATTAGCCGTAATCTTTCTGATTTTGAACGTATCAACGGGCTTACGTGTGTGAATGCACATGATGTGTGAGGCTTTGTAATTTCGCGCTTTATTTTGTAGTTATCTTTTAAATGTAAGTGGAAATGAGGAGAAAAGGTTGGTGGTTTTTTGGGATTATTTTGGGGATAACTACATTATTGATACCTAATCAAAAAATCTTTATTTTTAATTAAACTTTCTTTTAATATTACTTTCCAGTAATTATATCCAAAAAATGATTTCTGTCTTGTACAATCCTCAAGAATAATACTTTGTATTTCATTTATTGACAACATATGATTTAAAGACGATATTATTGAAGAATCTAACTCTGAAACTACAGCATCGCTATTTTCTTTGAATCGTTGCGTTAAATTTAGTTCCTTGTAATGACTTTTAATTAATTCAAACAATCCTAATTCTATATTATTTTGATAATCAATTAAATAGCTGAAATCTACTTCATCTTTAGTAATAGATACATCTACAAATAAATACTGTTCTATAGGTAATTCATCAAGATATAAATTTAAAAATATCCGCTTATTATTTCTGCGCCAAGCTTTACTTTTCAAACTATTACATTTAGTACAACTTGGGAATAAGTTTTTTGGGTTGACTACAAATTCAGGAAATTCCTCTTTCGGAATAAAATGATCGAAGGAATTAACCTCACTAATAGTGCAGTTCTGACATGTACTGAAAACTCTACCTTGATTGTCAGTAGTAAGCATTACTTTTAATCGCTTTATAATACTACTCTTATATGAATACAATTTAAGAAGATTATCTTTAGAATTTCCTGTAAAACCAAAGGGATTTAAATATTGAAGTTGATTAGCTTTAAACTTATCATCAAACTCATCATATTTAACTTTAATATCTGGATTCAGAGAGGAAATCAAATTTCTATAATTGACTGTAGGATCGCTTTTTAAAAATTCATGTTTAGAATTAATTATATCTTTATGAAAGTCAAATGCAGAGCCATTATAATAGGGCAAATTTTTCATTTTTTTACTTTACTTTTTATGTAAAGCCGGGCATTTAGGCTCAACGGTAAGTCATTTGTTTCTATATCATCAATAATCTGTTGATAATTTTTTCCTAAATCAACTAATTCATCAATGATTTTCTTGTATTGCTTTTCTATTTCTTTATTTCCAAAAACTTCCTCTGTGAGAACGGTTAAATTCTCTCCAAAGGATTCAATTCCAATTTTTCTTAATGACGGTAATTTATCATGCTTCTCCATTACATAGACATTTTTAGCGAAAAGTTCTTGAATGATTAATGGAGAATGAGTGACGATAATACAATACGATTTAAATTCTTTAACTAACTCATAGATAGTATTCATTAGTTGGGTAATTGCATTCGGGTGAAGATGCGTTTCAGGTTCATCAAATAGCAACAAAGAATCAAACCTTATGTGAGAAACTATCTCGGAAATAATATAAAGCATCATGCCTTGTCCTGAACTGAGCTTACTTTTTATATTGTTAAATCCTTTGACATCGACTGTATATTCATCTTGCCATTCGTCGCTTTCCAGCACAAATTCATTAACGATTTCCTCTTCTATGAAATGAATTAAAATATTCCTCCACCTACCCATGCGCCCCAATTCTTTAATTTTTTTCCATGTTCTATGAAACCTTAGTCCTTGTTTTTTGATGCTTAAAAACTCTCCATTATCGTCCAACAACCCACAATACACATAATTGAACAGCGATGTTTTTTTAGGTATTTCAAAGTTGTCAAAAACACTGTAAGAAACAGCAATGACTTTACTAAACATTGGAGAATTGGGGATAAAGAACTCTTCTTCTTTTCGAGAAATATTAATTGGTAATGAAGTTATTAATTGAGTCTTACCAACTCCATTTTTGCCGATTATTCCATAGATTCTATTGGGAGAATACCCCTCCTCACTAAAATTGAATTCAATGTCAACTGAATCAGTTGCATATTTTGGTGTAAAATTATATTTAAAGCTGAATAAATTATTGAGGTCGTATCCAAAGATTTTGTGTTTAACTACCCTTAATAACTGCTCTGCAGCGTCCTTCCTTAAAAGTGATTTGTAAAAAACGGGTTCTCTTTGGAATTTATCATGTACATCTTCAAAAAAACTACAATCTTTTAAAGCATATAATATACTCAAAAAATTACGTCCAAATTTATTTTTCAAGGTAAGATAGTAGTCATAATCTTGTCCTAAAGAGCAAAAGCTTCCATCTAAAAGTGTGAATGTAGTTGGAATAACTTTTCTTGTATCTTTACTTTCCAGATGCCCAATTTTTACATAACCTATATTAATTATATCATCTCCTGAATGGTAAGAAAGACAAAAGCTTGTATAGTAATTATAGTCGTTCCAATTGTCTTTAAGTAAAACAAAACAGGGAGTATCATTATTAAGTTTATCTTGAAATATATAGAAAGGAATTTTATTTACAGGTAAATCTGAAAAAAAGTTATTATCGTCAATTTTACTAATCACGTATACAGCATCACCATCATCATTATATTCTTTAACATATAAGGAAAGCTTTTCTTTCTCTAAATACTGATTTATCAGGAGAACAAATCTAATAATTTCATCTTCATTTGGTCTATATTTTGGAGATACAATGGTTTCCAAGAATTTGATAAAGATTTCATCATTATCAAAAAGTTTGAGTCGTTCGACAAATAAATATTCTAACTCCCAATCATCGTTATTAACCGTATGTTGAGAAACATCCCCATAAGCGTTTTCAAACCTATCGTCCTCAGACGGCATATTTTTTAAATCCCATATTTCATTTAGAAAGTCTAAAATCCCATTATCATCAGTCATTCCAAAAGCATTTTCTTCTTTTAGAATTGCACCTAACAAAGCTGACTTTATTTTACTTGAAATATTCATATCAGTTATTTTTTTTAGTGATTCACTCCCCCAAAACATTCTTCAACTCATTCAACTTCATCAGTGCCTCAACGGGCGTCAGCGTATTAATATCCACCTTTTGAAAGACCTCCATCATGCGATTAAATTTCGGGTCAACCGCTTCAAAGATATTCATTTAATATGTTGTGTGGGTATTGCACGAAAGGTGTGGGAAGCTTATTTAAGCGGCTTTTTCTTCCAACATATTCGAGATAATATGTTTGAGTTGTTTTAGAATTTTGAATATTTGAAAAATATCGTCTCTGGTGGCGACAAATTCATCGCTGATGCAGTATTTTCTGTCTTTGAGTGTCAGGAAAAACCAGTTTCTTCCCATGACATACGCACCATACATCGAATATTGATTTTGGTTGATTTCCTGTGCGGTCATCATAGCAATCAAAAGCTGTCCGAGTGGGTCATTATCTGTGCCTTTTTCCTTTTTATATTCGTGTAGGCAAAAGTAGGGTTCTTCTGGTTCAAATTTCCCGGAGGCAATCATAAAATCTACATCTCCACCAACTTCCTCTCCATCAATTTCTCCATATAATCTTCTGTTAGCAAATGATTTATAATTCCCACTGTCATAATCAACTTTATCCACTATCAAAGCAATGAATTTCATGATTAACTCTTGCTCATTCCAACTATCTACATTTTCCTTGAGTTTCTTTTGTAATCGTTTTAATTCGCGTACTTCATCATCCGTAATTGGCATATCAACATTCAACCAACTATCCAAATCCTCACAATTTGTTTTGGTATCCAATGCAAATTTTTTCACCATATCATGCCTTGTCCAATTTCTAAAAGATTTCATAATATAATAATTTAAATGTAATATTGTACTTTACAAAATACATTATATATGCAAATAACGCAAATAATTTCCTTTTTTATGAAAAAAATACTCTTTCACTCCCCCAAAACATTCTTCAACTCATTCAGCTTCAAAAGTGCCTCCACCGGAGTCAGCGTATTAATATCCACCTTCTGAAAGACCTCCATCATGCGATTAAATTTCGGGTCAACCGCTTCAAAAATGTTCATTTGATAATTTTGGACGGGCATCTGTTGGAGGGTTTGGTCGATGTCGGTGCTGGAGATGCGTTTTTGTTCCAGTTGTGCGAGGATTTCGTTGGCGCGTTGGACGATAGATTTGGGCATACCTGCCATCGTTGCGACGTGGATACCAAAGCTGTGTTGCGAACCGCCGGGCGTGAGTTTGCGTAGGAAAATCACCTTTTTGCCGACCTCTTTTATGGCGATATTGAAGTTTTTGATGCGTGGAAATTTGGCGGCGAGTTCGTTGAGTTCGTGGTAGTGGGTGGCGAAAAGCGTCTTGGGTCGGGCGGCTTTATTATTGTGCAGGTACTCGGCGATAGACCAAGCGATAGAGATGCCGTCGTAGGTACTCGTGCCGCGCCCGATTTCGTCGAGTAGGATGAGGCTGCGGTCAGAAACGTTGTTCATAATGCTCGCCGTTTCGTTCATTTCGACCATGAAAGTGGACTCGCCCGACGAGATATTGTCCGATGCGCCCACGCGCGTAAAGACCTTATCTACGATGCCGAGTTTCGCACTTTTGGCAGGCACAAAACTACCCATTTGCGCCATTAGACAGATGAGTGCCGCTTGTCGCAAAACGGCGGATTTACCCGACATATTCGGACCGGTAATCATCAGAATTTGTTGCTCGTCATTATCGAGATACACGTCATTGGGAACGTAAGGCGCGTCGGGCGGGAGTTGCTGTTCGATGACGGGGTGGCGACCTTCTTTAATGTCAATGCTAAAGCCATCGTGCATTTCGGGGCGACAATATTCGTGCTTCAACGCCACTTCCGCGAAGGCAATCAGGCAGTCGAGTTGAGCGATGATAGCACCGTTTTGTTGTATCGGAACGATGTAATCCGCAAGGTCGGCGACCAAGCGTTCAAAAAGTTCTTCTTCCAAAACCAACATCTTTTCCTCTGCGCCCAATATCTTGACTTCCAGTTCTTTAAGTTCCTCCGTAATGTAGCGTTCCGCATTGGTGAGTGTTTGTTTGCGAATCCAATTGTCGGGAATTAGTCCGAGGTTTTTGTACTTATTCGTCACTTCGAGGTAGTAGCCGAATACGTTGTTAAAACCAATTTTGAGTTTGGCAATTCCGGTGGCTTTCGCCTCGCGTTGTTGAATGCCGAGTAGGATGTCTTTGCTGTTTTTCACCAAGTCGCGCAACTCGTCCAAACCTTCGTCGATGCCATCTGCCATCACGCCGCCTTTTTTGAGATTGACGGGTGGGTCTTCTACGAGATGCGTTACGATTTTTTCTCTTATTTTCAAACACAAATTTACACGGTCAGCCATCTGCACGAGGTTGTCGTGACCGCTTTCTGCCAACATATTTTTTATCGGTTCTATCGCTGCCAATGACCGCCCAAGTTGCCTCACTTCTCGCGGATTTACTTTGCCCATTGGCACTTTTGACACCAAGCGTTCTATATCGCCGATTTGTCGGATTTGTTTGATTAAAAGGTCGGTTGTATCGCGTTCTTTGATGAGATATTCGACTGTTTTGAGCCGTGATTCTATGTCATTTTTTCTCAATAAGGGTAATACGACCCACTTTTTCATGAGCCTTCCGCCCATTGGTGAAATCGTTTTATCCAATACATCTACCAAAGGAGTCCCGGACTCATGCGCACTATAAATTAACTCTAAGTTACGTATCGTAAACCTATCCAACCATACATATTTTTCCGCTCGAATCCGGCTAACCGAGTTGATATGTTTTAGGTTATTATTCTCTGTTGTGGCGAGATAATGCAAGGCTGCACCTGCCGCAATTTGAGCGCATTCCATTTCCTCTACACCAAAACCTTTCAAGGTCGGCACGTCGAAATGTGTCAACAATTTTTCGCGCGTATAATCGGGCTGAAATATCCAGTCTTCGAGCGGATAGGTATAGAGTTTTCCACCAAATTGACTATTAAAATTCTTTGCTTTCGCCTTAGAAAACAGGACTTCTGAGGGGTTGAAACTTTGTAATAATTTATCCGTGTATTGTTCATTTCCTTCACTCACGAGGAGTTCGCCTGTCGAAATATCCAAAAATGCGATGCCGTAATGTCCTTTTTGTCCGTAATGTACTGCTGCGAGGAAATTATTTTTATTGTGGTCGAGGAGGTTGTCGTCAGTCGTTACGCCGGGTGTCACGATTTCGGTGACGCCGCGTTTGACGATTTTTTTGGTTTTACTCGGCTTCTCCAATTGCTCACAAATCGCCACGCGATAGCCCGCCCGCACGAGTCGCGGCAGGTAGGTATCGAGCGCGTGATACGGCACGCCCGCGAGTGGTGTTTGGTCGCCACCGTTGTTGCGCGAAGTGAGGGTGATGCCGAGTACACCAGCCGCTGTAACTGCATCATCGCCAAACGTTTCGTAAAAATCACCTACGCGAAACAATAACAAAGCGTCGGGGTGCTTTGCCTTCGTTGCGTTGTATTGCTGCATCAAAGGAGTGATTTTTTTATTTTTTGAACCTGTTTTTGAACCTGCCATATTTTGTGTTTCGTAGTGCGTAATGGGACACGGATTTTGGCAGATTGGGCGGATAATGCGGATTTTTTCGTCTCCAAAAACTCGCTTTGTATTTTTAAAATGCAAGGCGAGTTTTTGGAGAAAGTATATTAAGATGCGTTGCCGATAGCGATCGGCAACACGCCTTTTCACTACAAGCGATTTATAATATGCTTATTTCTAAATAAAAAAATCTGCGTCATCCGCCAAATCTGTGCTAATCTGCGTTCCATTTCTGCAAAATTACTGTATTGTAAGTGAAACACGAAATGAATAGGTAATGGGAAATGGGATTGGATGAATTTTTTGGGTCATCGTAACACAGACATCCCTATCTGTCACGTCCGGCACAGACAGGAATGTCTATATTATGTTATTTCAAATAATCCTCATAAGTATCCTCATACTCCCAAGCATCATAAGCATCAGAATTGGACGTAAACTCCCTGATGTCCGCTTCATCTGTTTTGGAATCCTCATTTGTTTGTTTTTTCACTTGAATCTCCTCAATAGGTACGTGTGTAATATCCGTCCGCTCCTCATTGGGAAATTTGGGGGCTGTCTTTAAAACTTGCCTTTTACTCATAAAATGTATTTTTCATAAAGATACAATTTTTTTATAAAGATACAATTTTTTTATAAAATCTCCCGTATCTTTATACCGTGAATCACGAAATATATATCCGTCGCACACTCGAATTGGCTGAACGGGGTGGCGTAGCTGTCAGCCCGAATCCAATGGTCGGTTGCTGTATTGTGCATGAAAATCGTATCATTGGAGAAGGTTGGCATGAGCAATATGGTGAGGCGCATGCAGAGGTCAATGCCATAGCGAGCGTGCCGCCCAAAAACCGTCATTTAATTGCACAATCAACGCTTTATGTCAATCTCGAACCTTGCTGTTATCATGGCAATACGCCGCCTTGTACAGACTTGATTACGAGGCACTTAATACCACGAGTCGTCATTTGCAACCTCGACCCAAATCCTCGTATTTCAGGAGGTGGCGTAGGTGTGCTACGCGCATTGGGCGTGAAGGTATACACGGGCGTACTCGCAGACGAGGGCGCGTGGCTCAACCGCCGTTTTTTTACTTTTCATAAAAAAAAACGCCCGTATATAATTCTAAAGTTCGCGCAATCTGCCGATGGTTTTATTAGTAAAAAAGGCGAACAAACATGGATTAGCGGAAAGTTAGCAAAGCAACTGACGCATAAATGGCGCAGCGAAGAAGACGCTATTTTAATCGGTACAAATACGGCGGAAATTGATAATCCACAATTGACAAATCGACTTTGGGCGGGTGCGTCGCCTGTGCGTGTGGTTTTGGACAGAAGGGGGCGATTATCGACTGATTTGCGGGTGTTTGACAGTACAGCGCGGACGATTATTTTTTCGGAAAATGAAGACGTAAAACAGTTTTTCAAATCGTCTAATGTGGACGTGACGATTTGTAAAATCATTTTACGTGACCTATTGAATCATTTATACCAATCCAAAATAAAATCCATCATAGTAGAAGGCGGCGCACAATTACTGCAAAGTTTTATTTCAGAAAATCTGTGGGATGAAGTACGTATTTTCACCGCAAGCCATCATTTAGGCGAAGGTGTGGCTGCCCCCAAATTGGACGGGAAAATGGTGCAGCAAATTAGTATTGAGAACGACACTTTAACAGTTTTTCAAAGCATTTGAGGTTCTACTGAAATAAGGATATTTTTAAATTATTTTACAATGAAAAATATTTATAAATAATTCATTTTTAATAATAAATAAATTACAAAATAATTTTAATTAATTAAAAAATGGCTATATTTCAGTGCGACCATTTGATAAAGCCTGTTTTTGTCGATATCTGGACTTTGGACATTAGGTAATTAGGGGACTGGGTAATTAGGTAAATCGCTCATTATCAATAATTTACGTTAATTTGTATTTTATTATAAATTAACTTTATTATAATTTTTATTATGCTGATAAATAGCGAATTATGCTTTCGTCAGCCTAATTACCTAATTACCCAGTTACCTAATGTCCAAAGTCTAGTTCCTAAGTGAAGGAAATTAAATAACATGTGCCATTATACTCGTCTTTTTTCCGTCTAAGAATCCTTTGAAATCCTTATCCCGAATCGGGGTTCGGGACAGGCTGTGCTAAGGCTATGTGCGGCTTTCAAAAAATCCTTAGACAAAAAAAATACTTCGCATTATGTGACATCTTATTTAATTTCTTTTACTTAGTTATTTTTGCTGCGTTCTTTTGTAAAAAAATATTTTTTAAACTTAAATTTAATTATAAACTTGAACTTAACAGACCACACCCACCGCCGCCTCAATATCCTTACAGGAGATTGGGTGCTTGTATCGCCGCACCGCATGAAACGCCCGTGGCAAGGCAAAGTCGAAGCCCTTGCGCCCGACACGCGCCCACAGTACGACCCGAAATGCTACCTCTGCCCGACTAATAACCGCGCAGGCGGCGCAGCCACCAATCCTGATTATGCCGATACATTTGTATTTGATAATGATTTTATGGCAATCACGCCCGATATTCCCAAAGGTAGTTTGGATAAGGAGGGTTTGCTCATCGCAAAAAGTGAGCGTGGCATGTGTCGCGTCATCTGCTACTCGCCGCGCCACGACCTCACGATGGGCAATATGAGTATAGCCGAACTCCTAAAAGTTATTGACTTATGGACTCAGCAATATACCGAACTCGGCAGCCGCGACTATATCAATTATGTACAAATTTTTGAGAATAAAGGCGCAGTAATGGGCTGCTCCAACCCACACCCACACGGGCAAATATGGGCGCAAGAGACGCTACCAAGCGAAGTGGAAAAGGAAACCCAACGGCAAAAAGCCCACTACGAAAAGCACGGACGTACGCTGTTGAGCGATTATTTAAAACTGGAACTGGAAGAAGAAATACGGATAGTTTGTATGAATGACAGTTTTGTGGCACTCGTTCCGTTTTGGGCGGTTTGGCCCTACGAAACCATGATTGTAAGTCGCGAAGCCGTCACCGATTTGACCCAACTCAGCGACGCCCAGCAGAAAGACTTAGCTCAAATACTCCAAAAACTCACCGCAACTTACGACAAAGTATTCGATACCTCATTCCCTTACTCAATGGGCATCCACCAAAGCCCGACCGACGGCAAAGTGCATCCCGAATGGCATTTTCACCTACACTTTTATCCGCCTCTACTCCGTAGCGCAACGGTCAAAAAATTTATGGTCGGTTATGAAATGATGGGCGAACCACAACGAGACCTGACCGCAGAGTTTATTGCAAAAAAATTAAGACAAATTGTGGAGCTGACGAGTTGATGGTTTGAGGAATTGCTGAACGAACGATAATACGTCAATTCGACAACTTATTAAAGGATGAAAAAACAATAAACACTACATCTTGACTTGTTCTTTTTCCTTTATGCTTCACCAAATTCTCCTTATCCCGAAAGCATTCGGGACACGTCAAATTTGGCTCGTATAAAGAAAAAGTAACGGCATGAAGATGTAGCGTTTATTATGTTTTCATCTCTAAAGTGTTCCCCGTAGTGCTTGTTGGCGTTCGATGGCTTCGAATAGGGCTTTAAAATTTCCTTTTCCGAAAGAAGTCGCGCCTTTGCGTTGGATGACTTCAAAAAACATCGTGGGACGTGCCTGTATTGTTTTTGTAAAAATTTGGAGGAGATAGCCTTCATCGTCTCTATCAACGAGGATACCGAGATTTTTGAGTGCGTCAATATCCTCGTCTATCTTGCCGACACGCTCCTGTAGTGCATCATAATAGGTTGATGGAATTGTCAAAAATTCTATGCCTCTATCGCGAAGTTGGGTGACGGTTTCAACGATATTATCGGTAGCTACGGCGATGTGTTGGACGCCTTCGCCTTCGTAAAATTCGAGGTATTCATCTACTTGCGACTTCTTCAAACCCGGGGCGGGTTCGTTGATAGGAAATTTGATGCGCCCGTTGCCGCTGCTCATTACTTTACTCATCAGGGCGGTATATTCTGTCGAAATATCTTTGTCGTCGAAAGACATAATTTGGGTAAAACCCATCACTTTTTCATAGAAATCTACCCATTTGTTCATATTGCCTATATTGACATTACCGACCATATGATCGACAAATTTCAAGCCCACCGATGGTGGATTATAAGTCGTTTCCCATTTTTGAAAACCCGGCAAAAAGACACCATGATAATCCTTGCGCTCTACAAAAATATGCGCCACCTCGCCATACGAACAAATCCCGGAACGCACCACACGCCCTTGCTCATCTTCTTCTACGGTAGGCGACATGTAGTGTTCTGCACCGCGCTTTATAGCTTCTTCGTAGGCATATGTTGCGTCATCTACCCACAGGGCGTTCACTTTTACGCCATCGCCATGTTGGTCAATATGTCTGCCGATGTCTGTGCCACTTTTTAGGGGCGAAGTCAGTACCAAACGTATTTTATCCTGCACTACTACATAAGATTCTGTATCTCGCGAACCCGTTTCTAAGCCACAATATGCCAATGACTGAAAGCCAAACGCCGCTTTATAAAAATGCGCTGCTTGTTTTGCATTGCTGACATAAAGTTCAACATAATCTGTGCCGTTGATGGGCATGAAGTCTTTTTTGGTATCAGTGTCCTTGGGGCTTATAGTGTTGGGGGCAAGTGTTGGTGTATCTAACATTATTATTTTTTAAAATTCCGTGAATAATAAAAATTTAGTTGTTTTAGCAACTATTTCTTGGTAAATTTAACCGTTTTTTTTTGAAAAATAAAAATTTGGAGGGGAAAATTTCTGAAAAATCGCACTTGTAATTGCGGTCTTTAGTTGCCGCAAAGGTTCGATAGAACCTCTGCCTTGCACTTAAGGCATGTATGACGTGTTTTCGGACTTGCGCCCGTTGGCGGCTAAAGACAGCCAGTACGAGTAAATGGTTAAGGGAAGACGAAAAAAATAATCTACCCGTCTGAATTGTTCTTTTTCTTATATGTTTCACTAAATCTTCCTTACGTAGCTCGGCTATGCGCGTCAAATTTAGTGAAAGAAAATAAATAACTTGCCCCATTATGCTTTTTCTTTTCCCTTCTAAGGTTTCGCTGAAATAAGGATATTTTTAAATTATTTTATAATAAAAAATATTTATAAATAATTCATTTTTAATAATAAATAAATTAAAAAATAATTTTAATTAATTAAAAAATGGCTATATTTCAGTGCGACCTTAGAAGAAAAAATTACGGCGCATTATGGAACAATTTATTTAATTTCTTTCACTAACATATTATACTTTATTTAGAAATATTTTGTATGCGGCTAACATTGTCTTTTTCCGATACTCTTCCCCTATTTTTCGCTCCGTACCGTAGGGTATGCAGCTCAAAATGAGGCTCGATTATCGAAAAAATACAAAATTCCACGCATACAAAATATTCCTAAATAAAGCCTATTTTAAATGGAGAAAAATTTTCATTACAACAAATTATGTGTAAAAAAATATACTTAAATTGAAACATAAAATGTATATTTACGTAGATAGTGTCCAAATGTTTATCTATTTTTATAGGACAAATACTCCCCAAAATTACATTCATACACCATTTACCAAGTATAGAGATGCAAAGACTGTCCCCTAACACAGAATCTTCTGCACATGATAAGCGTAAGGAAATTGTTCGTTACAATTATCTGGGCAGAGCCTTACTTACTACCGAGCCTAAGCGGGCTTCGGGCTACTTTTCGCAGGCACTTGCCACGAGTCTTGATATTCAAAACTTTGAATTAATCGTAGGCAGTTATTTCCTTTATGGGCAAGCTTTTCTTGAACTAGGTCGCACTCAAGATGCTCTTTCACAGTTCATTGCAGCGCATACTCTGGCAGAAACACACGGGTTTTCTAGACCGAAGTTATTGTGTGCCATTTATGAAATTTACAAATCTATAGGCGACTTCGAAAATGCCCTGACCTACCACGAATATTATCACGAAGCCACCAAAAACGAAAAACTACCCTCTACCGAACTCTGCCAAGACATCAAATCTTTCCTTCAATATATCGCACATGACATTAAAGAACCTATCAGAATTGCGAGCAGCTACCGTACACTTTTAAGTCGGGGTCTGGAAAAAGATGGTATTGATAAATATGACGATTATTTGAATTATATAAAGACTGGAATAGGACGTATCGGCAATCTAGTACACACGTTTAGTTATTATGTAAAAATTGATACCAGTCGGGAATATTTTTTGCCTGTCAAATTGAATGAGGTCGTATGGATGATAGAAAATCAACTCCGAAAAGAACATCAAAAAAATATACAAATACTCTGTGATGAGTTGCCAGTAGTTCATGCTGATTTTGAGCGAATTGCTTGCGCGATGCAGCACATTATCGACAATGCCATACGATATAATAATAACGAAATTCCTAATGTCACCATCAAAAGTCAAAGTAAAAAAGACTACCACCAAATCTCTATAAAGGACAATGGCACAGGGATTGCCTTGCAAGATGTAGATAAATTATTTGATATTGCATACGGTCCCAAAAGGCATAGTAAAGACCCAGAGTGCTGTGGGATGGGATTGATCATTTCTAAAAAAATTATTGAAAAACATAAAGGAGATATTTGGGCAAAATCCACATTCGGCGAAGGCTCTACGGTATATTTTACCTTGCCAATTATCGACTTAAGTGAAAGAAATTAAATAAGATGTCCCATTATACTCGTCTTTTTTCCGTCTAAGAATCCTTTGAAACCCCGATCCCGAATCGGGGTTCGGGACAGGCTGTAGCTAAGGCTATGTGAGGCTTTCAAAAAATCCTTAGACAAAAAAATACTTCGCATTATGGGACATCTTATTTAATTTCTTTCACTTATGTTTACAATATTGAGTACCTAAAGGCACTCTGTACGATTTTTTCACATAAAAAGCTACCAATATTTTGCACTTAAAGGTGCTACCCAATTGATGGTCAATTCCGAAAAACAATAAACACTACATCTTGACTTGTTCTTTTTTCTTTATACTTCACCAAATTCTCAAATAACCCGTTATTCGCGTCAAATTTGGCTCGTATAAAGGAAAAAGAACAAGTCGAGAATATACATTTATTTTGTTCCTGATGCTTATCCACTATTTCTTCGAAAATCTAGCCGTGGGGCAGCTTTACACTACCTAATTAAAGATACCTCATCAAGCATCTGAGTTGTCAGTTGTAAAATTGGTCGGAAAACCACTTTTCGCTATCAATGCACTTTTAGGATTTACACGCATTGGTACGATAATGAGATATAGATGTATGTCCGGTGTTCGGAGATATAGTAAAGATGCAGTTTTAGTGTGAGTAGCCGGGTGTCCAATCCAAAGGGATAGGCATCCGGTTCTTTTTTAAGGAACGCTTAAAAAAGAACTTATAACCGATGTCACACAGTAACGTGTCTACAGTCTGTCAGTCGGCAGTCATGCGCAAGTGTGTTTCACGTATAAGGGATGAAAAACAATAAACACTACATCTTGACTTGTTCTTTTTCCCTTTTTCTGCATTATAAAAATCCTTGTGTAGCTTGGCTATGTGCGGTTTTCATGCCTTGAAAAAGAAAAAAATAAAGTCGTCAAGAACCTGCATTTATTAAAACCCTGTTCCTAAGCTGTTATGTTGCTCGCGTAATCAAAAAAATATTTATTTATCTATCTTATTTATTTCTTTTCATTGACAGCACAAAACCAAAATATTATAATGCTACAATTTTAACATTTGGTAAAGCAACTATATTTGCTTTCCGTAAGTCTTGTATACAGATTTCCTTAGTAGTCATTCAAGTTAATAGTGTTGAGTAATTTGGCGAAATTTATCCGACGCTATTAAGGGAAGAGGAAAAAAATAATCTACCCGTCTGAATTGTTTTTTTTCTTATATGTTTCACTAAGTATCAGGAACGAAATAAATGTATATTCTCGACTTGTTCTTTTTCCTTTATACTTCACCAAATTTTCCTTAAATAACCTGTTATTCGCGTCAAATTTGGCTCGCGTAAAGAAAAAATAACGGCGTGAAGATGTAGCGTTTATAATCTTTCACAGAGCATGTTTAAAAATCTATCTTTAATAATTAAGGTTCTTTGGCAAATTTAGTGGTTGCTCGTTTCTTGCGTAAGGGATAGTAGGTGTTGTTTGAACGTAATGGAGCGATAGCGGAGTGGAGAGAGTGCCGGATAGCCCGACCCCCGACTGATAAGGAGGGGGATACGCCCAATCATTATTTATTTTACCGGATTTGTAAAAGAACTGTAATTATTAGTATCATGCACTTTTATTCCATGCGAACTATCGCCTATTGGTGATAGACGAGCTTGTTGTGCAATATCAGTAATTAATTAAGCATAAAAAAATATTTTAATATGTTGCATAGATATGTATTTTTTACAAAAAAAATAATTTTATGTACGCAACTTTTTAAAAAGTTGCCCGTATAATCTTACACAACGAAACATCAGCGTTTAAAATTCAGTTCTCTCAACAACATCAGCAAACTAAAAAGGCTTAAAAAGTCGGATATGTGTGCTAAGAAATTCACTGGTTTATGTGCATTAAGTATACAAAACTAATCGCTTTACTTGCTCTCGTTTTCTCCATATTGCCCTATTCTATTGGGAGTATTGGAGCTCAAGATTTGAAATATAATGTTGCTGCTTTAACCATGGATAGCAATGCTATTCGCGAATACAAAAAAGATGCAGCAAGGCTCGCACTTGGTTATGTTTTGAATGGTCGCAGTCCTATAAGTATAGGTTTGGACATACCTCAAGACATACAAGACAGTCTTTTCAACGCACTTACGGCAATACACAACTCAAGTGACCCATACGCAAAAAAAGCTTCCACAATGGGTATACACACTAAGCCCAAACCTAATTATATCGACCGTATAGTAGTTGATTGCACTCCTGACGCACCATTGACGAAATACCTTCGTTCGGGTGGTACGAGTACTGCCAACCCCGAAATAAATGCCTTATTGGATCAATACAAATTGGAAATAGGTGATTATAATAACGAAGATAATTCATTCAATATATCAGCTCCTATTCCCATCAATATGTGTAAACTCGCAATAATACTCTCCAAACTTGACGATGGTATCGAATATACCCAAGTACCCGAAGCAGACGAACCCAATCATAATATCGAAGCAAGTCATAAAGGCAATGATACCTGGATAATTACCTTTACAAAAGAAGAAAACGACACCCAAGAAAAATGGTCATTCAAAGTAGATGATAATGAACAAGTACAGTATTTGGCGGAGTAACAACGATTCGCCATACTCAACACGGCTTTAGGGATTTTAACAACATATTTATTTAGAGGGATGAAACCTGGCTGGATTTACTTTCCAGTCAGGTTTCTTATTTTTTAGGAGAAAAAATGAGTAAAGTATCAGGAACAAAATAAAAATGTATATTCTCGACTTGTTCTTTTTCCTTTATTTTAGACTTTATTTTAAAATATTTTGTATTGAGTAAATAACTATTTTAGAATAAAGTCTACTTCACCAAATTTTTCTTAAATACAGTGAGTATTCGCGTCAAATTTGGTTCGTCTAAAGAAAAAATAACGACGCGAAGAATGTACATTTATTTAATTCCTGATACAAATAGACTTTATTCTAAAATAATTTGTAAAATTTGACTTGCTTTTTAAACCCAAAATTTTCAAAACTTCTTATCTTTACGTTTGTTACATTATAAATTTAGATTTACTTTAGAGCATATTTAAATTTTTTCTGCCTGAAAATCAATACCTTATGAACTTGACTTTACATCAAATCAGTTGCTTAGGGAAGACGAAAAAAATAATCTACCCGTCTGAATTGTTCTTTTTCTTATATATTTCACTAAATCTTCCTTACGTAGCTCGGCTATGCGCGTCAAATTTAGTGAAGGAAAAAAAATAACTTCTTCATTTGGGGTAGATTATTTTCTTCTTCTTCCCTTATCTCAATAAACGCCTTCTTTGATGCTTTGTTAAAATCATCCAGATAGCTATCGGTATTGATTTTCAGTTTGTAAAAATTTAAACATGCTCTTAAATAACAAACGTAACACAGACATTCTTATCTGTGTTATGTACTAAAATAAAAAATACTTATGGCTTTTACACTTCCTGATTTACCGTACGCACACAATGCATTGGAGCCTCATATTGATGAGAAAACCATGCAAATCCACCATGGCAAACACCACAAAGGGTATACCACTAAACTCAACAGCGCTATCGCTGACAGCGACTTGGAGGGTAAATCTATTGAAGATATTCTCGCGAGTGTATCGAAGCACTCTGACAGTGTACGCAATAATGGTGGCGGATTCTACAATCACAGCCTCTTTTGGAGCGTAATGTCTCCTGATGGCGGCGGCACGCCTACGAGTGATTTGGGCGATGCTATCAATAAGGCATTTGGTTCTTTTGATGGCTTCAAAGACGCTTTTAGCGCAGCTGCCAAAACGCGATTTGGTTCGGGTTGGGCGTGGCTCATCGTGAAAGCTGACGGCACTCTTGCCGTTACTTCTACGCCGAATCAAGACAATCCTTTGATGGATATTGCAGAAGAAAAAGGTACGCCCGTTCTCGGACTCGACGTTTGGGAACACGCTTATTATCTCAATTACCAAAACCGCAGACCCGACTATGTTGGTGCGTTTTTCAATGTCATCAACTGGGATGCAGTGAGCAAACGTTTTGCAGCGGCTAAGTAATTGCCTTATTGTTAGATTGTTTTTGGGTAAGGTAAGAGGAAGAAAATAATCTACCCCAAATGAAGAAGTTATTTTTTTTATATGTTTAGCTAAGTGAAAGAAATTAAATAAATTGTTCCATAATGCGCCGTAATTTTTTGTTCTAAAGAATTCAAAAAATCGTTGCATAGCCATAGCTACGGAACTATTTTTTGTGTTTTTTAGAAGGGAAAAGAACAAGCATAATGGGGCAAGTTATTTATTTTCTTTCACTAAATTTGACGCGCATAGCCGAGCTA
>Ga0209185_1000732_pt1 | contig 34518 bp, 24 predicted proteins | sample SidtaG_2_FD_187425 | JGI IMG/M metagenome (GOLD analysis project Ga0209185, IMG submission 187425) | Marine algal microbial communities from Sidmouth, United Kingdom - Sidmouth_Asex2 metaG (SPAdes) (version 2) | ecosystem: Host-associated > Algae > Red algae > Unclassified | place: Sidmouth... | reverse complement strand
TTTTAAAAAAAAGATGGGACAAACGTTTTGTGATTATTACTTTTTGTGGTGCAATCTTATTTTTATTGTCGCTACATCTATCCTCTACCTTTGAGATAAGAATGGTTATATATACAACGCCCTTTATGTTGATTCTTTTAATTGCAATGGGTAGTGCATTCTCTGACTTCAAACTTTTTGAAACAAACCAACAAAATGCAATAGACAATATCATTCAGTCAATGTCTAATATTTTATTGCTTACAGACCACAACCACCACATACAATCGATCAACAAAGCAGGAATTGCACTATTTAACAAAAGCAAAAAACAAATACTTAATTCAAGAATAAATGATTTATTTGTATCTCAAGCGTACAATAACACAAATAATTACACTAAGAATGAAACATTTTATATTAATAAAGAAATAAGCATAGACACAACAGAAGGAAAAAAATACTTATCAATCACAACCAATACTATAAAAACAGGCTATCGCCAACATTCTCGTGGATTAATTTATATCTTAACAGACATAACTTCTATTAAAAAGGCTCAAAATCAATTAATTACAGACAATATTTCTTTACAAAAAGCCAATAAAGAATTAGAAAACTTTGCAACTATTGCCTCTAAAGGTTTGCAATCACCACTTAAAGAGGTTCAAAAAAACATTCATTTACTTAAAGAAACACATACAGAAAAATTAGACAAAGAAGGCAATACTTATATTGGATATGCTCTAAATTCAAGTATCCGTATGCAAAAACTTTTAGATGATTTATTGCAATATTCTAAATCGTCTCAAGAAGAAGCTTTATATATTTATGTAAATCCTCATCTCATTATCGAACAAAAGTTAGAGGGTTTACGGCAATTTATACAAGAGAAAAAAGCGGTTGTTCACATAAATAATTTACCCTTAAAAATATATGGGAGTCCTTCGATGTTGGGCATTGTATTTTCCAATCTAATACACAATGCTTTAAAATTCAATAATACAAACAAGCCCATTATAGTTATAAATTCAATAGAAGAAAAAGATAATTATTTATTTAGCATAAAAGATAATGGAATAGGAATAGACAAAAAACATCAAGATAAAATATTTAAATTATTTAATCGCCTTCATCGCAAAGAAGTTTATGAAGGTACAGGAATTGGATTGTCTATGTGTCGCAAAATTATAGAGCGACATCAAGGAAAAATCTGGTTTCATTCAGAGAAAGGCAAAGGAACTACTTTTTATTTCACGCTTCCCAAACACTAAAACAGTATGGATACTCGTAGCTTCTTTCTTCTATTGTCGGTGGTTGGCTATGTCTTTGTCGCTTATAGAATCTACCACTTAAACCCTAAAAAAAAGCTAAATCGCTTGTATGCATTGGCTTGTTTGACCTTTGCTATTATTGGTTTTGTAGAGTATGAACTCTTGCAGGCAACGACTTTAGAGGATGCTACTTTTATTTACAAAGTGTACAACATCTATTATTTGAGTCGTATTTTGATGCTTTATTCTGTATGGACTTATGCACAAATGGACAAAGTCGCAGGAAAATGGGCAAAAATAGCCTTTCACCTCTTCAATATTGTTCCTCCTCTACTCTACTTCCTTTCTTATTTTCCTGCTACTGCTATTGCCCCTATCAAATCTGTACCTTCTGGAGGTTGGACAACTTATCCTGCCTTGATTCCCATAAAGTATTGGTTGGGTATTTCTTGGATTAGCATAAACACGGCTTTGACGGCTTTTCTCTATTTTATTACTTACCGACGAGCCACTTTTAAGTTTGAACGAAGAATTAATTTGTCACTTGCTATTTTTTCTGCCCTCACCACAACATTGGTACTCGCTGCCAATACCATTTTGCATTTTAAATCGGGCAGTACGCCAATTTATACGATTCCTTACATTTTGCCTTTCTATGTTTTTATTGCTTGGGTTTTCTCCAATTATCGTTTTTTCTTAGCAACTCCTCAAGTTGCGGTTGATCCCATTTTGGATGCTATGTCTGATCTGGTCATTTTAACAGACCTTGACCACAAAATTATCTATGTCAATGAAGCGGTCTCTAATTTGTTTGACTTAAACCAAGAAATGATTCTTAGAAAAAATGTAGACAGTTTCTTTGAACTCGAAGGAGCATCAAAAAAATTGAGTTCGCTTCCGCTTCCTCAAATTGCCGTACAGTATTATGAGGACATTATTTTGAAAACCAAAAAGCATACAAAATATTTGCAACTGCATGTACACACTTTGGGACGAAAAAAAATTCCTAATGGCTATTTATACATTGGTACAGATTTGACTTCTTATCAAAATATTATGACGCAGATTTCAACATCGAATGAAAAACTAAAACGCTCTAATCAGGATTTGGAACAATTCGTCTATATTGCTTCTCACGATTTGAAAGAACCCCTAAGAATGGTCAATGGTTTTTTACATCTGCTGCACATTGAGTATGATAAAGATTTAGATCATCAAGGACAGCAATATATTACCTCGGCACAAAATGAAGCAACAACAATGTTCAACTATATTGAGGATTTGTTACAATACTCTACTATTGTAGAAGATAATGGAAACTTCTCTGAAATCAATCTTCCTGCTTTGTTTCAAAACTTACAGCACAAAAAAGCACTAAACTTTGTATTACATGACCCCATTCCACAAAAAATTATAGGAAATAAAGAACAAATTCAGACGTTATTCCTATATTTGATTGACAAAATAAATCCAACATATCAACAATATGCTATTTATATTTCTTGTACTTCTCAAGAACATCATTGGCATTTCTCCGTAAAACATATAATGAAAAAAAATTATTCATCTATTTTTTCAGAAAAAGACATTCTTCACATTCACAATATATTTTGTCAAAAAATAGTTGCTTTACATCACGGGCATTTTTTTATTGAAACACCAAACACGAACCAGATAATATTTACTTTTACCCTGCTTAAAAAATTATCACATAATGACCTTAAAGACATTGAACATCTTACTAATTGAAGACAACGAAGGCGATATACTACTCACCAAAAAAGCTTTTGAAAGAGGAAGTTTTGACAGCCAAGTTTTTGTCGCTCGCAATGGAAAAGAAGGACTCGACTTTTTAAATAAGAAAACGCCTTTTGAAAAAGTTCCTACGCCTCACATCGTCTTACTGGATTTGAATATGCCCGAAATCAATGGTCATGACTTACTCAGAACCATTAAAAAAGATAAACAACTGCGCTCCATTCCTGTTATTATATTGAGTACATCAGGCGCAGAATCTGACATCTCCACTGCTTATGAACTTCAAGCAAGTAGTTACATTAGAAAGCCTGTTGATTTCCAAGAATTCGCCGACCTCATCCAAAAAATTCAAGAGTATTGGGCAAATATTGTGCTGTACCCCAATAAGTAAGGGAACAAAAGAAATATGGAAAAACCCTCGTACTCCTATCTATCAAATAGCGTTTATACCATCTAAAATAGCCTCGATAGTAGCGTTATAGCAAACTGGTTTAAGTAGTTTTTGTCGTTTAAGTAGTTTTTGTCGTTAGCGGTTCTGTCCTATATAGATTCCTTTGCTATAGTAGCGGATAGCGAGACCATGCTCCACGACGAAGCACCATACCTTTCGCTCCTTTTTAGGAAATTAGAAATTAGGAGTTGCCATTTAGAAAATAATACTTAGAATTTATTTCATTGGGGAACTAACTTATTTTGTAAAATGTTTTGGATACTGAATAGTTTCCTAAAAACAACCCAAAAATCATTCCCATGAAAAAATTAATTCTTCCCTTTTTCCTACTGTTTTTTATGACTGCTTGTAGTAGTAATTCTCCTGAACAAACTGCTGAAAAATTCTTGAATCATCTTGCCAATGGTGAGATTGATGCAGCGAAAGAATATGGAACTTCCAGCACTCGCTCTTTATTGGATTTGATGAATACTTTCGGTGGTGAATCTGCCATGAGGGAGGCGATTCAAAAGAAAAAAGCGGACGGTGAAACTGTTCCCAAAATAGATGTTTATGATTGTGTCATTGAGGGAGATAAAGCTACTTGCCAAACAAAAGATGAAGAGGGAGGTGGAAATACGCCCATTATGCTCAAAAAAATAGAGGGCGAATGGAAGGTAGATATATCTAAAGAAAGTATGGATAAAGAATCAATGGAAGCCTTAGAAGGTATAAATGATTTGGTCAAGTAATCTATTTAAATATGCGTTCTTTTTATGGCTTTGTTTATGGATAATCTTAGGCATTTCTTGTTCACAACACAAACCAAAAACGCCAAAAAAAGTAGCTTATACTTTGTCTGAAAATGAAATCAATCTTTTGCAAGAAGGCGATGTGATTTTGAGAAAAGGACATGGTTTGGTGAGTCGTTTTATTGGTGATTATATCAATGACTCCAAAAAACTTACGCATTTAGGCATTATCGTTAAAGAGTACAATCAGTTCAAAGTCATTCAATCTTTGTCCAGTAATGTCGCTGATTTTGAAGGTGTTCAAAAAACGGATTTAGCTGATTTTGTTCGGCATTCTGTACGCAAATCTGTCGTCGTTACTCGCCTTAAAAATGAGGATACACAAACGCCAAACAAAATAAAAGAACGAGCGTATCACTATTTACAACGCCAAGTTCCTTTCGATCTTTCGTTCGACTTTAACGATACCACCGAACTTTATTGCTCCGAATTGCTTTGGCTTATTTTGGAACGAGATTTGCAATTGCTACAAGTCGATACGCTACAATATCCTACTGATAAAGACAAATATTGGGCATTACAAGCTTTTTATGACACTGCTTATTTCGACATCATTCTCGACCATACTTTGGGGAATTAGTATAGTAGTTGATTAGACAATTAGGCTCTACAATTTCCTGATTTTCTAAAAAGGAGCGAAAGGACAATGCTTCGTCGCCACGTTTTGTCCTGCTATCCGCTACTATACCAAAAGACGTTGCAGTGCAACGTCTCTACCGAGCCATTCCACCCACGCTGCTTTTGGTATAACGCTGCTATCAGGGCTATTTTTCATGGGCGCAACCTCTATCCAAAAAAACCTAATTCCGTGGAGTTGATTTCTTACCGCTTTTTTGTGTGGCGATAAAGAGGAGGACGGCTATGATGGCGACGATGATGCCGAAGTAGGTGTAGTTGAGTTGTTGTTGTCTGCCGACGACGGCTAAGACGACGATGCCAATGAGGAGAAGTGTTGGGATTTCGTTGAAAAAGCGCATTTGGGCGGAATTCATGGTGCTGGTGCCTGCTGCTAATTTTTTGAGGATGACTTTGCAAATTCCGTGATAAGCGGTTAAGAAAAAGACCAATAGCAGTTTAATGTGTAGCCACGGACCTGTTTTCATAATGGCGGGATTGAGGGCTATCATAGAAAAACCAAAAATAAGGGTAACAACCATGGCGGGCGTCATAATGATGCGATATAGGCGATCTGCCATGCGGACGTACTCTTCATGCAAAATGCTGCGCTTGGGTTCGGTTTCACGGTTTGCCTCCACATGGTACACAAAAATACGAGGCATATAAAACATAGCGGCAAACCAAGCTATCGCTCCAATAATGTGCAAGGCTTTGAAATAAAAGTAAAAGTCCATCATCTGTCATTGTTTTATCGTCCTCAAATGTAATAAGGAATGTTTAAAACGTCTTGAGAATATCGCATTTAAATTGATATTGTCTGCCCTATAACGATATACACCTCACGCTTAATCAAGCAAAATACAAAAAATCAGTGTGTAAACTTAAATGTTTATTCTTGACATTACCTATAAAATTATTGTATCTTTATGCCTATAAATCAATTAGTTAGGTTTTTTTGTGCCAAGCAATAGCTTCCTACCAACTTTATTTTACTCCTTACTTTCACTTAGGAATGATGAAAATCATTCCTTAAATAAAACGACTAGTTATGAAAAGACTCTATTACCTTTTTTTTAGTTTGGTTCTATTGCTATGTTCCCAAACAACTTTTTCACACAATTGCAACGAAATCGTACCATATAGTAATGATACAGACTCTGTTTGTGGCGTTTCAGACATTTGGGAGTTGGAGTGGTTTAATGAATTGACGGATAATGCCGATGGTAGCACCAATACATTGTGGGCAGGTCACACCAACAATACAGGATCAATTTCTTTTCAAGGTCTTAACAACAACATCAACTCCCTATTCTTTGAAGTCTTAACTGCTCCAAATAATACAAGTAATGTGACTAATTATATTTATGATGGCTACAATGAAGGAGATATAAATATGGATGGCTCTACAATCTATCAAGGAAACAATAGTGATGCAAACAGTATTTTCTTTACAACAATACAGCATCCACAAAATAATAATTACATCGCCAACTTCACGATTTTTGAGCAGATGCCGTAATCTTTAGTTTATATGGTTTTTGTAGTTTAAGTCGTTTTTGTGGTTTCATTTCGACTCCGCTCAATGACCATTAACAACTTAAACAAAATACCATCCTTTTATTTATTGAGCCACAAACACATTTTCTTCGTGTTTGTGGCTTTTTTTATTTTACAAAAATTCACTCTCCGTTGCTCCATCATCGTTGAGACCATGAAAAATAGCCCTGATAGAAGTGGTATGGTGGCTTGTGCGTTGAGACACACGGCCGTGTGTCTGTGACAGGCAAGCCACCATAAGAACGGATAGCAGGCCTAAACGTAAAGACGAAGCAATTGACCTTTCGCTCCTTATTTTACATAAATTTAATCCACTAACATCTGTTGAATAACTGATTTAATTTTGATAATTTCTTGAGGCGTTAAATCATCAATAAACTTGATGATGCGAACTTTATCTATGGTTCTTATTTGATCCAAGACAACCCAATTTTTATTCCCTTCTAAGTTTATTTCAACTCTTGTGGGATACTTTTTGGAACGACTTGTAATAGGTGCAATAATTACTGTTTTTAAATATTGATTCATTTCATTAGGAGAAATAACAACACAAGGACGAGTTTTTCTTATTTCACTGCCAACAGTTGGGTCTAAATTCACTAATATAACATCATACTGCAAACATCTCATATCTCAAATTTTTCATCCTCAAAGACATCATCAATTAACAGTTCATCGTCTCCATTCTCGTGCATTTTTTTAAACGCATCTGCCCACCCTGCTCTGCTTTTTTGTACAGGTTTTAAGAGAATACAATCTTCTTCTAAAACCACTTCCACAGCATCCTCAATGTTGTATTTTTGTAAAATTGTTTTAGGCAATCTAATTCCTTTTGAATTACCAATTTTTATGATTGAAATTTTCATTTTGTAATTATTTTGTAATTACATGTCAAGTTAGTCTATTATTATCAAAAATGCAACAAAAACCACTCAAACCAAAATATCCTTAATGATTTTCAAATGATGATTGGTATGAATGACTAAAAACTTCTTACTATCTTCTAAATTGACCAAACCAAATATAGGATGCTTAAAATGGGCATTTTTGGGCAAACCTTCCAATTTATCTAATTCCGTTTTGCTCTCTTTTAACTGTGTCATCAAATTCTCTTTGGTAATTTCTGCTCCTTCTTCTACCCTCACATATTTGGGAGCTTTGGCTCTGCCTCTTGGAATAACTCCTGTTGTCATCACCAAGGTTCTGGTTGCATTAAAACTCCATTTGTACTCATCTGGATTGGAGGTTTGGAGGGTTTTGGCAATACCAATAATGACTTTAAAACAATGATCTATGTGCCAAGAAACGCCGCCTTCTGAAATGGCTGTATTGGCTTTTCCTGCGTATTGAATAAGGTTTTCTAATTCGTTTATTTTATCGTTTAGAGACATTATTTTATTTTAAATTTTTAAAAGAAATGGTGTGTTGTTCTTTCCGTTCAGAAAGAATAAATTTTATGGGAATTTTGACTCGTTCTGTGATGGTTTCACAAAAAACGAGGGCTTTTTTTCGTTTAAATGCCTTGTAAATATCATCGTATCGTCTATCAGGTCTTTGACGCTTTGTGGCATCTTCATTAAAAAAAACCAAGCCTTTAAAATGCAACGTTGCTTCTTTAAATTCTTCGATATTGTGATTGCTATTTAGACAAAACAAAAGGTAAAAACGACTCATAGAATCTTCAAACTTCCCTAAAATGTCTTCGACAGTTTCATTACGCATTTTACTTTTCATCTCAATCATATAGACCGTTAAACGCTTTGCATTTGCAGAGTAGCTAATAATAAACGCTTCCACTGTTTTATCGGCGGTAGAAAATCCTTTAATCTTTCGACTCTCTAATTTATCTAACAACCAAAAGCGTTTGTATTTATGGTCATGGGGAATATCGGTGATGATAATTTTTTGCAAAGTTCCTACTTGACCTCTGTTTTTACGCTCCTTTAAAACGAGTGTACTTGTATCAATGGCTTGCACAAAACGATGTGGATTGGCTAAGGCTTTTTGTAATTTTCCTCTTATGTCAATCAGCTTCATCTTCTTGATTTAAATGGTCATAAATTTGGTTCGTTAAGATATCTCTTATATCTCGCATGCTGCGTTGTTCTATATCAAAATCCTTGAACGATACGCCATAATCATCAAATTCGTAGGGAATGATGGTTGTTCCATCAAAAAAGTAAATACCAAAGTCTTCTACTTTTAAATTGATGTTTGGATTAAAAATAGGATGGTTCTCAATTTCTTTATTTAAAGGAACACCTTTCGCTCTCAAATACGCTAAAAACATATAATTATTTACGGCATCTGCCACGACAGGGCTGTGCGTACTAATCAATACACGATTGTCTTTAATATTGGAAAATTCCAACAAGATATTCAACAATTCTAATTGATTTTTGGGATGTAAATTTTCTTCAGGTTCATCTATGATTAAGAAGTTGTTGTGTTCGGATGCCCAATACATAAAGTACAAATATAAGGTCGCCAATTGATTGCTCGCAGACGATGAAAGATACATGTCTAATTCCTTATTATTTTTTAATTTCACATAGTATTCCATCGGTGAAATACCTTGTACGCTTTTACTTGTAATCTCCCCACCAATCATTTCTTTGAGCTTATCTAACAATTCTGGATAGAACATATTTGGCTCTGCTCGATTGTTTAAATCGTATAATTTTTTGATCAACACCTCCATCGCTTTGGTATAAGAAGACTTTGATAAGGCTTGCGCTTTGGCAATATCACCCTCTTGCAGCATCTTACTAATTTCTTGTAAATCAACGACAGCTTGACTATACACATGCTTGTAAAACGATGGATAAAACAAGCGATTGGCAGGCAAGAACATATTGTTTTTCTCTCCTAATAAACCTCTCAAAATCCCCGTAATGTTAAAAGCTTGTCGATGCGATTCTGGCGGAATTTTATCATAACTAAACGATTGTTTTCCCTTTTCTTTTTTCAACGTATACTCACTTCCTGCGATATTAGGAATCGTAAATTCTTTTTCTGTAAAGAAGTGGAGCAAATCCGATTTATCTTTTATATCAATATCAAAATCTTGTAATAAAAAGTGGTCTTTATTTGTACAAAAATATTGAGCCAATCCTTCTTCTTTGACATACTTAAAATATTGGTCAAGCATGGCAGTTAAATCATCATTGGTCAAAGGCTTTTTTTCCAAATCCCCTAAGTCCGAAAAATAATCCAACTTCACTGTTTTACCCAACATCCAAATCAGCTGCGCCATATAGGTTTTTCCACTATTGTTGTAGCCGACAAACACATAAAATCGTTTAGAAAGGTCTATTTCGCCCTTTTTTATCGGACCGAAATTTTTTATTTTTAATTTCATATTGATAATGCTATTTTTACATACAATATTACAACTTATTCCTTGATTTTTTTAAACTAATACTTAGGAGCGAAAGGTAAATTGCTTCGTCGTAACGGAAAGGCCTGCTATCCGTTCTTATGGTGGCTTGCCTGTCACAGACACACAACCGTGTGTCTCAACGCACAAGCCACCATACCACTACTATCAGGGCTATTTTTCATGGTCTCTATCGCTTTAGATGTAAGGCATTTTGAAAATGCCTTACATATCCACCGTTCGCTCCTTAAAAATACAAATATTATGCGTAATGAATTTTTTGCCAGTTTACTGATTATTCCAAGCATCTTGCTATTTACATGGTTTTGGCAGCCAGCCATTGTTTTTTTAATCATCCTTGCCCCCATCTTTTTATTGGGCTTATACGACGCTTTTCAGACAAAAAGCACCCTTAAACGCAATTACCCCGTCCTTGGGCGAATGCGGTATTTGATGGAAAAAATTCGTCCTGGCATACAACAATATTTTATTGAGACGAATATTGATGGTCGCCCTTTTAATCGAAATGACCGTTCTATTGTGTATCAACGCTCCAAAAAAACAATGAATACAACGCCTTTTGGAACGGAAGAGGATTTGTACAAACCCGGTTATGAGTGGATGAGCCATTCGATTGTTGCAAAAGACGCTCATTCACTGGAACACCATCCGAGAGTAACTGTCGGCGGGCCAGACTGCTTGCAAAAGTATAGTGCGAGCATTTACAATGTATCAGCCATGAGTTTTGGATCACTGAGCAAAAATGCAGTTATGGCTTTAAATGGTGGCGCAAAAATTGGTAAATTTGGGCATAATACAGGCGAAGGGGGCGTAAGTCCATACCATTTAGAACACGGTGGCGACTTAATCTATCAAATCGGAACAGGCTACTTCGGTTGTCGGGCAGATGATGGGAACTTTTCGCCCGAAAAATATGTAGAAACGGTAAAATCTCCAAGTGTAAAAATGATTGAGTTAAAATTGTCTCAAGGTGCAAAACCTGGCCATGGGGGAATTTTACCTGCGAAGAAAAATACGGAAGAAATTGCAAAAATTAGAGGGGTACAACCTGGCACAGATGTTTTATCACCTCCAGGACACAAAGCATTTTCAACGCCCACTGAAATGATGCATTTCCTAAAGAAATTAAGAGATTTGTCAGGTGGTCGTCCGATTGGCTTTAAATTGTGTATTGGTCGAAAAAGTGAATTTGTGGCGATTTGTAAAGCGATGCTTGCAACAGGGATTAAACCAGATTTTATTGCAGTAGATGGTGGCGAAGGGGGAACAGGCGCCGCCCCTTTGGAATTTTCAGATTCAGTAGGAATGCCTTTTAGAGAAGGCTTGGCATTTGTGTATGATACGCTCGTTGGTTTTGACTTAAAGAAGGACATTAAAATATTTACTTCGGGCAAAATCATTACGAGTTTTGATATTTTCCGTGCATTTGCGCTTGGTGCAGATGCATGTTATTCGGCAAGAGCGATGATGTTGGCATTGGGCTGCATTCAAGCAAGGGAATGCAATACGAACCACTGTCCCACAGGCGTAACGACGCAAATACCCGAACTAATGAAAGGCTTGGTCGTGAGTGATAAAAAGGTGAGAGTAGCAAATTTCCACGAAGAAACGTTGGAAAGTTTTATGGAATTGGTCGCTGCTGCTGGCTTAGACAATCCACACGAAATCAATCGTACACACATTAAACAAAGAACAGATTTAACGACAATTAAACGCTATGATGAAATTTATCCTTATGTGAAAAAGGGCTGTCTGTTGACAGAGGATATTCCAGAGAACTTTAAGGATATTATGGCGGTTTCGAGTGCGGATACTTTTGCGGTTTCTTTAACCATATAAGTTATATAAGGACATATAAGTTTTCTTTAAATTAAAAATTATAGACATGAAAAAAATGTATTTTTTGAGCCTTCTTTTTTGGGGGCTTTTGGTGAGTGGTTCTGTTTTTGGGCAATGTAATTAGGATATTTTTTTAAGTTCACAGGCGGAGGTGGATAGTTTTATGGTGGATTATGGCTGTACAGAGATTGGTGGAAATTTGACTATTGAAGGGATGATATAGTTGATTTATCTGGGTTGTCTGGAATTACTTCTATTCAAGGAGAACTTATGGTTAGTAATAATAATTTAACCAATATAGATGGAATGAGTTCACTTTATTCAGTTGGAATAAATATTGGGATTTCAAACAATAGTGCCTTAACCAATATAAACGGGCTGAGTAACCTTTTTTCTATTGGAAACAACCTTTGGATTATAGACAATATAGCCTTTGCCAATATAGATGGACTTAACTCCCTTTCTTCTATTGGGGAAAGCCTTTGGATTGCAACAAATGATAGCTTAACCAACTTAAACGGGTTGAGTAATCTGTCCTCTATTGGAGGAGATATTCAGATTGGTTACCTATCTTATTTCAATGAACATTTAGGAAATCCTGCCTTAATCAATATAGAAGGACTTAGCAATCTTAACTATATTGGCAATAGACTTATAATTCAGGCAAATACTGCGTTAAACACTTGCTGTATTGTTCCATCTTTAGCTTCTAATATCAAGGTGATATAACTATTGAAGCTAATGCAGTAGGCTGTAATTCATTAGAGGAAATTATTGATTCTTGTGATACGAATACCACAAGCATACAAAGTATTAAAGAAAAACAATCCGTCTTTTTATATCCTAACCCCAATACTGGGACTTTTATGGTTGAGGCGGATGAGGTTATCAAGACCATCAAAATCTATAATGGCGTGGGGCAGCTTATTCAGGAAAGGGAAATAGGTGCTTCGTTGGCTAAAGTGGATTTGCAGACGATACAGGCAGGACTTTATTTTGTGGCGGTGGAAACGGAGATAGGGGTTGTTGTGGAGAAGGTTTTGGTGCAGTAGTTTTTTCGTTCTGACCGTTTAAAATAGCCCCGATAGGAGCGTTATAGCCAAGTTAGTTTTTGTGGTTTAAGTCATTTTTGTGGTTGCGGTTCTGTTCTTGATAAATTGGTTGAGACTTGGCTATAGTAGCGGATAGCGGGCCTTTCTGTGACGACGAAGCTCCTGACCTTTCGCTCCTTATTAAAGATTTTATTTTAAAGCATAAAAAAGCAGCCTGAACAAAATATTCAGACTGCTTACGCTTTACAAAAAAACAACTGGTTCTTTCCTAAAAATTAAATCCTATTTGTAATCCACCTCGAGGAATTACGCCTGTATATTCTCTATCCAATATACCATAATTGTAGGTATAATTTTCGGGTAAAAAAGAACCAATAGTATCCTCTACTACTGCATACTTAATGCCTCCGCCAAAATAAAAATCGACAACCAATCTGGGGAGAAGATCAAACTGAAATCCTGTTATCACGCCTCCTTCTATCGTTGAAACTTCTTTGTTAAAAATTCCATCATAGTACACACCGATATTGTCATCATAATACCCTCCTCTATAATCTTCTTTGGCATAAAGATATTGGACATAAGGCCCACCATAAAAACCTATATTTGCAAAAATCCATGTTTTGTTAAGTCCCCTTCTAAGTTGGCTAAAATAAAAGCGATACTGTGTCATCCATTTAAATCCTATAAGTGATTCACTATTTTGCTCCCTCAACAATAAGCTCGGACTTATCAATAGACTGCTACTTCGGTTTCCAAAGTATCGTTCATAATTTAATTCAAAGGTGGAGTTGGCAAATTGCACGGGGCTTATTTTAAACACATTTTTATATCTGTACTCATTAGAATTCTCAAAAGTAACAGAGTTCTGTCCAAATAAACCACCAATTGCTCCTACAAAAAACATAATGCAAAACCAAAAGCTAAAGAGAATTATTTTTTTCATGACAAGTAGATTTTAAATGATTAATATGCTCAAAGTTATCATATAATTAAGATAAAAAATATGATATGCATCAACCCATCAAATGATATGCATCATCATAAAAAAACCCGTATACCCAATCAAAAAATGATTGCGTATACGGGTTAAAAAGAACGTTCCACTCGCCCCTTCGTCACACTACACTCGTCCCTTAAAATTTACTTATCACCAATCGGCTTTAAAAACACGTCCTTGTCTACAATAGACGTATCTCCCAAATAAGTCCAATTAATGGCTTTAGCATACTTTTTAAAAGCTGCATTGATTTGCTCAAGCGATAGACCTTCTACCGCTTCCAAAAACTTTTCGGTACGTTTCCAATTCCCTGATAAAGCAGCACGACCCAAACTTCCTGCCTGACTCGAAACTGTTTCCATACTCATATAATGCTTCGTCAAAAAATCGCCTTTTTTATTGACCAATTCTTCTTTACTAAAACCATCTTTACAGATTTTAGTGATTTCGTCCATCATCACACTTGCCGCTTCATTGGGCTTATCCGTAGACACATAAATGAAGGTGTAAGGATTCCCTAAAATAGACGATGGATACGCTGCATAAGGGGCATAAGACAAACTTCGTTTGGTACGAATTTCATCAAAATAACGATTGCTTAAAATCGACATCGCCACTTTCATCGCCACTTCATCTTCCGAACCCAAATCTGGTGCATTCATATAGCCACGCATATAATTTGTCGCTATTTCTCTTTCGACTTCATTATAGGAAGATTCATTAAAAAAGATTTTTCCTTCTGGTTTTACAGGAATTCCTTCTGCTTTCAAATCCCCAAAAGCAGCTTTTACTTTCGCTTTCAAATCATCTGCCTTTACATCTCCAACAACCACTAAAACCATTTGGTCTTTCCCCAATAAACGCTTATAGTAATCTTTTATTTGGTCTAACGTTAATTTCTCTAAACTTCCTGCCGAACCTTCAGGCGTTTTGCTATAATTCATTCCTTTAAAGGCATTGTTCATCGCCGTATTACGTAAATACGTATCTGCGTCCGCTTCGCCTTGTTTCGCTCCGACAACCGATTGGCTTTGGATATTTTTAAATTCATCTTCATTGAATGCAGGATTATTTACCGCATCCACAAATAAATCCCAAGAATTGTCCCAATAAGTTTTTAAGCAACGTAAAGATAAAGTTGCATAATCGTATTGAGCATCACTTCCTACTTGTGACCCCATTTTTTCGAGCTTTCCAAAAAAGTCTGCTTTGGGATTATTGGTCGTACCACCTTGTGTCACAACATCCAAAGTTAAGGCTTCAATACCTTCTTGTTCTTTAGGATAATTTGCCGTTCCACCATCCAAAAACAATTGGACACTGATGACTTGTTTACTGGAAGGCTTCATAATCACTTTAATACCTTCCATATCATATTCCACCGTTTCCATTTGACCTTGCAAAGAGACACATGCCAAAAAGAAAAACAGGGATAAAAATTTATATTTCATTTCGTTATTTTTTATTTTAAGAAAAGAGAACACATTGCTGTGAGAACAAAAAAACATGCCCACAAAAAACCACAGCACCAAGAACCACAGCACTAATTTACTTAGTCGCCTTAAAGAACTCATCCAGTTTATATTGCTCCCTCATCTCCTTCGTAACCATAATTCCCGTTGCATGCGGCTTTCCTTTGATATAACGATTCACGTAAGCCTTAATGTCCTCACGAGTTACCTTATCCAAATTCTCTCCATAATTCACATAGTACTCAATGTCTGCAACCGCCCACCAATACGTAACACTATTTACGAAAGATGACGTTTTTTCTTGGCTATAGGCATCACTAATTTTCAACAAATCCTTAGCCGTTTGCAATTGCTCATCCGTGAAATAATCGTCGTTATCCCACATATCAATATGCTCATATATTTTTTTAATAGCTTCCTCCATCTTTTCTGGATTCGGTACAATCACAATACCAATCGGTCCCGTATAACGGTCTGTTTGGTAGTATTCATTTACGGCAAAAGCCAATCCACTATCGACCAAATCTTGTTGTAGTTTTGAAGTTTTTTGGCTTAAAATATACGAGAATACATCTGCCGTATAAGTTGCCTTTACATCATTACGGGTATCAGGTCCGTGCCAACTCATTAAGATAAAGGGCTGACGAGTATTTTCATTTTCATAAATGAATCTAATGTCTTCTTTAATTGGATCAAATTCTGGAATAGGCCATTTTTCAAAAGCGTCAAAATCACAAGGTTCCCAATCACCATAAATGCTTTCCGCATATTTCAACACTTCGGCAGGATCAACATCTCCTGCAACCGCCAATAACGTATTGTTTGGATAGTAGTATTTTTCCTTGATGATTTGCATCTTTTCGGGCGTTGCCGTTTTGATGATGTCGTGGTCGCCAATCGTGTTTTTACGGCTATAATGTTTGCCCCACAACGTTTTCGACATTTCTTGATTTAAAAAAAAGTATGGATTCGATTCCGCTCTTTCAAACTCTCCATCTACGACCAAATTCTCCTTTTTCATTTCCTCTTTATCGAATTTAGGATAACGCATCGCTGAATTTAAAAACTTCAATCCTTCTTCTAATTTTGGATTTGTTACCGTAATAAAATAATTTACTCGATTTGTAGAAGTTGTTCCATTAAATTGTGCGCCCATCTCTTGCACCTTCTCCATAAACAGCTCTTGCGCTGGATAATCTCGATTTGCTTTGAAAAACATATGCTCATACAGATGCGACAAACCATCATACTCGTCTGTTTCGGTATAAGCACCATTACGCACACAAAGTTCCAAAGTCGCTAAAGGTACGCTATGGTCTTCAATAACAAGGACTTCCAGTCCATTGGATAGTTTGGATAAGTGAAAATTATCGGGCAAACTTTTCTGGGCTTGTATTCCCACGATTCCACCCAATAAAATCAAAAAGGTGAACATAAATCTTTTCATAAACAGGTATTTAATTAGTTGATACAATTTTAGTGCTTTTAGACCACTTTTTTTATCATATAGTTTAAAAATCTATCCTGCAAAATAGGGTTATTTTTAATTATAGCAAAAAATAGATGTTTCTTGAGTCCGCTATTTAACAGTTTTTTAAAAAAGTGCATTTGTTTTTTTAGGAGAGAACGGTCTATTCCTCCGTCGTCACGTACGGTCCTGCTGTCCGTTCTTATGGCAAGCAAACAAACCATTCAAAACATAATAACCACAAAAACTACAAAAACCACATAAACTATACTTGCCATACCACTACCATCAGGTCTATCTTAAACGGTCAGAACCTCTATCAAAGGCATTAGATGTAAGGCATTTTAAAAATGCCTTACATCTCTCCCACCTACCATCCAAAATAGACTCGATAGTAGCGGAATGCTAAAAGGTTGGCTAAAAAAATTTGGGCTGGCTTTAGCATATGAGCGGATAGCGAGACCATGCGCCACAACGAAGCAATCCACCGTTCTCTCCTAAAAACAAAAAACCTTAATTTCAAAAAAAAAGCCCCAACAGTCAAAACTATTGAGGCTAACAATTAATTAATTAAATTTACTTCTAATTTAATTTGGCAAGGCTTTCTTCCAATAAACGTATTTTCTCTTCGGCATCCGACAACTTTTTCTTTTCGTTATCAACAACCGCCGTAGGTGCATTATTCACAAAACGTTCATTCTGTAACTTACGTAAAATGGATTCTTTGAAACCTTGATTGTATTTCAATTCTTCACTCATACGTTTGCGCTCTGCTTCGACATCTACCGTCACCCCTGTTTCTATAAAAAACTCATCGTTATTTACAATAAAGGAAACGGCATTTTCTGACCCTGTACTTTCAAATTCCAAAGATTCTAAAGCTGCTTCTTTCATAATGATTGGCAAAAATGCTTTGTAGTAACCTTCTTTTGATTGACAAAATGCTTTGAGTTTTTTGTGTGGACTCAAACCATTTTTGTTGCGAATATTTCTGATAGAGGTAAAGAGTTCTGTCACAACTTCCCCTTTCGCAATAACCGCCTCACTATAAGGTTTGACTGTTGGATATTCAGCAACAACAATACAATCTTTTTCTTTACGCTCTTGCAATAAATGATATATTTCCTCTGTGATAAATGGCATTATTGGATGTAGTGTTTTCATCAACTTTTCAAAGAAATTAATCGTTACTTTATGCGTGTACGCATCAATAGGCTCACCATAAGGCGGTTTAATCATTTCTAAATAAGTAGAAAAGAAATCCGTCCAGGTAAAAGAATATAAATTATTTAAGGCTTCTGAAAGACGATATTTTTCATAAGATTTTTCAACATCTTCTAAAACCTTATTGTATTTATTTTCAATCCACTTAATCGCAGGAAGATTGTTTTCGTTTTTGCCTTCTTTCACCTCCCATCCTTTCACTAAACGAAAAGCATTCCAAATCTTATTGCTGAATTTACTCCCTTGTTCGCACAAATCGTTGGTAAACAATAAATCTCCACCTGCGGGCGCACACATCAACATACCGACTCTCACACCATCCGCACCATATTTAGCAATCAAATCCAATGGGTCAGGCGAATTTCCTAACGATTTAGACATTTTGCGACGCTGTTCGTCTCGTACCATTCCCGTAAAATAAACATGCTTGAACGGACGGTCATTTTCCCACTCAATACCTGCCATAATCATACGAGCCACCCAGAAGAAAATAATATCAAAACCCGTCACCAATACATTGGTCGGGAAATAATAGTTTAATTCTTCTTTGCTCTCAAAGCCATTAAAAACACTCATCGGCCACAACCAAGACGAGAACCAAGTATCAACAACATCTTCGTCTTGACGCAAATCAGCAAGTGTCAAATCTTGGCGACCTGTTTGTGTTTTTGCTTTTTCCAAAGCTTCTTCTTTGCTTTTGGCAACTACACAAAAACCATCTTCCAAATAATACGCAGGAATGCGCTGTCCCCACCACAATTGACGAGAAATACACCAGTCGGTAATATTGTTCATCCAATGGAAATACGTATTTTTAAAATGCTCTGGAAAAAACTCAACATAGCCATTATCAACCGCTTCTTTCGCTGGCTCGGCTAAATGCTTCATATTCACAAACCACTGATCTGTCAATCGAGGTTCGATCACAACGTGTGTGCGTTCAGAGTGTCCGACTTTGTGATTGATTTCTTCAATTTTCACTAAATGCCCTGCATTTTTCAACGCATTTACGACTAATTTACGGGCTTTAAAACGATCTTCACCGACAAAAATCTGTGCTTTTTCGTTGAGTTTTCCTTCCGCATCCAACGTATCAATAACCTCTAAGTTGTGGCGTTTACCAATCGCAAAATCATTGGTATCGTGAGCAGGGGTTACTTTTAAAGCACCTGTTCCAAATTCTACATCAACGTAATCATCAAAAATAGTGGGAATTTCTCGATGAATCAAAGGCACTAAAATTTTCGCTCCTTTTAAGTGTTTGTAACGGTCATCTTCTGGATGAAAACAAACACCACTATCACCCATAATCGTTTCAGGACGAGTCGTTGCAATTGTGACAGACTCTTGAGAGTCTTTTACCTGATAGCGAACATAGTAGAGTTTCGCCATACTTTCTTTGTGGTAAACTTCTTCGTCTGATACAACCGTTTTGGCACTTGGGTCCCAATTGGTCATACGGTAACCTTTGTAGATTAAGCCTTTTTCGTACAAATCTACAAATACATCAATTACAGCATCCGACAATTTAGGCTCCATCGTAAAACGAGTACGATCCCAATCACAAGATGCGCCTAATTTTTGTAATTGATTTAAAATGATTCCACCGTATTGATCTTTCCATGCAAAAGCATGTTTCATAAATTCGTCACGACCAATATCCCATTTGCTGACGCCTTTTTCTTTAAGTTGATTGACCACTTTCGCTTCTGTTGCAATAGAGGCATGGTCTGTTCCTGGCACCCAACATGCGTTGAATCCTTGCATTCTCGCTCGACGAATCAAAACGTCCTGAATCGTATTGTTCAAGATATGTCCCATGTGTAAGACACCTGTGACGTTTGGTGGAGGAATCACAATTGTATATGCTTCACGCTCATCTGGCGTTGATTTAAAAAACTTGTGTTTGAGCCAATGAGCATACCATTTTTCCTCAACGGCTTTTGGCTCGAATTTTTTACTTAAAGTCATTTATAAAAAATTTTGTTGTTATAGTTAGTATTAAGGAATACTATATTTCTACAGATATTACAACATAATGATTCACTATTCTTTCATTTTCTTGTATCCTTCACTCATTATGTTTTTCTAATATGTAATATTGGCACAAATTTAGCTAAAAAAAGAACATAATGCCTAAAGGAATACTATAAAAATAAATGTTCGTTTTTAACTTCGATATTTTCCGATATATTTTGTTAAAAAGCCTCATCATAGCTCTGCTATGCCTACGTTTTTTGCCTCATATATCTAAAAATCTCTTTGCTAAAATTCATACATTTATTTCTAATCATTTGGTCTTGTTTATTTTTATTACAACTAATAAAATTACATAGAATAAAAAAAGCGTGAAAAATCAATGACTTTTCACGCTTTTACATAATTAAAAATTGCTCAATAGAGTGAAAATAAATTTTCAACTCATTTCTATTTCTTGTATTTTTCCAAATCCGCTTTTCAAAACTTCGGCTACCAACTTTGGTCCACGATGTCCCCAAATTGGATGTGGTTCTTTCATGCGCTCGGCTGCTATTTGGGCGGCAATCACTTGTGGTGAACAATCTTGTTCTTTGGCTTTTTGTAGTAGGTCTAAAGAATCTGTGTAGACTAATTCGACTTCTCTTTCTATATCGCTTCGTACATATCCATATTGTTCATTGGCACAGTTGATGATGCCTAAACGATTGATAAAAAAGTCGGGTAAATAAATAATACCTTTTTCGTGTAAGACTTTGCCATGTTTGTCGGAATCAAGCAATTGATTGTTCGCCCCTCCTGCAATGATGCCCACTTTTAAATCGGCGATGGTTTGATCGTTTAAAATGGCACCGATGGCATTGGGCGAAAGAATGTCTGCCTCTATTTTCCAAAAATCATTTAGAACTGCTACGACCTCAACTTGTTCGCTTGTAAAATTTCTTTTGAGTCCTTCTAAGGTTCTTTTATTGACATCAAAAACAAATACTTTTGCGCCTGCTTCTATCAGTTGTTCTAGTACATGACAGCCAACATTTCCTGCGCCTTGCAGCAGGACTTTTTTACCCTTCAACGGTTCGGTTGTTCCATATTTAAATGCTGCGGCTGCTTTGATGCCACTAAAAACACCTTTGGCTGTAAAAATACTTGGGTTGGCACTTCCGCCATATACTTCGGGAATGCATGTTGCATAACGACATGTCGCAAATACATCTGCTAAGTCATCGGGCTTTACATTCATATCTTCTGCCGTCACATAAACGCCGTTGAGTTTGGAGAGAAATAAGCCGTATTTTTTAAACATATTTTGGCGTTCTTCCTTCGATAAGTCGTGTATATTTTCTCGGCAAATAATGCCTTTGCCTCCACCCCACCACAGGCGAGCAATGGCATTTTTGTCTGCCATTCCTTTCGCCAATCGCAAGCCGTCTTGGAACAATGCCTCTACGGTTTCATAGGATTGCAAGCGTACACCACCACAGGCTTGTCCCCTTACGGTATTGTGTACGAAGGCGGTGAAAAGGCTGTTGCTTGCGCTATCTACTTCAAAGAAGATGCCTTCATGATTTTGGTAATCTGCCCATGTTTCGAGGTCTTTTGCAAAATTTTGCAAGGCTTTGTGTGAGGCTTGAAGTTGTTCGTTTTCTTGTAGAAAATACCCTTCTGTAATGCTGTGTTTTTGCAGAAGGGCTAAGAATTCATTTGGGTGTATGTTCACTTCTATAGTTTTATAGGTTAGTCAATCCCACAAAAGTATAAAAAAGTTTATATGTTCTTTTCTTTTTAACTTTTTTTTGGAGAGAACGGTTTGTTGCTTCGTCGTGATGCATGGTCTCGCTATCCGCTACTATACCAAAAGGCTATTTGGGCAGACACATGGGTCTGCCCCTACAGCCAACGCTGCTTTTGGTATAACGCTACTATCGAGTCTATTTTTCATGGTTTGGTGGGAAAGATGTAAGGCATTTTGAAAATGCCTTACATCTAATGCCGTTGATAGAGGTTGCGACCATGCAAAATAGACCTGATGGTAGTGGTATAGCTTTTTTTAGTTTTTGTGGTTCATATTGTTGGGACAAGGCATGCCTTGTCCGTACAATATCAGTTCGTTCTTTTGTAATAAATAGGTTAATAAAAGCTATAGGAACGGACAGCAGGCCTTTCCATGACGATGAAAGACAAACTGTTCTCTCCTTATTTATACAACTACATAAACTACATAAACCACAAAAACCAAAAAGCCTACGGCAATTGTTCTTCTATCACGAAGTTAGGAATATTTAGCGTATTGGCGGGGTGTATGAGGACGGTGAAAAAGATGAGATTTGCATCGTTGCTGCCACCTTGATAAATGATGCGCCCATCCATATTTACATCTTCGTAACAATAGTTTGTTCCAATATAATTAACGAAAGTATTTACATTATTGGGGTCAGTTAACACGCCAAAGAAAATCGCATTGGGATCGTTGTTTCCACCTTGAAAAATAACTTGTTGATTAACATCTGTATTGGCGGGCCACAATAGATATTTATTATTTTTTTCTTGCATGGCGTAATTCCCCCACATCGGTGTTTGCAATTGTCTGAAATCTATGGTTTGCATGCCGAGCGTGAAATCTATTGGTGTGGCAGTCATCCCACCTAAATGATTTCGGTGGCGAATCGTCACGTAATAATCATCGCTATTGGAATTGAAGGCGAGGGCGGTTGTGCCTAAAGTGGCATCTATAATATCGCCGTCTCGCTGGATAAGTGCCGCTTTTGACTCTACAATGGTGGCAGGACTGAATGCATCTCGCAATTCTACAACCACCCAATCTACAATGGCATTGCTACCCGTTAGACTTGTTAGTAAAGTTGTATCTAAATTGTATGTTCCAAAGTAAGGATCTGTATTTGGAATTAAATTGAGGGTTCTTAAATCGTCTCGCATCAAACCATTGGAGTCTTCATAAGCTCCACTCAATAAAGCAGATACAACTAAATTAGCGGTTGTTTGGTTGTCGCAAATTCCGTCATTGTCGTTATCTATGAGCGTTCCAATACAATTACAATTGGCGTCATACATATCATTTAAGGTACAATCATTGCCATCATCACAAGCATCTCCTGTATCTATCGTTCCTGAAAGTGTGCCATTACAATTTCCTGCACAATCGGGCATATTACAACTGCCATTGTCTAAAGAAGCACCTGGATTATAGTTACAAGCATTGGCATCGGTACAACCTGGAATGACGACGCCTTTACACTCACAAGCATTGTTGTAAGTATCGTAAATTGTCGTTGAATCACCATCATCACAAGAAGAACCTGCTACATTGGGGCCTGTGATAAAGCCAGTACAAATGCCTGCACAATCGGGCATATTGCATGTACCATTATCGTCTGTTGCACTCGCATTATAGTTACAGGCATTCGGATTGGTACAGCCATAGACAACCAATGTTCCGACACAATTACAGTTGCTATCGTAAGTATCGTTGATTGTATTGTTATTTCCGTCATTACAGCTATTCCCTATCACGTCTGGACCTGTGCTACTGCCACTGCAATTGCCTTCGCAATCGACAGGATTACAACTGCCATTGTCTAAGGAAGCACTTGCATTATAATTACACGCAGTAGGATCAGTACAACCTGGAATGACGACTCCTTTGCATTCACAAGCATTGTTGTAAGTATCGTAAATTGTCGTTGAATCACCATCATCACAAGAAGAACCTGCTACCGTAGGACCTGTAATAAAGCCATTACAAATCCCTGCACAATCGGGCATATTACAACTACCATTATCGACATTGGCAGTCGCATTGTAGTTACAAGCATTGGGATCAGTACAACCTGGAATTGTCAGAGTACTCCCCACACAATCACAGTTATTGTTGTAGGTATCATTAACCGTCATGCTGTCTCCATCATTACAACTGCTTCCAATGGTTGCGGTGCCTGTATTGGTACCATTACAATTGCCTAAACAATCAACAGGATTACAACTGCCGTCATCTATTGCTGCATTGGCATTGTAATTACAGGCATTGGCATCGGTACAACCTGCTATCATGGCACCTCCACAATTACAATTGCCATCGTACACATCATTCACGGTTGTAGGGTCATTGTCGTTACAAGCCGTTCCTGCTATCGCTGGGCCTGTATTTGTGCCATTACAGTTTCCTGCACAATCGACGGGATTACAACTGCCGTCATCTATCGTCGCTGTCGCATCATAGTTACACGCTGTCGCATCCGTGCAACCTTGAATAATGGTTCCTGTACAAGTACAATTGCCGTCGTACACATCATTCACGGTTGTAGGGTCATTGTCGTTACAAGCCGTTCCTGCTATCGCTGTACCTGTATTCGTTCCATTACAGTTTCCTGCACAATCAACGGGATTACAACTGCCGTCATCTATCGTCACTGTCGCATCATAGTTACACGCTGTCGCATCCATGCAACCTTGAATAATGGTTCCTGTACAAGTACAATTGCCATCGTACACATCATTAACTGTTGTTGCGTCATTGTCATTACAAGCGGTTCCTGCTATCGCTGGGCCTGTATTTGTGCCATTACAGTTTCCTATGCAATCGACAGGATTACAACTGCCGTCATCTATGGTGGCGGTTGCATCATAATTACACGCTGTCGCATCCATGCAACCTTGAATAATGGTTCCTGTACAAGTACAATTGCCGTCATACACATCATTCACGGTTGTAGGGTCATTGTCGTTACAAGCCGTTCCTGCTATCGCTGGGCCTGTATTTGTGCCATTACAGTTTCCTATGCAATCGACAGGATTACAACTGCCGTCATCTATCGTCACTGTCGCATCGTAATTACACGCTGTCGCATCCGTACAACCTGACACTGTTGATAAAACATTAATAGAATAATCTTCAACTTCTCCATATTGGAAGGTAGTACAAGCGTCATTGGGTTGGGATGTATTTCCGTCCCAACTCATGATGACTCGCATGGTTGTATTTCCTAAAGTTGCATTGGCAGGAATGGTTATGTTTCCGATTATTGTTGTATTTGTGGAAGCGGGTTGATACACTATTTCGCTGGCTTCAAATATATAATTTTGATTCCAATCAATATAGACTATCCATAATTCTCCATATGCTTGTCCTGCAAAATCTGGCGATAATGTGATTGAGTAAGTTTGTGTTGTATATACGTCTGTTGAAAGATTGGTATAATCACCATATCCTCCATCTGTTCCTGTAGTATTGTTAATGGTATTAAAAGTCATTTGGGCAATCCACTCATAAGAAGCATTTGTAGCCGTTATATCACAATAGCAAAATGTACATGAACCATCGTCTATTGTCGCACTTGCACTATAATTACAGGCTGTCGCATCGGTACAACCAGGAATGGCAACACCCGCACAATTACAATTGGCATCATACACATCATTCCCTGTTGTGGGGTCATTGTCATTACACAAAGTACCGATTAAAGCAGTACCTGTATTGCTTCCATTGCAATTACCCAGACAATCGACGGGATTACAATTTCCATTATCTACCGTTGCTGTCGCATCATAATTACACGCTGTTGCATCCATACAGCCTTCGATGATTGCTCCTGTACAATTACAATTGCCATCATAAAGATCATTCACTGTTATTGGGTCATTATCATCACAAGCGGTTCCTGGTGTAATCGGCCCTGAGTTTGTTCCATTACAATTGCCTAAACAATCAGGTAAATTACAGCTTCCATCATCTACAGTCGCTGTTGCATCATAATTACAGGCTGTCGCATCGGTACAACCAGGTATGGACGTTCCAACACAGTTACAATTACTATCGTAGGTATCATTAATGGTTGTTGCATCATTATCGTTACACGCTGTGCCTACCGTCGCTGGCCCTGTATTGTTTCCTGTACAATTTCCTGCACAATCAGAAGGGACACAACTACCATCATCTACTGTGGCAGTCGCATCATAATTACACGCTGTCGCATCTATACAACCTGGAATAGACGTTCCTACACAATTACAGTTGCCATCATATACTTCATTGACTGTTGTAGGATTTCCATCATCACAGGCCGCTCCTGTTACCCCTGGACCTGTGTTTGTTCCAGTACAATTGCCTGCACAATCGACAGGGTTGCAACTTCCATCGTCTACTGTGGCTATTGCATCATAATTACAAGCTGTTACATCGGTACAGCCTTCTACAATTTCCCCTGCACAATTACAGTTTCCATCTTCTACATCATTACTCGTAAGTGGGTCGCCATCATCACAAGGCGTATTGATGGGCGCACATAAGCGGTATTTTACGCATAATTTGGGGGAATATTCTTCTTCTCCGTTATAGGACTCTGCAATTCTTCTTCCTGTTCCATTTACCATTAAGGCAATGGCACTGCTTTCGGTATATCCTCCCCTATCGACAATCTCTTGAAGGATTGGTGATAAGTCTGGAGTCAATTGTGCTGGTCCTTGATCGAATACGGTTGTCCAATTGGGCGGTGACCAAGTAACCGTTGCACTTGTTTTAGGGCGACCATCTATATTGTTATTAGCACTTGAATACGCTTGTGCATTATTTGTATCTTCTCCATAAATATTGAAACTTACGGGATTATTATTAGTAGTTTCATCCACCGTAAATTGAATGTTTGCACCTTCTATTGTCGCCCCCTGTGGAATATTTAATTTTCTAAAACGCATGCCAAAGATTTGAAAATTGGAATCATAGCCTAATTCTAAATCACTATTTATCAAAGTAACGTTTCCTGAACTGAGATTTTGTTCTGCATCATCATAATCATCTGATATGATAGAACAGCTACATAAGGTATCCACTTGTATGGTAATTTGGTCGGTTACTTTGTTCCCACTATTGTCTGTCGCTCTTGCATAAAGATTGTATTCTCCACTATTGGGTATCGTCCAGTTTGTTTCAAAAGGTGGCGTTGTATCGACGCCAACGACAACATTTTCAACCAAAAATTCCACTTGTTGAATGCTACCATCTGGATCATTGGCACTTGCTGTAATCGTGATATTTTGTGCGGTTGGAAAATACTCTAAATTGCTGGGTGAGGTAATGTTTACAGTGGGCGGTGTATTGATGTAATCGTCTTTTACAATCGAAAAGTAATCATCTATGACTCCATAATCATTGATGTATTTTAAATCTAATTGATTGTCGCATATTTCTAAAGAGATTGCGCCTAAACGGTTCAGACTGTAGTACATCACAGGGTGATCTAAGCTTCCTCCTGTTACTTTTCCAGATGCACCTGCTGTAATATAAACAGCTCCATCTCCTGCGGTTGCACCTGTTACTTTTTTGTCATATGCTCCATTCTCATTGATTTTACCACCACCATCGTCTAAAATCATTGACTGTGTTAACGTGTTGGAAAAACCGTAATGTCCTTTGACTAAGTGAGAACGCTCATATGAATGACTGTGTCCTGACAAAACCAAATCAACGCCTGCTGACTCCAACATCGGAAGTACATTTTCTCGCATATCTCGCATATATCCTGCACTATCATTTAAGTTATCAGAATCATGTGAACCTTTGGTATAAGGTGGATGGTGAAAAATTACCACAATCCAATCTTGACTTGTGAAATTTAAGTCATTTTGTAGCCATACCAACATGGGATCACCTGGATTTTTTGGTGTATTGTGCGAATCCATCGAAATGAAGTGAATATTGCCATAATCAAACGAGTAGTACGCCTCTGTTCCTGATGCCAATCCACCCGCTTGTCCTGCTGTGGGAAAGGTGAAAATATCATAGTAAGGCGTTGCCCCTGCCGTATAATATTCGTGATTTCCTGGACATGACCACAAGACACTTTTTTGCAAAATATCCTCATACATATTGTCAAATACAGCATTTTGATATTGCGCATCTGTTCCTTCTCGATAAGCATTATCGCCTAACATTAAAACAGCGTCAGTATGCTCGTTTCCTACATAACCATAGTAGGCATCTCGTACTGCACGAGCGTCGTCGTGTCCTGTACCACAATCCCCTAAAATCCAAGCTCTAAAGGGTTGTGTTGTTCCAGTAGTCGGAGCAGTTTTGAAAGCATAGTCTTCGCCTGCCGTTGTCAAAAATCCGTTGGCATCGGCAACTGCATAGTAATATTTTTGATTGGAGTTAAGCCCATTGAGTTGTACCTCATGGTCGGTATTGCTTCCAAAAGAGAAGCCTGCCGAATTAGTCAGTGCATTGGGATTGGTTCCGTACCATACTCGACTACTTGTGGCGACATCTGTTCGCCATTTTACAATGATACTTGTTGGTGTGCCTGTCTGTAAGTAAGGTCCCCTTACAACATTCTGGGCCCAAATATTAATGCTTGCCAATAGCAAAAACAAGATAAGAGAGTAGTATTTCAATTTCATACATTATAGCGATACTGTGTAAGGGGGGGTCACATTAGTTGATTGATTCAATTGGTGATGCTTTTATAAGTAAAAGAATGAAATGAGCGGATATAAAGCAATAACTGCATTTATACATACTCAATTCAAATACTTAAAAGGGGTGTAAAATTATTATTGATAAGGAGCGAAAGGTCAATTGCTTCGTCGTTCCATTTAGGCCTGCTATCCGTTTATGGATGGCATCTCCAAGATGCCTTGCATTTTCGCAATACATTCTGCGAAAAGCCAATCTATCGCCAACGCAATTATCCAACCACTACTATCAGGGCTATTTTGAATGGGCTTTACCTCTTTCAACTCATAAATAATCATGACAAAAAGGGGGCTAATTGTCAAAAAATAAGAACGACAAACGTTGTGTCTATCTAAAATAGACCCGATAGTAGCGGTATGGAAATCGCAAGGCTAACGAGTTTTGCGTTGGCTTTCCATAGTAGCGGATAGCGGGCCTTTCCGTTACGATGAAAGACAAACCGTTTTCTCCTTATTTAAAAATTGTAGCTAACTAAATGAAGGGATGATATGATGGGGAAAAACATTTTGAGGGATTAGGGATGAAGGGAGTTCTCTATTTTTTTTGATAATGCTTTGACAATATCTGTGTTTTTTAGACGGGGTTTTAATTGTTGTATGGCTTTTTGAGCTTCACGATAAGTCGCTTGGGCAGCTTGGGGTTGTTGTGTTTGCTCTAAAATTTCAGCCTTCCGTACCAGCCATGTTTCTTTTCGTTGTAATGGCTGCATAATTGCATTTATTCGATTTATGGCATCGTCATATAAAGCATTTTTAAGTTCAATTTGAAGAGCGAATTCCTGTAAAGTAATGAGGGGACCAAATTGTTGCATACCTTTATCGAGACATTGAAGAGCTGATTGGGGGCTGGACATTGCGGTTGCATTTGCCCAACTAATATAGTCTTGTACTTTTGCCTTATTGCCTTTTAGTACAATGGCTTTTTCGTAGGTCACGGCTGCCAAATCAAAATTTCCTAATTGTTGATAAGCCTCCCCTTTCGTCATTAAAGCCGTGGGATTTTGAGGATCAATAGACAGATAATAATCAATGTGTAAAAGTGCTGAATCTGCAACTTCTTTTTGTAGGTATGCTTGGGACAAATGAATATAGACAATTTCTAAAGTCTCATCTAAGGCAAGTGCTTTTTGTAAATCTATAACGGCTTCCATATAGGTGCCATGTGAACGATGCAATAATCCTCGTTGAACATACAATACAGCATTTTCAGGTTGCTCTTCAATTTGTGCTGTCAACTCTTCAATTTGCTCATGTAAATTTCCGTGAGCCTGCACCGTATTTGTGAGACAACTTGTACAAAAAAATAATATGAGCAGTAATCTAAGCATATTTTTCATAATGAAATTCAGGAAACCTTATACAATTATCTATATAAAATGATTTATTTTAGGCTAAATATACATAATCATGTACGCAAAGTATCTGAAAGTGTTGCATATATATTTTTTAAGATAGCTTTTTTAATTTATAAAAAAATCTATAGTAGCATAATGTTGAGGTTTTTAAGAAAAAACGCTATTTTATTTATCTAATTTTTACGAATTTCCACCTTTAAAACTTTAGGACGACAGATTTCAGTACCGATGCAATTACAAAAGCCGTCGGCTTCATCATCTATCGTATCATTGTTGTTGTCATTACAAGGCGTTCCTGCTATGGGACAATTCCCCATACATTCACAGTTGTTGTTATACATATCATTGGTCGTCGTCGCATCACCGTCATCACACGAACTTCCTGCGACGGCTGTTCCTGTTGTCATTCCTGCACAATTTCCAAGACAGTCAGGTAAATTGCACGTGCCATTATCGACGGTTGCATCAATATTATAATTACAGGCCATCGCATCGGTACAACCTTCTACGGATTCTCCTTCACAAAGACAATTTCCATCTTCTACATCATTGATTGTCGTTGCATCGCCATCATCACATGGCGTATTGAGGGGAGCGCACAGACGATATTGTACACATAACTTTGGCGCATACTCTTCTTCTCCATTATACGACTCCGCAATTCTTCTGCCTACTCCATCTATCATCAAAGCAATGGCGCTATTAACTGTATAGCCTGGTCTATCTACAATTTCTTGTAAAATACTCGATATGTCTGGCGTTTCTTGTGCGGGTCCTTGATCCCATACGCCTGTCCAATTTGGTGGCGACCAATTCACCATAGCAGTCGTTGTAGGACGGCTTCCGATATTATTATTAGCGGTTGTGTAGGCTTGAGCATTGTCCACATCTTCTCCATAAATTGTAAAATTTGCTGGATTGTTATTGACCGTTTCGTCGGCTGTAAATTGAACAGTCGCTCCTTCGATATACGCTCCTTGTGGAATATTCAAATTAGTATAGCGTATTCCCATCGTTTGATAATAGGCATCATAACCCAATTCTAAATCAACATTTAGGGTTGTTACGTTGTTGCTTGATAAGTTTTGTTCGGCATCATCGTTATCGTTAGAAATAATGGAGCAAACGCATAAAGTATCGACTTGTATGGCTATTTGATCTGTTACTTTATTGCCGTCATTGTCAATTGCTTTGGCATACAACTGATATTCTTTGCTTGCTGGGATCGTCCACTCTATCGAATACGGTGGAATCGAATCAACGCCTATCGTTTCACAACCCACACAAAATTCTACTTTTTCAATTGTTCCATCTGGATCAAAAGCATCAGCCGTTAATGTGATAGTTTGAGCCGTTGGAAAATAGGTAGAATCTACGGGCGATGTAATATTTACAGTCGGCGGCTGATTGGTATAATTGTCTTTGACAATCGAAAAATAATCATCTATCACACCATAATCATTGATGAATTTCAAGTCTAATTGATTGTCGCAAATTTCCAAAGACAACGACCCCAAACGATTCAAACTATAATACATCACTGGATGATCCAAATCTCCTCCTGTTACTTTTCCAGACGAACCTGCGGTAATGTACACTGCTCCATCTCCTGCTGTTGCGCCTGCTACCGTTTTATTATAGGCTCCACTCCCATTGATTTGCCCACTGCCATTATCCAAAATCATAGAATTGTTCAGCGAATTAGAAAAACCATAATGTCCTTTTACCAAATAAGAACGTTCATACGCATGGCTGTGTCCTGACAAAACTAAATCAACCCCTCCCGCTTCTAAAATTGGCAGTACATTTTGACGCATCGCAATCATATAACCATTGCTATCATTCGTTAAATCAGAATCGTGAGAACCTTTAGAATACGGTGGATGATGAAAAATAACCACAATCCAATCTTGACTCGTCGCATTCAAATCATTTTGCAACCACACCAACATAGGATCGCCTGGATTTTTAGGCGTATTGTGGGAATCCATAGAAATAAAGTGAATATTGCCATAATCAAACGAGTAGTACGCCTCTGTTCCTGATGCCAATCCACCTGCTTGTCCTGCTGTGGGAAAGGTGAAAATATCATAGTAAGGCGTTGCCCCTGCCGTATAATATTCGTGATTTCCTGGACATGACCACAAGACACTTTTTTGCAAAATATCCTCATACATATTCTGAAAAACAGCATTTTGATATTGTGCATCTGTTCCCTCTCGATACGCATTATCTCCCAACATCAGCACCGCATCCGTATGGTCGCCACCCATATAATTGTAATACGCATCTCGCACCGCACGAGCATCATTATGCCCCGTTCCACAATCTCCCAAAATCCATGCTTTAAAGGGCTCTGTTGTTCCAATCGGTGGTGCTGTAATAAAAGAATAGTCTGACCCTGCGCTTGTCAAAAACCCACCACCATCTGCCACCGCATAATAATACGTTTGATTTGGCGTCAATCCATTAAGCTGAATTTCGTGATCGGTACGATTGCCCAACATACCTGACGAAGAAGTCAAATTAGAAGGACTTGTACCAAACCAAACACGACTATCCGTCGCAATATCGGTTCGCCACCGCACAACAATACTGGTCGTCGTACCTGATTGCAAATAAGGTCCCCTTATCACATTTTGAGCAATGACATGCAAGGTTGATATGCACAATATTAGGAGGAGTATAATACGTTTCATAATAAATAATAGTTTGATTTTTTGGCGAAGACAGTTGTTTTTAAATTCTATTTTTTTTGGAGAGAACGGTAAAATGCTTCGTTGTGACGCATGGGCCCGCTGTCCGTTCCAAACCTATCGGTTTCCACTACCATCGGGTCTATTTTTCATGGACAGTACTGCTATTTTCTGTTAAGAAATATTCTTGGCTTAAAAAAGAAATATAACAGTCCTATTTGAAAATAGAAAAAGTGTTAACCCAAAGAGATTCATTGCTGTGAGCTATTTACGCTTCTTTGCGTTAAAACTCTTTGCGCTATTTGTGTGAAATAAGATTCCTGAATTGAATTAGGATTGATATGATAAGGACAAGGAACGTCATTATCTTGTAGAGAAGTGAAAACAGTCAATTCTTTTGGGAAACGTATAAAATAGATTAACCTATATGTTTTTATACAAGCTAACAAAACAATCCCAAAAGAACCAACTACACGGAAGGGATATAGCGGATTCATATGTTCTAAATAATATTTAAATATATTTGCCTCAATAAATCACATTGCAAAATTATAATATTTGATTTATTATATACGAGACTGATTAGTACTTACGAATACGCTTCTAAATAGTTTCAAATCACCAACATATAATCGCTATTTTTATAAAAAAATATATTTCATAATACATACAAAAAACGAAACTACATATTCATTTAAAGACAAAACAATTACAAATAAAAAATAAATGAAAATGTAAAAACCTATCATACAGCAAATAAAAAAGCTTGTCTGAACAAATCCAGACAAGCTTTCAAAAATATTTTATTTAAGCAATGGTTGAAAAACAAGATAAAAGTAACAGCGTTTGAACCATGTAAAATAGCCTCGATAGTAGCGTTATACCAAAAGCAGCGAGGGGCAGAAAGGCATTGTAGAGACGTTGCATTGCAATGTCTAAGGCCTGCAATGGCTTTTTGGTATAGTAGCGGATAGCGAGACCCTGCGCCACGACGAAGCTCCAAACCTTTCGCTCCAAATTAGACAATATCAATTTTTAAAAGCGACTATCAATAGTTTATAATTTCAAACTATTTTTGCAATCGTGCAAATTACTGTTGAAGGATGTGGAGTCGATTGATTTTCCCAAAAAGGAATCATTTTATCTAATATTTCTTGTTCCTTAGGCGAAAATCTGTAAACTCATTAACTCAAACATGCTGCATTTACTTCTTTAGCACATCATGTTCCTCTATTTTTCTTGAGATTCTGCTTTTAGTTGTGTATTTATTAGCTCAGTATATTCTTCATAAGTTCCTGTTTTAATATATTTGTCCAATTTTCGCCATGTTGATTCGTATAATTTAATGGCATATTTTGAGTCACTTACTTTCCGCTCAAATTCATAGACATATTCTGGGCCGTCTGTTAAGTCTTCTGGCGAAAAACTGTCATTGTATCCATATCCTGCTTCAAACCTTCCTATCAGATAAGTATTTTCTTTATGGTTTTTCAAGGTTCTTTCACTCATGTTTTGACTTTCAAGATAAGCTATGAAACCAAATAAGAATTTACCTATTTCAAAACAATTGGCTTTTGATTCATCATCCCAATACCAATCTGACACATAATTTTCTATTTCCTCTTTCATTTTTTAATTTATTATAAAAGACTTAGTTTTCTGTACCCAACCAAGAAATATTCTCGCTACTTTCTCCCCTCAACTATTACCCACGATCAAGCAAGTATTTTTTAAAGTCTTCAAATTCTGTAGAGAGAAGTGTCGCACTTTTCGGTCTATCTCTTAATTTTTCTAAATCGGCAGGAATGTCTATTTTTTGTTGCAACGTATCTTCTACTACATCAATAAATTTCGCTGCATGGGCTGTTGCTTGAAAGATTACTTGATATTCTGGATTTTCTTCTTGGAATGCTTTTGCTCCCAAATAACCAACAGCTGTGTGTGGACAAGCAACGTAGTTGTATTTCTCATGCATTTCTTTAATCGCAGCAAGCGTAGCAGCATCATCAAAACTGTAGGCTGCCATATCTTTTCGCAATGCCTCCACAGATCCTTTATACAAATCTTGAATGCGCTGGAAATTACTTGGATTTCCGACATCCATTGCGTTAGAATGTGTTCTTACC
>Ga0209185_1000730_pt1 | contig 34645 bp, 18 predicted proteins | sample SidtaG_2_FD_187425 | JGI IMG/M metagenome (GOLD analysis project Ga0209185, IMG submission 187425) | Marine algal microbial communities from Sidmouth, United Kingdom - Sidmouth_Asex2 metaG (SPAdes) (version 2) | ecosystem: Host-associated > Algae > Red algae > Unclassified | place: Sidmouth... | reverse complement strand
TGGCGGATCTTGGCACCGTCGGCGCGGCTTTCGGAGCCGAGCGGGGTGTTGATGATCAGCTGGATCTTGCCGTCGTTCATGGCGTCGAGGGTGCTGTAGCCGTCCGCGTCGCCGGTGGCTTTTTCGAGCACCGTCACGGGGATCTGCGTGCGCTGGATCAGTTCGGCGGTGCCGCTGGTGGCGTAGATCTCCATGTCCATGCGATGCAGGTCGCGGGCAATTTTTAGCGCCGCCCCCTTATCAAAATCGTTCACCGTAATCAGCACGCCCTGTTTCTGCTCGTTGGATCCATTTTTGTCTGCCGTGGGCAGGCGCGTGTCGGCTGCCAGTTGACTCTTGGCGAAGGCGTGACCAAATGTACTGGCGTGGCCCATCACCTCTCCGGTCGAACGCATTTCTGGGCCAAGCAGCGTGTCGATCCCAGTAAACTTTTTCCAGGGCAGCACAGCCTCTTTCACAAAGAAGCCATCTAACGCAGGTTCACGCGTGATCTCTAATTCTTCCAAAGAAAGACCAGCCATTACCTTGGCCGCAACTTGCGCCAGTGGAACGCCCGTGGCCTTGCTCACAAAGGGCACGGTGCGACTCGCCCGCGGGTTGACCTCGATCACGTAGACCTCGTCATCCTTAAAGGCGAACTGCACATTCATCAGCCCGCGCACGCCCATTGCCAGCCCCAGCCGCTTGGTATAATCGCGGATAATATCGAGATGATAGTTGCTGATTTTGTAGGGGGGCAGCACGCCCGCGCTGTCGCCGCTGTGGATGCCCGCCTCTTCGATATGCTCGATAATGCCACCGATGACCACACGCTCGCCGTCGCAGATGGCATCGACATCGACCTCGAACGCATCCTCTAAAAAGCGGTCGATCAGAATCGGCTTGTCGGTCTGCCCATCGGTCGTTGCGGAGACGTTAATCGCTTCGGCCATGTAGCCCCGCAGCGCGGTCTCGTCGCCGACCACGGCCATGGCGCGCCCACCCAACACGTACGACGGTCGCACCACAACGGGATAGCCGATCTCGTTGGCCACCGCCACCGCTTGATCGGCTGTGCGCGCCATGCCATGATCGGGCGCGGGGATATCGAGCTTGACGATCAACTCCTCGAAACGATCGCGATCCTCGGCCAGATCAATCGCCTCGGGGGACGTGCCCAAAATCGGCACACCCGCCGCAGCCAGCGAGTCGGCCAAGTTGAGCGGCGTCTGCCCGCCATATTGCACAATCACGCCCAGCAGCTTGCCCGCGGCATTCTCGCGTTCCACAATATTGAGCACATCTTCAAAGGTCAGCGGCTCAAAATAGAGGCGGTCGCTGGTATCATAATCGGTGCTCACCGTTTCGGGATTACAGTTGACCATAATCGTCTCGTAGCCCAACTCTGCGAGCGCAAAACTGGCGTGGCAGCAACAATAATCAAACTCGATCCCCTGCCCAATGCGGTTCGGTCCACCGCCCAAAATCATCACCTTTTTACGGTCGGTCACCCCCGCCTCGCTCTCCAATTCGTAGCTGCTGTAAAGGTAGGGCGTGTACGCTTCAAACTCGGCTGCGCAGGTGTCCACTTGATGATAGGTGGGAAGAATGCCCAACTCACGGCGCACGCCCCGAATGTCGCTTTCCGACAGTTCGCCCGCTGCACCATCCATTGAGGGCGCGGCATCATGTAGGGTCCACGATCCATTCGACACGAGCCATGCGATCTGGTTGTCGCTAAAGCCCATGCGTTTGGCGCGCCGCATTGTCACCGCGTCCAGCGTCTGCTTGGTCAACTCGAAGGCCGCGATCTCGGCAATCTGCGCCACAAACCACGGATCAAAACGGGTCAACTGGCAGATCTCTTCTTGACTCATGCCGCCCAGCAGCGCTTCGTAGGTGGCAAAGAGCCGATCTCGGTTGAGCGACGTCAGCATCTCTTTCAGCGAAATGCCTTTGGCGTAGCCGCGCACGTTGCCCTCCTCATCTCGCTCCAGCGGACCCAAGCCATCGCGGCCGATCTCTAAACTGCGCACGCCCTTTTGCAACGATTCTTTAAAGGTGCGCCCAATCGACATCGCCTCGCCTACCGACTTCATCTGCGGGCCAAGCTCCCGATCTACGCCAGGGAATTTCTCGAAAGCCCAGCGCGGCAGCTTCGTCACAACATAGTCAATGCTCGGCTCAAACGCGGCCACCGTCTGCTGCGTAATGTCGTTGGTCAACTCATCTAGCGAATAGCCCACCGCCACTTTGGCCGCCAACTTGGCAATCGGGAAGCCGGTCGCCTTGCTCGCCAGCGCGCTGGATCGCGACACACGCGGGTTCATCTCGATCACAATCACGCGCCCGCTCGCGGGATCGATGGCAAATTGCACATTGCTGCCACCCGTCTCCACGCCAACCGCCCGCATGATCAGCCGCGACTGATCGCGCAGCCGTTGATACTCTTTGTCGGTCAGCGTTTGGGCCGGGGCAACGGTCACAGAATCGCCGGTATGAACGCCCATGGCATCCAAATTCTCGATCGAGCAGACCACCACAAAGTTATCGGCCGCATCGCGCATCACCTCAAGCTCGTACTCTTTCCAGCCGATCAGCGACTCTTCGATCAGCACGGTGCTTGTCGGACTCTCTTGCAAGCCCCATTCCACCTTCTCGTCGAATTCTTGGGGCGTAAAGACAGTCCCCGCGCCCGATCCGCCTAGCGTAAAGCTGGGCCGAATAAAGATGGGGTATTTGCCAACCACGTCCCGCGCAATCTGCCGCGCTTCTTCCAATGTATGGGCCACGCCACTGCGCGGCGATTCGAGACCGATTTCGTCCATGGCCTGCTTGAAGAGATCGCGATCTTCGGCCACGACCATGGAACGCAGGTTCGCGCCGATCAATTCGACACCATACTTGTCGAGGATTCCGGCTTCAGCCAGCGCCACAGAGAGGTTGAGGCCGGTCTGTCCGCCCACGGTGGGCAGCAGCGCATCGGGCTTCTCTTTGGCAATAATTTTTTCGAGCACGTCCACGGTCAATGGTTCGATATACGTGGCATCGGCCAATTGTGGATCGGTCATGATCGTGGCCGGGTTCGAGTTGACCAGCACAATGCGGTAGCCTTCTTGGCGCAACGCTTTACACGCCTGCGCGCCAGAGTAGTCGAATTCGCACGCCTGACCAATGACGATCGGGCCAGATCCGATGATGAGAATTGAGGAGATGTCTGTTCTTTTGGGCATAGTAAGTTACTAAAGTTGATTGGTTGGTTTGGGTGAGACTAAATGATTTACCGCGAAGACGCTAAGGTACGCGAAGAACTGCAAAAGCAAGAAATTATTCACGGGTAAAATAAATATCTCTTCTCTGCCGATATTAGAGTTACAGCTCTACTTAGTTTTTATAGTTTTGGCTTTTAAATCTGTTGTTTTTTCTTCGCGTGTCTTCGCGCCTTTGCGTCTTAGCGGTAAACATAAATAATCGTCGACCACTACAGCTTTTGTAGTTTTTGTTTTTTCTTGTCTTTAGTTTTTCTTCGCGACCCCTTGCGTCTTTGTGCCTTCGCAGTAAATATTAAACTTTCCCGCACCTCTAAATTGTATCTAGACACGCCATCCCTGCTAAAATACGCACTTCGACACACTAAATGGAGAATTTTACAGTGACTGCTCAGAACCTAGCAAAAGACAACACCTCTATAAACCAAACAACCCATAACCTGAGTGACGTTTCCGTTGCCGACGGAGTACGGATCGCCGTCGTCGTCATCGCCGCATACATCGCCGCCCAAATGCTTTCAGATATCGCCAGCATCAAAATTGGCCTCGTCGGGGGCTGGGCCGTGGACATGGGAACCTTCATCTATCCCATTACCTTCACCCTGCGCGACGTCGTCCACAAAGTGCTCGGTAAACGCAACGCCCAACTACTCATCATCGCTGCTGCCGTCATCAACCTCTTTATGGTTACCTACCTTACATGGGCCGCGAGCATACCCAGCGATCCCCAAGCCTTTGGCGGACCCGAGTTCAGTATGATTTTCGCACCGTTGTGGCGCATCGTCGTCGCCTCAATCGTTGCCGAAGTGATCAGCGAATTGCTCGACACCGAAGTATATCATTGGTTTGTCACCAAAATTACGCGCCAGCGCCAGTGGCTGCGCGTACTTGTCAGTAACGCCGTCAGCGTGCCAGTCGACAACGTTCTTTTTGCCCTAATCGCCTTTGCGCCCTTCACATTTTTAGGCACCGATGGCCTGCCCTGGACTATCGTGTGGCAAATCTTTGTCTTTAATTTAGTCATCAAATTTGCGGTTACGTTGTTAAGCTTGCCGCTGATTTACATTACGCCCGATAGAAATAATTAGGCTAAGGAGAAGGCTGAGGAGTTCGCGTCCGATAGAATTGCGTTCAGCCTCAACATAGCGGGTGTATAATCATCAACACAAGCCCAATATGAATCCGACAGGCGACAGCACTCTTAGCCTCAGCCTTCTCCTTAACCTTTCAAACATTAGCCTTTCAAACATTAGCCTTTCAAACATTAGCCTTTCAAACATTAGCCTTTCAAACATTAGCCTTTCAAACATTAGCCTTTCAAACATTAGTTTCTAACTCAAGGAGCCCCAAATTTATGTCCACCCAACCAATACCCGACCTAATCCCACGCGAACTATTATTTGGAAATCCAGACAAAGCCTCGGCCCGCATCAGCCCCGACGGTCAGTGGATCAGCTACCTCGCGCCCGTCTCTGGCATACTTAACGTTTGGGTTGCGCCCGCAAATGATCTTGCCGCCGCCAAAGCCGTCACCAACGACACTGGGCGCGGAGTGCGCATGTACACGTGGACCTACACCAACCAGCATCTACTCTACATTCAAGATCAAGGGGGCGATGAAAATTGGCGCGTCTACAGCGTCGATCTTCAAAGTGGCGAGACAAGCGATCTAACGCCCTTCGACAATGTGCAAGCACAGATATCGGGCGTTAGCGCAAATTCCCCAAACGAAATTTTGATTAGCATCAACGACCGTGACCCACAGTTGCACGATCTCTATCGCGCCAACATCAATACAGGTAAATTAACGCTCGTGCTCGAAAACGAAGGGTTCCTTGCATTTGTCACCGATGCAGATTATAACGTGCGCTATGCCGCAGCAGTGACACCCGATGGTGGGATGCAGTATATGCGCTATGTGGGTGCAGAAAGCGACGAACCATGGGTTCCATTTGCCGAAATCGCCATGAAAGATTCACTCACAACGGTGCCAGTCGGCATGAACGCAACGGGTGATACGCTTTATATGATCGATAGCCGTGGTCGCGACACCGCTGCGCTCATGGCTATTGACACCGCAACCAGTGGAGCCACGCTGCTGGCCGAAAACCCCAAAGCCGATGCGGGCGGTACCATGCGCCACCCAACCAAGTTGACCGTCGAAGCCGTATCGTTCACCTACGAGCGCGAAGAATGGACTATCCTCGATGATTCAATCGCCGCCGATCTTGCCTTTTTACACACAGTGGCCGATGGCGAAGTCGATGTACTTGATCGCACGCTGGACGACCAAACATGGATCGTTGCTTACACAATGGACAACGGCCCCGTGCGTTACTATCGCTATGATCGCGCCGACAAAAAAGCCGAATTTCTCTTTACCAACCGCACTGCGCTCGAAGGGTTACCACTCACAAAGATGCATTCGGTCGTTATCCCCGCACGCGATGGGCTAGAGCTTGTCAGCTACTATTCGCTACCAAGCTGGACCTACAATGACGATAATCCGATCCCAACTGAACCACTGCCGATGATTCTCTTGGTACATGGTGGGCCGTGGGCGCGCGACGATTGGGGTTACAACCCCGTTCATCAAATCTTTGCCAACCGTGGCTACGCCGTGCTCAGCGTCAATTTCCGCAGTTCGACCGGTTTTGGCAAAACGTTTCTCAACGCGGGCAACCGTGAATGGGGTAAAAAGATGCACGATGATCTGCTGGACGCTGTCGATTGGGCTGTCGAGGCAGGCATTGCGGATCGTAATCAAGTGGCCATTATGGGTGGCAGCTATGGCGGCTACGCAACGCTGGCCGGGCTTACCTTTACGCCCGAAGTCTTTGCTTGCGGCGTAGACATCGTCGGGCCATCCAACCTCAACACGCTGCTCGAATCGGTGCCAGAATATTGGAAGCCGATGATCCAAATGATGTACACACGCGTCGGCGACCCCACCACCGAAGAGGGGCAAGCGCTGCTCACGGATCGCTCGCCGCTGACCCACGCCGACAAGATCCAGCGCCCGCTGCTGATCGGACAAGGTGCAAACGATCCACGCGTCAAGCAAGCCGAGTCCGATCAAATTGTGGACGCGATGCAAGAGAAAGGTATCCCTGTCACTTACGTGCTCTATCCCGACGAGGGACATGGCTTTGCCCGGCCCGAAAACAACCTGTCATTCTTCGCCGTGGCCGAGGCATTTCTGGCCAAGTGTCTAGAAAACGAGCGCTACGAGCCGATTACTGGGAACTTTGAAGGGTCGAGTATCGAGGTGCCAACCGGTGCTGGTGACGTGCCGGGATTGGAGACAGCATTGGGGTAAGGCAGTGGTATCCCCAAAAAAGGTTAACCAGAAGCGGCTTCGTTTTTGGGGCCCGATTCGCTTTTGCGTCTATTAAACTCAGCGTAAAACAAAAATGTGTTATGGCGATCAATTTCATCTTTGGAAATCTCGGCTTGCATTTTTTGCGGCTCTAATTATTCAATTTGTTCTAACTTACATAGATCATATTTATATTGAAGAACGTTTAGAACTGTATCAGCTTCTACGAACTCAGATACTTTATTGTAACCATTCCAAATGTTCTCTAGCGACGGTGCGCGACCAAAGCGGTTAGACATCCGCCACGCATCGGAAAACATATAACTCACAAAAATCAGTGCGCTTTGAGGTTTTTCCTGAAAGTACGAATTTAGCCGCTGAGAAACTTTGTCTTTGTCAGATAATTCTGCCTATAATGACAGAAATAGCAATGGGCTACCTTGGTAAGAGTGCAGAAAAATATCCTTAAAACAAGCGTTTAATGTGGACACAGCAACTTTCTTAAGGCGATGATACTCGTCGATGTCGTGGGCACTCAATCGGCGGGAGGGGCTGAACGGTTACAAAACGCACCACATCAATCGCAACCAACGAATCACGCAACATGAATCAATCCGGCACATTCGCCCGCAACTCCTCCAGCCACGCCGTTGCCTCGGAATCGCTCGGCGCACGCCAGTCCCCGCGCGGCGAAAGGGACCCGCCCGACCCAACTTTGGGACTGTTCGGTACAGCAGATCGCTTAAACTGACTAATCTTAAAGAAGCGGAACAAGAAAAGTTCGAGCCACTTTTTGATCGTTGCCAGATCGTACTCGTTGCGCTTTTTAAGCGACAGCAGATCGGGCCACTCGCCAACGCTCTTGTCGCGCCAGGCGTGTAGCGCCAAGAAGGCAACTTTGCTGGGGCGAAAGCCAAAGCGGGTGATGTAATAAAGGTTGAAATCTTGCAGTTCATAGGGACCGATCTTCTCTTCGGTGCTTTGAGACGGCTCTCCATCATCATCGTCGCTGCTTGGGACCAACTCGGGCGAGATCTCGGTGTCGAGGATCGATTGCAGAATGGCGTCCGTCCGTGCCTCGTCGTCGCCAAATTGATTCGTCTCGATCACCCACGCGATCAGGTACTGGATCAGCGTCTTGGGCACCGATGCGTTGACGTTGTAGTGCGACATATGATCGCCCACGCCGTAGGTGGCCCAGCCCAACGCCAACTCGCTCAGATCGCCGGTGCCAAGCACAAAGGCGCGATTGTAGTTCGCCAGACGGAAGAGATGGGACGTGCGCTCGCCCGCCTGCACATTCTCGAAAGTCACATCGTATAGATCGGATGCGTTCTCGTACGCCTCTCTCTCTTCGGTCTTTGCATACGGGTGCTCGATATCGCGCAGCATTTGGCGCGACGACGGGCGGATGTCGATTTCGTGCGCGGAGACGCCCAGCGCGTCCATCAAATTGTGCGCGTTTTCCAGCGTGCGGCTGCTGGTGGCAAAGCCGGGCATGGTATAGGCCAGCACATTTTTGCGCGGCAGCCCCAGTTGATCCATTGTACGCGCGGCCACAATCAGCGCTTGGGTCGAGTCGAGCCCGCCCGACACGCCGATGACCAGCTTTTCGAAGCCTGCGGCCGTCATGCGCTTCATCAACGCGTGGACCTGAATGTTGTAGACTTCCTCTAGCCGTTCGTTGCGCGCGGCAGAGTTGGCTGGCACATACGGAAAGCGATCAACTCGACGCATCAATAGGATCTCCCCAGAAGGGGCTTCGTAATCAAATCGAATGCGCCGCAGCGTGCGCAGCTTTGCCGCGTGATCGCCCACAGAATCGCCAAAGGAGGTCAGGCGCATTCGGTCTTGCACCAGCTTATCCAAGTCAAGATCCGCCACAATTATCTGTTCATCGGCAGCAAAACGGGCCGACTCGGCCAAGCGCGCGCCATTTTCGTAGATCATGGCGTGGCCGTCCCAAGCCAAATCGGTGGTCGATTCGCCCGCGCCCGCGGCCGAATAGAGGTAGGCTGCCACGCACTTGCCCGACTGCGATTCGCACAAGCTGCGGCGGTAGTCGGCCTTGCCCACGGTGATGTTGCTTGCCGAGAGGTTGAGCAAAACGGTTGCCCCGGCGAGTGCGGCATAGGTGCTGGGCGGGATGGGCGTCCACACATCTTCGCAAATTTCGGCGTGCAACACAAACCCCTTGATGGCGGACGCTTCGAAGAGCAGATCGTTGCCAAAGGGCACGCGCTGGTCGAGGAAATCGACCTCGTTTGCGAGCGCACTGCGGGCGGCGCTAAATTGGCGTTTTTCGTAAAATTCGCGGTAGTTGGGCAGATAGCTTTTGGGAATGAGGCCCAAGATTTCGCCCCGAAAGATGACGATTGCACAGTTGAACAATTTCTGCTCGAGCCGTACGGGGGCGCCAACCACAATCAGGGGCGCAAGCTGCTGGCTGGCCTGGACGAGACGATCTACTTGCGCTTCGACCGTGCTCAATAACGCATCTTGGTGGAAGAGGTCGTCGTTGCTGTAGGCTGAGATGCCCAGCTCGGGGAAGAGCACCACCGCGGCGTGCATCTCCGACGCCTGCCGCGCCAGATCGAGCGTGCGATCCATGTTGTAGACGGGGTCAGCCACGCGCAAATACGGCACACAAACAACGCTGCGCACAAAGCCATGCGTGTAGATCGAGTTGAAGGGTTGGGATGGTGAGTTGGTCATAGGGTGAATTGTAGCTGTCGTGGGATTTTCTGACAAGGTTTGGGGGCAGCTATGGTGTTCGGGGCAGATTCTAATTTTGCCACTTTTGGCAAAGACAAAAATGAAACCGATCGCTATACTTCAATCGAAGCACTAATCGAATGTTGCAATCATGCAATCGTTAGCAATTCAAGCAACAGTCGAAGCGATTTTTGAAAGATTTGTGTTAGAGGATGCGTCTATATTTGTGTCAATAGGACTTGTGCAAATTTTGATGTCGTTTTGATGCGCCTTGCCATTTGGCACACCTATTTATTATATTACATAGCAAAGGTCCACCTGCACAATTATTGGTTGGCCCAAGTCATAAACATATCGTAACCTTATACCCAACGCACAATAGGAATACCCTACGATGAACCGAATGTTTATCACATTGCTCACCACGTTGCTCATAGCTATTGTTTTTTGGAGCACAGAACAAACAGTTTTCACGCCGCCAGTTGCTCACGCACAAAGTGATTTTAGCTGCGCCAACGTCACCGAGATCCCGTTGTTCGAGTGCGAGGCGTTGGTTGCAATTTTCGATGCAAATTCCGATAGTCAAGTAGTTTCCTCATGGCTTGATGGCAATGCTCCATGCAATTGGAATCGCGTAACTTGTGCCGATGGGCAGGTCACAGGACTTGGCCTAGTACTTGCTCAACTGACGACCCTACCGCCGGAAATCGGCAACCTTTCTGCCCTCACAGCGCTTGCCCTATGGGGGAATCAGCTGACGAGTCTGCCAGCAGAAGTTGGCAACCTTTCTGCCCTCACAATGCTTAACCTATGGAACAATCAACTGACGAGCCTGCCGGCAGAAATCGGCAACCTTCCTGCTCTTACAACGCTTTACCTAAATAGTAACCAACTGGCGAGCCTGCCAACAGAATTTGGAAACCTAACAGCTCTTGAAGAGCTTAACCTAAGGAGTAACCAACTGACGAGCCTGCCAACAGAATTCGGAAACCTAACAGCTCTCGAAGAGCTCAACCTAGAATCTAACGAGCTGACGAGCCTGCCAGTAGAATTCGGTACCCTAACATCACTCAGTGAGCTTAGCCTATCGTTTAACCAACTGGCGAGCCTGCCATCTGAAATCAGCAACCTTTCTACTCTCACAGCGCTTATTCTAGATGATAACCAATTGACGAGCCTGCCACCAGAATTCAGTAACCTAACAACTCTAACATTACTTACCTTAAGAAGAAACCAACTGTCAAGCCTGCCGCCTGATTTCGGTAATCTCATCAATCTACGTGGGCTTAATCTTGACAACAACAATTTCACAAGCGTGCCGTCTGTGATCGACAACCTTCCTGCACTTGAGAGCCTCACCATAGAAGGCAATCCGTTGACACCGACGGCGCTCGACATACAGGATGAACCGCTCTCCACCAATCAGGGGATCTTCTTACCGTTTGTCACGCGCTAGCGCTTTGGGCATGGCGCTTGTTTTCGATGAGTGGAAATGAATGGATCAAAAAGGGGATCGGACAGTCCGATCTCCTTTTTGATCCGCGTGCCGAGTGCTTGATCTTACTTTGATTCTTGCTTCAGCGCTCGCCCATACAAACCCAGCAAAGGCATAAACGTGATTGCGACCAGCGTTAGCCCCGCACGGATCCCAAATTCGAAACGGTAGACGCCACTTACAGCAAATGCAATGCTAAAGAAGAGTGCCGATGCAGTTGTCAGAGTCAGGTAAGGGGAGAAAGCGTTTTGCTTTGGCACGAGCCGCGTTCGGGTTCTCTAAATTAGCTGAAGCGATAGCGCAACATTCGCCGCCCACGGCAGCACTTTGAATTCGCCCGCTCGCAACGCCGTCTCTACTTTGGAACGACTGAGCAAAAGTAGCTCCTGCTCCTCCAGATCGTCCGCATCGATTGGCTGGATCCACTTAGCATTTTGGGCCAAAAAGAAGTGAGCGTTTCCCGCGCCGCGGTTGCCGTCTACGGCGTAGCTGCCAAGCGGCTTCCAATCGGGGGCGCTGTAGCCTGTCTCTTCCAGCACTTCGCGTTTGGCCGCGTCCAGCGGATCTTCGCCTTCTTCCAAATAGCCGCCAACAATGGCCAGCGACACCCCATCTGCCGCGTATTTCGTCTGGCGGAAGCAGACAAACTCACCCGCTTCGGTGATCAGCACCACGTTGATAAAATCGGGCGTAATGATCCATTGCCAATCGTCAATGATTTGTCCAGTGGGTAGCTCCACTCGATGGCTTTCCACGGTAAGAAAGCGACCATTATTTGGTTGAAAGACAGTTTCTCGTTGGAGCGTTTTCCAAGGTTTCAACTTTTTTACTCACTTGCTTCGATGCTAAAGGTAAGTGGATAGCCATCCGCGCGGGCTTGGCTTGATGCCTTTTCCGCAAGACGCTTGGCCTCTGGCTTGGGGCGGACAACCACAATCGCGGTGCCGCGCTCGTGCGCGGTCATGGCGACATGTTCGGCCATTTCGTACGAAAGCCAAAACACATCGCCTAAAATTCTAATCACATATTCAAAGGTGGTAATCGGATCGTTGTGGATCAATACATTGTAAAGGGGAGAGGAATCTGTATCCTCTATCGCGCCCTTATCGGGTATAATGACTGGGGCTGTGACCGTTTCTAAAGTTAACATAAGGCTCTTTGTTCGATAAGAAAAGTTGGTACTTCTCTGAGATTTGATGGGATTATCAATATTTTAGTAAATGAGCTCGTAGGGGGCATGAACCATCGCGCCCAGCACAGTTGATGGAATTATCAATCTTGGGACACGATAGTTCATGCCCCTATGAATGCCTCTTCGGCCTCTAAGGCTAGGAACTCTTCATTGCTCAGAATTTGACCATCTTTCAGACGCAATACTTCGTCGACATACTCATCAGAAATGCTGTCGTGGGTTGCCATTAACATCGTCATCTGCTTCTCTTTGACAATCGACTTAAAGATGTCCAAAATTTCGGTGGCGGTGCGACTGTCCAACTCGCCGGTTGGTTCATCGGCAATAATCAGTTGTGGATAATTTGCCAACGCGCGCGCAATGGCCACACGCTGCTGTTGACCACCGGAAAGCTCATACGGGCGATGGTCAACCCACTTGGTTAATCCAACCAGCTCTAAACATTCTAACGTGCGCGCTCGCCGCTCCTTGCTTTTGGTCTTGGTCATGCGCAACATTAGCTCGACATTTTCGTATGCAGAGAGGGCCGGAAGCAGCCCCAGTGATTGAAAGATGAAGCCGACTTTGTCGCGCCGCCATGTGGTCAGTTGTTTCTCGCGCCACTGGCCGATCTCTTCACCACCGATGCGCACCGTTCCTTTGGTTGGCTGATCCAACCCGCCCAGGCAATTAAGCAGCGTAGTTTTGCCACTGCCCGAGCGACCTTTGAGGGAGATAAACGCGCCAGTCTTAATGCGCAGGTTCACGCCGCGTAATGCCGGGATCTCTTGATCACCCAGTTTATAGACGCGCCAAAGCTCATCCGTTTCGATTGCCAGCGGAGCGGTTTTTAGCGAATTTATTTCTTGTATCCCGTTTGTTTCGGTCATAATTTTTTTAGAGCAAGTTTCTCTGCTGGGCACTTTCTATGCAAGTATCATTTTTCTTGGTTCTATCAGTTTTGGTAAGGATGTCCAATATTTGATGAATGAGCTTGTAAGAGCACGATATATCATGCTCTTACAGGTTTGCATTATCTTTTTTCGAACCAATTGATCTCCCACCAAATCTGACAGAATTAGCATTTTTCTTCTTTTGCAAAGGTGTCTAGTAAGGAAGGGCAAGTTACTTTTTCTTTCGGCGGAAACGACCCAAGAAGCCACCCGACTTCTTTGCAGGTGGCTGGTCTACGTCATCATTGCTGCTGGCAATCTCATCTGTGTTCGCCACCTCATCTGGGTGCGCTTCCTGAGCATTCACCACGGATGGCTTAAGCAAAATACCGTGCTCGGTGATTTCTAACGTGGCGTGATTCTTAAAGTTGAGTGCTTCCAAATAATCTTGCGGAATGTGCATCCGCCCAGCATTGTCGACCACAACTAATTCCTCGAACTCTGCTTCAGTCTCTCCATCTGCATTGCTGGCCCCATCCTGTGCCTGACCCTCTGCGCCCGCTGGGCTGCGCACTTGGCGACGTGTTTCAGTGGCAAGCATCCCGTCGCGGATGCGCACAACGCGGTCCACGTGGCGCGCGATGCCCGGATCGTGGCTGACGATCAAGGTGGTCACACCCATTTCGTGCGCCAGCATTTGGAAGGTGCCATAAATCGCCTCAGCAGTACTCGAATCGACCTCGCCCGTCGGCTCATCTGCCAAGAGCAAGATTGGATCGTTTGCAAGAGCCACGGCAATGGCAACGCGCTGCTGTTCACCACCAGATAGTTCGGGCAGATGATGCGTCATGCGCTTGCCCAACCCAACAATGTCGAGTAGCTCTGCGGCCTTTTTGCGGTTGTCCTGCCCCGATGCGCCGGCTAGCGTCATGGGCAACGTTACATTTTGCAATGCGTTCAAATAGGGCACCAAATTACGCGCGCTCTGCTGCCACACAAAGCCAACCTGTTCGCGACGATAGCGATTGAGTTGACGGTCGGGCATTTTGAGCAAGTTCTGACCGTTGACAACCACTTTTCCCGCGGTCGGTCGATCCAGCCCGCCGAGGATGCTCATGAGTGTACTTTTGCCGCTGCCGCTTGACCCGACAACGCTCATGAGTTCGCCCCGCTCGATGGTAATGTTTAGCCCTTGGAGCGCGACCATTTCGATGTCGGCAACTTGGTAGATTTTGACTAGCCCTTCGCAGGCAATAAATGGATCCATAATTTTTGTGTGGAAAAATGTGCTTTTGAATGTGAGTGTACCACAGGTGGCTCTATTAAACGGTTTCGCCCAGCTTAATCGCTTGGAAGATTTTCATGCGCATAAGCAATATCGCGAGCACGGACAAAGCAAACACAAACAGGATACCAAACAGCGCATAGATCCGCATGATGGCATCCCAAGCAATTTCTACCTGAAAAGGGGGAATAAGCTCTGTAATATCAGTCCCCACTTGCAAATAGGGGATGTACAAATTGCTCATGACTGTGCCAAGCAAGGTGCCTGCGCCCAATCCTAAAACAATCAGAAAGATCAGCTCCCATGCGAGGAAGGTGGTCATTTGCCCTGCGGAAAGGCCGATGGCGCGTAAGGTGCCTAGCTCGATAAAGCGGCGACGAAATGAGAAGAGCGCATAGAGCAAGAAGCCGAGTACGGTTAATAGTGCGGCGGCCAAAAAGCCAATTGAGAGCACGCCAAAGAGCCCCTGTCGATCCGGCTTTTCTTGTGCGTCGGCAATATCCTGCCGCGCGGATTGCAGGTTGAGCACGCGCAGATCCAGATCGCGCAGTTCATTTTTCATTAGATTATAGTCGATGCCGGGCGCGGTTTTGGACCAAACATCATATGGGAATGTACCACCCAACTGTTCGAAGAGATATTCCATGTTGCCCACAATCAGCGGGCCATTCTCTTCGGCGTACCATTTGGGAAAATAGTTAATGCGCCCCACAACCGTGAAATTGCTCTCGACACGCTGCCCATAGCTGACGATACGAACCGCGACAATGTCACCTTCGGAGATGCCATTTTGACGCATGAATTTGCCTTCCAGCAGAATGCCATCATCGGCCACTGCTAGTGCGTTCATCAATGCACCGAGGCTTGCGGGGGCAAAATCACGACGCCAGTACGCTGCTTTTGGGAAGTCCACACGATCGATGCCGTAGAAGGTAGAATCGAGCCACTCTCCCTGAACCTGAATGCGCGATTCGTAATCACCCACACGCGTTGCTTCGAAGATCCCCTCGATCTTTTTGTGTTCCGAAACAGGGACAAAGACCCAACGCGCTTCGTCAATGACGGCGTCGGCATCGTCTGTTGTGGTGGACACGCCTAAATTATCGCCGCTGCCACCAGGTGGGCCAGCCGTTGCGTTTGGGTCGTCGATGACGCCAAGTTCTACAAGATGGGTATCTGCCCCCGTAAGATAGTACGTTCGATCAAAGAGATGATTGTCCAATGTTTGTGCCAGCGAGGCGGTATAAGTCGATAAGCTTAGGGTTAGCACAAGCAGCACCAATGGGGCACTATAAAAGCCCGGGTCGCGAGCCAAGTAGCGCGTTGCGAGCAAAAACCCAACACTCTCTGTGCGGCCAGCAAGCCAAGCAATGCCCGCCATCAATATGGGCAGCAGACGTAAGATCAGCAGCGTTAACGCCAATGCACCTAGGGCCGGAATCAGGAAGAGCAGCGGATTCTCGAAGGGGCCACCCCCCGCGGCTAAATCGGTGACGCCTTCGCCTGTGATGTTGCCTTGTTGACTGAGCAAATAGGTGCCGTAGATGACGGGAATCATCAGCAGCACGTCGAGCCACATGCGCTGCCACCATGGTGAACGCATTGTGCGCGCTTGCTCTTGTTTGAAGCTGACGATTGTAAAGCGCGATGCGCCGATTGAGGGCAATATTTGTGCGATCATTGTGACGATGACCGCGCCAATGCCAAAGCGCAATGTGGACATGGTCATTTCGATGCGCAATGTTCGCTCGACCGTAAAGTTGAGGAAGCTGCGGGTCGATGCAATGATTTGCGCCAGATATGGGGAGAGAAAATAGCCGCCGATTAAGGCGATGATGCCCAGTATGAGCGCCTCGATGGTGGCGATGCCAACAATCTGGCCGGTTGTCGCGCCACGGCTGCGCAGCACGGCTATTTCGTTGCGCTGACGGCTGACGGCTAGCCCAACCACGAGGCCGATAAAGGCAATCAGTAGGCCAACAATCGGCACACTAAATGCAAAGAGCAGCACGTTGAGCAAGCGCGAAGAATCGCGATAGCGAACGAGCGCATCTTGAGGAGAGACTTCTAAGCGCGTGTCTGCTAAGAGACCACCGACCTCTTGCTGTACTTGAACGGTGCTCGAAATAAGCGGCCCTACATCGTCGGCGGTTACCGCGCTGCCGTCCATGATGAAATACCACAGAAACTGCGCAATTTCATCATCCATTGGCGGGGATAAGCGTTCGACAAGGGTTGCTTCGGGCACAAAGAGTTGATTCTCGAAGACTGATTCGCGGTAGAACCAGTAGGGGTCGGTTTGATCTATCACTTTCCATATGCCCGATACACGTACGGGGATTTGGATGGTGCGGTCGCCTAGTTCGTTCTCGATGTTGCGGAAAGTCACATATTGTTCGCCAACCTGTATGCCCAAGTTGTCGGCTAAGGATTCCGCCACAAGTACTTCTATTGGGCTATCAGCAGAGTCATTTGAAAACGGTGCGGCTGGTGCAGGGAATTGCCCTTCGAGCAGCGTGATATGGTCCGCAAAGTCGGTGGCAAATGCAAAGCTTACCCATTCGAGCGGATCGGTTTTGTCGGAGTAGGATGATTGATTTGCGGGGAAGAGCCGGAAGTTATCGGTACGGGCGTAGCGAACTGTTTGATTGTGGGGCAGGCGCAGGTCGAGCACGGCGTTGTTGGTGAGGTAGCTATCTACAGGAACGACATCTTCCCACTCTTTTGCGCCATAGAGGGAGCCAACATAGCGAAACATGAAGGCGAATGGGGGCCGCTTTAGAGAGCTCTCTTCGGAGGCTTCGAGCAATTCGTCTTGTAGAATTTGGTAGTAGACCGCATCGGTATAAAGCGGGATGCTCATAACAATTGCGACAGATACAATTAGGCCCAGCGCGGTGGCAAGCGCTAATCCACGCTGCGAAAGTAGGCGTCGAGTGGCCACCACAAAGATTGCTAAGGTACGTCTCAGAAAGTTCATAGGGAATTATTGACCAATCACAATCTGGCCTTCTTCTAGGCCCTCTTCAATCTCGACTTTTTCTGTTGTTTGAATGCCGACGGTCACATCCACGCGGCTTTGCGCGTCACCATCTTGCACCACGGCAAAGCGGCGTCCGTCAAAGTTTCGCAGCGCTTGTGGTGGCAGCCAAAGCACATCATTTTTACGCTCTAACTCTACTATTATGCGAACTAGGTCACCTTCTTCGTATCCGGCTTCTGCGGCAGATTGATCGAGCGTAATGCGGGTTGATTTGTCTAAATCTTCCACGGTTGAACCGGCGCTGCTGCCCCCATATGGAAAGGGCAGGCGACGCACGGTGCCTTCGAGCAGTAAACCTGGGCGGCTGACGAGCGTAACGGATGTGATCATGCCTTCTTCCAAATTATCCATCTGATTAGAAAGCAGGTCGGCGCTTATTTCTAGCGATTCAACGTCAGCGATGACGGCCACATTGTCATACGCTTCGACAGCTTGACCGGCAAGCAGCGAAACCGATTTTAGTTGACCATCAAAGGGTGCAGTGATGCGGGCATCAGTGATTGCTTTTTCTAACTTCGCCACTTCAAGCTTTGCGCGAGCGACGTCATTTTCAAGCAGTTGATCAATGCCATTGCTCAATCTGTCGACTGAAATTTGGGCCATATCCGTACGTCGCTCTTGAATTGCGATATCCTCGGGGCTTGCGGACGTTTGGCGACGGAGAAGTGAAAGCTGTAACTGCGCGATATCTAAATTGGCTTGAGCTGTCTCTTGTTCGTAACCAAGGTCGCGCAGTGCAGTTTCAAGGCGGACTTCGGCCCGCTCTAGATCAAGGTTTGCAGAGATGAGTTCTCTTTCTAGATTATCAATCTCTAACTCGGCAATAATGTCACCCGCTTTGACTACATCATTGCGTTCGAAAAAGAGTGCTCGAACACGCCCGCTCGTGCGGAAGAAGAGATCCTTCTGATCGACGGCAGCGATTCGCCCACTAAAGGTTAGCTCGTCTATGATTTCGCCAAGCTTTACGGTATAAGTTGGTTTGCGCGCAACGATGCGGGTTGGAATGGGCGTTGGCGTTGCATCTTCGTCTGTGGCTATCTGTTGCGTACGATTTGCAGGTAAGAGCGCGCAGCCAGAGATAAAGAATGTAAGCGCAAGCGTTATGCCTAATAATTTATGTTTGCCCAAAAAAGTTCCGTACCACATTTTAAGAAGTAGAAATGGGACAGAACTTTTCTGAGGGGTGATACTTAATGATTTACTGAGCGATTTACCAGATGAGTCACCCAGTAGATGAAGGTGTAGTATGTTCGGGGGTACTCGGTGCGCAGGCGAGCGACGGTTGTGAGACTTTATCAACTTGGTTTACCTCAAAAGAAGGCTCGTGGTAATAGACCGCGGCAGAGAGCTTTTTTCGACTCAATCAGGAAGATTTGAGTATATTTATTCGGATACGTTGCGGCACAGTTACTGTGGATGAATTTATTGGGTTAGATAGTTAGTATCCTATCATTGACACAAGCGCTCTGTCAATCTCGATTATAAAAACGAGGTGCGTCTCAGTTTTTGGAAAAACGAATGGTGACGAAAATTGTGAGGATATGCGGTCAGCGACCTGTATTACCGCCATGTCTTACTCTATCCATCCACAAACTACACTTGTTCTCAAATGTTTGAATCGGGGATATTTGTGGATGACGACACGATATCGCCATGAATACTCGTCCCTCATCTATGGCGGATAAGAGAAGCACTGGGTGAGATAAGATATTCGGGATCGTGGTGCTGATTTCTCCCCATCACTCCTCCTGTCCCTACGATTTTTGTCACAAATCAGTAGCGATGGACACGCAGCCATAGACGAAGGATGTGTCTTTGGTATAACAAAGGGCGTCTCGACTAGTCGAGACGCCCTTTGTGAACTGATTAAATTATCTAGCTTGTAGAAAAATTTTACAATGTAACACGCTGTGCCGTAGGTTCTGGCTTGTTTGCGCTACCACGCAGATCCCAGCCAATGGCAAAGAGAAGCGTTAGCCCTGCAACTGCTGCAACAATCCAAGCGAGAATTGTTGTGTTTAGCAGCCTCAACAAGCCTGCTAATCCAGTTTTTGCGGTGCTGTCTGCAACTGCTGCGGTTGCCACCATTGCAGGGGCGCTACCAAGTGCCTGTGGTGTACGGCTCATGGTTGTTAGAGCATAAACGGCACCTGTATTGTTTGCAACGGGCAATAGTTTAGCAACTACGCCATCAATTGCGATCTCTGCATCTAGCATATTCCACGTACGGGCATCGTTTGTGCTTAGCGCAACAATCGATGGCGTGCTGTGAATGGTTGTGCTGCCGTTGAGGTAGTTCGATGCAACATAAAGCACATTTGGTTGCGCTGGGTCTGTTGTTAATGCGCTAACTTGCAATCGAGAACCAGCAATTAATCCTTGACCCTCGTTGCCTAAGCCATCATTTGCTAGCGCCCATGTGATACCACCATCTGTACTCTTGAGTAGGCCACGGTCCATTGTACCAACGTAGACAGTTGCATCGTCACCAGCAATTGCTAAAGCTGTTGGTACACTATTGACTTTGTTAACCGTGACCCATCTCAAGCCAAAGTTTTCGGCTCGATACAGGCTGGTGTCTGTGCGTGCAAAGGCCATGCCTGCTCCGCGATCATCCACAACAATTTCTTGCACTCGCTCATCTAAAAGAAGCTGGCCGCTTAATACAAGGCTGCTGCCCACATCGCGCAGGCGGAAGACGCCCGCTGTATCGGTGCCAACATATATTAGATTCTGGATAGAATCGACTGCAACTTCTGTAATCATGCCGATTTCATCTGTGTTCAGCAGGAACCGGTCCCAACTTTCGCCCATATCAGTCGAGCGGAAGATAGCCATTTCGTTTGCAGCACCGATATAAATGTTGTTGCTGTTTGCGTCTAACGCAACTGCGCTAACCATAATATTTTTTGGTGTGTCAACACGTGCCCACCCTTCAGAATTGCCAACAAATAGATGATCTCCGTCAACGGCGTAGTTAACGCCATCTGCGCCCATTACATAATCACGTACATTTTCAAGCGCAGTTTTATTGTCTGCCGCAGAGGATTCCGTCAAGGCGCTGACAGAACCAACAAGTACAGAAGCGGTCAATACTACGGTTATGAAGAACATGAGTAATTTTCGAAAATCCATTTTGTCACTTTTCCTATATACTATTAAACGATATACTTGGCAGCACTGTTTTGTGTTGCGGTATAACTCGTCGGGAGTTTGTCTGTGCTCTCAGTATAAGTAATGGAAAGTAATCAAGTTTGACATTTGACAGTTTTTAATCGGACCATTTCCATGCGTCAGCGTAGGATTGGGCATAAATGGTTAAAAAAAGAGAGAAAAAGCGGTGTCCGCGATGGACACCGCTTTTTCTCTCTTTTTTATCTTTTTGAGCAGTAGAGCTTATGGCAAACGATATTGGATAACCAAGTTAGCTGCTGTCTCTGCATTCCCATCTTGCGCTTCAGCGATCCGCTGCCCAACCCCGCTAATGATAAATACAACTGCATTGCCTTCGCTCCAATCATCTTGGCTAATGATTTCATTCAAAATAGAGCTCAAATCAGGCGTGCGATGGGTTTCCCCGATCTCGCTCCATGCGGGTACATCCAACCATGGGACCGTTGCTTCAGTGCGCTCACGTAGCGAAACATTTTCGCGCTCTTCTACAAAAACCGCGGCATCAGCCACCGCTTCACCATAGAAGAGTAGCGATGTCTCCTTGACCGTAGCAAATTCTGTCGTCAACTCAATAAATGCATCAATCACGGTTGCATCATTTGGAATGGTAACCCCTACAAAGCGCAAGCCGATAATCTGTTGCCCATGTTCATCTTCGCTCTGCGTAATTTCTAGCTCATCGCTACCTAAGCGTACATCACCATTTGCGTGCTGCTCGGCATCGTCACCGCTTTCTGCAACGCGTACAGCGAGCGTGCGCACAGTCGATCCTTCGGGTGGTTCGGCTGTCCACGTTGGCGTTGGGGCGATTAGCGATTTGTCTGCCCGCGACCAAGTAAGCATCGCGCGTGCGCCAAGCGTATTCTCGAAATATTCAACACGTACGATCTGCTTTCCGGCTGGCACTGTCACATCTGCGGTATAGGTTGCCGCCTTGTTATCCTGCCACTGATCAATAATAAGATTGTCGCCGACCCAAACTCGTATCCCATCATCCACCTCAACTTCGAAGCGATAGGTGCCAGCCTCAAAATCAATGTTGCGTCGCCAGCGTGCCGAGAAATTATCGCTTGGAATGCCAGCTCCTGGGCTAGCCGTATTCCAGTTAAAGTTGATAGCTGACTCATTGCGCACAATAATCGGCACACCCTTTAGCTCGTCGTTATCAAAATATTCGCCTAGCCAAGCACCCGCAGGTGGTGCAGCTGCGCTTGCTTGCTGAACTAGTCGGAACCAGCCAAGTTTCGCAATCGCTTTACCCATATCCTCAAAATATTCAAACGTTATATTATGCTCGCCAGCCGTTAATTCAGTATCCACATTAATGACGCGTGCCGATCCTGTGCGCCAGTTATCAAGCAATAATTCATCATCAATAAAGAGACGAGCACCATCATCAACTTCTACCACAAACCGATATGTCCCTGCGCTCTCGATATTGATTGTATTGGTCCACCGAACGCTAAATTCATCCGGCAAGAAAGCTGGATCAGGTCCACCATCGCCCCAATCAAAATTAATTGCCTCATCTCGACGGCGCAACGTAGTAGGTCCATCTAGTGACGTATTTGTCCAGTAATCTCCGCGCCATACCCGTATCCCATTTCTAGAAAGCGCAGGATCAGACGTTGCTGTCGCAGCAACTATGGTCGGCACTGGTGTATCGATTGCGGGCTGTACTATGTTGACGACCGGCGCTGGTGTATCAGTAGCTGGTATGTCGGTAGCTGGCGTGTCAGTAGCTGATGATGCTTTGACTGGTGGTACTGGTGTGTTAGTTGCTGATTTTGCTTTAAGCGGTGGTGCAGGTGTGTTAGTTGCTGATTGCGCACCCGCTGGTGACTGTGATCCTGCCGCCGGAGCCTGCGCGCCTGCTGCTGCGGCATTGGCTGGCGTATTTGTTGGTGGCGGTGTATGGGTTGGCGTATTCGTTGGTGGCGGTGTATAGGTTGGCGTATTCGTTGGTGGTGGTGTATAGGTTGGCGTATTCGTCGGTGGCGGTGTATAGGTTGGCGTATTTGTCGGTGGCGGTGTATAGGTTGGCGTATTTGTCGGTGGCGGTGTATAGGTCGGCATATTTGTTGGGATCGGTGTTTTCGTGGGCAACTGTGCGCCTGCTGCTTGCTGACCACCCGGTGCTTGCTGCCCAGCGGCTGGCGATTGAGGACCAGCGGCTGGTGCTTGCTGCCCCGCGGCGGCGGCGACTGGCGTATAGGTCGGCAGCGCTGTGTAAGTTGGCAGCGGCGTATAGGTTGGCAACGTTGTGTACGTTGGCAGTGGCGTATAGGTTGGCGCCTGTGATCCGCCTGGTGCCTGCGATCCATCTGGTGCTTGTGCGCCTGCCGCTGGTGATTGTGGACCCGCGGCCAGTGCTTGTGCGCCCGCAGCCTGCACCGATGGAGCAGTATAGGTTGGTTGGGGCGTGTAGGTTGGTTGTGTAGTATAGGTTGGCAATGATGTACTGGTCGGCATATTCGTTGGCGGCAGTGTATAAGTCGGCGTGTTCGTTGGCGGCGGCGTGTATGTTGATGTGCTTGTGGGTGGCGGCGTGTATGTAGATATACTTGTTGGCACTGCGCTCACTGCCTGGGGTGTATCCGTAGCAGCCGCCACAGCATTACCGTCCGCAGCAGTAGCGCTGGAATCGCCCTCAATAACGGCGAATTGTGCCTCTGTTTTGTTCTGGTTCTCAGTTCGGTCTGCGGCCTGAATAGTATACAGGTCAGGGCTATTCCAGCGCTCATTTGAAGGATACTTAAAATCAGTTTTAATTTCTCCCACTGCATTGGCAACCGTCGCAGCAAGGATACCGCTTTCGCCCTCATCGTCTTGTAAGTTGATCACAACCATCGTACCTGGTCGCCATCCCGAACCATCAACGGTTACTTGCGTTCCCGCACGGCCACCCACAGGCTTTAGCTCTATCTCTGCTACGCTATCGGACAGTGCCGCTTCTGTCGCTACGGTATCCGGCGTTGCGGTTGGTTCTGGCTCGTTACGTGCGCCACACGCAACCGAACCAAAGGCAAACACTCCTAGCGAAATGGTTAGCAAGGCTCTACTGCGTAAAGAACTCTCGCGTCTCTTTGGCAGGATGGCTGGTTGCGTACGAATAGGCTGATAGGCGAAAGCTTGACTATTTGATTGCGCGCTGTTTAATTGAATACTATGTAGTGTGCTGTCTATCGCGCAGCGTACTAAATGACATATTATATAGTATCCTCTTGCAAGAACGCCGTTCGAAAGATATGATTTTGATTTTTCTATAAATCCATTCATTAATCTGCTCAATTTTTTTTTAAGTGAAATGCTTTGAGTTTCTGGATGATGACACCCCGAACTTTTATATTCAACAGGTCACAATTTTGCGGAGGAGGCATTCTTTACTACCGATCTATTTATGTGAACTCCGTTTTATAAAATGTTTATTTCGCGGCTATTATGAACCACTGATACTTCTGTAATGCAGCTGAAACTAATTGTAAAGCTATAATTGTAAAGCTAATAGTACAGAATTGAGGAGTTGTGTGGTCATTCCCAAAAATAAAATATAAGGCATGGTCGCCAATTATTTTGGGAAACCTCTAAAATCCGCATAACTATTTTTCAGGAGTAGCCTAATTCTTTGACGTATTGACCTACATAAAATGTTCCATATTTGGTCATGTATTTGGAAAATGCCGAATAAATCTGCTGCATTTATAAAATTCATTGTATTATAGAATTTTCTGATTGTCGAGCATAAACGAAAAATCAGTTAAGAGTTTGCGTAGATTACTTTACTATATCTTATCACCATCGGTGTGAACTTAATCCGTTTGACCAGCACGCCCAGTACGCCTCTGCGTAGCTCGAAGGCAGCCGCGCGGAGGTGTGCTCACTGGCCTCGAATTACCTCGTAATTTAAAGTTGTTGAACTCGCTATATAAAGCGCTAAACCGAAGTAAAATTCTGCTATTAGAAGCTTCTTTCAAAAACATTGTATTGTTTATTAGTTAAAAGTAATATTTAGCATAATTAGACAATGATATAGTATTATATTAGTAGACAACCCGTTGAATTAATAAAGTATATTGTTCCAAACTCTCACATTAATCTTGATGGTTGACTGTGTGATGGGAAATACTCTGTCTAGAATAGGATGTATTACCTATTGTAAACATTAATTATAACGGTATAGTACAATTGTTAAGGGCCATATTCTGGCGTTAATTGAGTGTGTTCCCTATCTTGTGTGTAAATGGATAAAAACATAGCCGTTTCTGTTTTCTGAAATTATCAAAACATTTTATAACACAATGTAAAAATCTGTGATTTGCTGCATGTATATAGCGTAAAAATTCAAAAATAAACGTGTTATATAGTTAGTAAATTATGCGAAATTAATTTATTCCGACTTTATTAAAATATTAATTATTAGCAAAAGCTTATACTTTAGGAGGATTTATGACTGATGCAAGAGGCACTGCCTCTAAGATACTAGGTAAAGGTCGAAGTTTGACCTTTGTTGCGGTTTTACTTGCACTATTGACAGTAGCATTTATGGCCGAATCAAGCTATGCACGACCTTATGCAAGTGCGCAACCTACTATCATCAATTTACCAGCAGGTGCAGTTGTAGAGTTGCCGGTTTACGGGCATTGTTTAAATTTCGGTTTGCCTTTCCCTGGTCAATCACTTGACCCTGTAGGATTGTCGCCTGCGGATGTACGCCTTGCAATTGGTTATGCAGCGCAACAAGGCTACACACAGAGCGATCTTTGGAACACGCAGCTTGCAGTGTGGAACCTCACAGATGGTGATGAGGCTCCAGCCGGGAATAGCACTACGCAAGAAATTCTTGCGTATGCACGAAGTGGCGCAACGCCGCCTGATGTAAGCCTCGGGCTACCAACGTTATTAGATGCCGTTGGTTCTGGCGATATTTCGATCACGGTTGGAGATTTTACCAGTATCTCTCAGCCAGCCTACTTCGGCTCTGGTACGATTGTAATTCAAAACATATCGAACTCAAGTCAGAAGGTACAAATGCCTTATGGCGCAACCTTTATGGATCCAGCACAGACTGGTAATCAGGATATGGGTCTTTTCCCCGCTGGTCCTGCTAAACTAGTATCGCAGCCTGCACAGCAAGGACCTGCTGGTCCACAAGGACCGTCTGGTCCACAAGGTCCAGCTGGCCCACAAAGCCCTGCTGGCCCACAAGGTCCTGCTGGCCCACAAGGTCCTGCTGGCCCCCAAGGTCCTGCTGGCCCCCAAGGTCCTGCTGGTAATGATGGTTCAACAGGCCCGATGGGTCCTGCTGGTGCAAACGGTGCTCAAGGCCCTGCCGGTAATGATGGTGCCACTGGCCCGATGGGTCCTGCTGGTGCAAATGGTGCCGACGGACCACAAGGTCCTGCTGGTCAACAAGGCCCTGCTGGTTCAACAGGCCCGATGGGTCCTGCTGGTGCAAACGGTGCCGATGGCGCAACAGGTGCCACAGGTGCTTCTGGCGTAAGTTGTTGGGACACAAATGGTAATGGTATAGCCGACGCTGATGAAGATGTTAATGGCGACGGCATTGTTAATGCAATTGACTGTTTCGGTCCAACTGGCCCACAAGGCCCTGCCGGTGCAACTGGAGCCACGGGCGCAACGGGTGCCCCAGGTTCTGACGGTGCCCAAGGCCCATCTGGTCCACAAGGCCCTGCTGGAGCTACGGGCGCAACGGGTGCCCCAGGTGCAGATGGCTCTGATGGTGCCACTGGTCCGGTAGGTCCAATGGGTCCTGCTGGCGCAAATGGTGCCCAAGGCCCTGCCGGTAATGACGGTGCCACTGGCCCGGTTGGTCCGATAGGCCCGATGGGTCCTGCTGGTGCAAACGGTGCTCAAGGCCCTGCCGGTAATGACGGCGCAACAGGCCCGGTTGGTCCGATAGGTGCAATGGGTCCACAAGGTCCCGCTGGCATGAACGGTGCTGCTGGTCCAATTGGTCCGATGGGTCCTGCTGGTGCAAATGGTGCTCAAGGCCCTGCCGGTAATGATGGTGCCACTGGCCCGATGGGTCCTGCTGGTGCAAACGGTGCCCAAGGCCCTGCCGGTAATGACGGTGCCACTGGCCCGGTCGGTCCGATAGGCCCGATGGGTCCACAAGGTCCCGCTGGCATGAACGGTGCTGCTGGTCCAATGGGTCCTGCTGGTGCAAACGGTGCTGATGGCGCAACGGGTCCGATGGGTCCTGCGGGTGCAAACGGTGCCCAAGGCCCTGCCGGTAATGACGGTGCCACTGGCCCGGTTGGTCCGATAGGCCCGATGGGTCCGATGGGTCCACAAGGCCCTGCCGGCATGAATGGTGCTGCTGGTCCACAAGGCCCGGCTGGTATGAACGGCACAAACGGTGCTGACGGCACACACTGTTGGGATCTGGATGGCGATGGCGAAGAAGATCCAAATGAAGACATTAATGGCGATGGCTACTGCAACATTTTAGATTGTGTTGGTCCTGCCGGTCCACAGGGTCCACAAGGTCCTGCTGGTGTTGCCGGTGCGCAAGGCCCCGCTGGTGCTGATGGTCAACATGGTGCCGCTGGTCCACAAGGCCCTGTTGGTCCGATAGGTGCGATGGGTCCTGCTGGCGCAAATGGTGCGCAAGGTCCTGCTGGCGCAAATGGAAACGACGGCGCAATGGGTCCAATGGGTCCTGCCGGTGCAAATGGCGCTGACGGTGCAACGGGTCCGATGGGTCCCTCTGGTGCAGTCGGTCCGATAGGTCCAATTGGACCGATGGGTCCACAAGGTCCTGCTGGCGCAAATGGTAATGACGGTGCAATAGGTCCAATGGGTCCTTCTGGTCCACAAGGTCCTGCTGGCGCAAATGGTAACGACGGCGCAACAGGTCCAATGGGTCCTGCTGGTGCAGTTGGTCCAATCGGTCCAATGGGTCCACAAGGTCCTGCTGGCATGAACGGTGCTGCTGGTCCACAAGGCCCTGCTGGCATGAACGGCACAAATGGCGTGGATGGTACACACTGTTGGGATCTAGATGGTGATGGTGAGGAAGATCCAAACGAAGATATCAACGGTGATGGTTACTGTAATATTCTTGATTGTATCGGTCCAGCCGGTCCACAGGGTCCACAAGGTCCTGCTGGCGTTGCTGGTACGCAAGGTCCTGCTGGTTCAGTCGGTCCTGCCGGTGGAGTTGGCCCAATCGGTCCGATGGGTCCACAGGGACCTGCCGGCATGAACGGTACTGCCGGTCCACAAGGTCCTGCCGGTAATGACGGCGCAACGGGTCCAGTCGGCCCTGCTGGCGCAGTTGGTCCGATAGGCCCAATGGGTCCACAGGGTCCTGCTGGCGTTGCCGGTCCGCAAGGTCCTGCCGGTACAGATGGTCGCAACGGCGTTGACGGCTCTCCTGGAGCGATTGGTCCAATCGGTCCACAAGGTCCAACTGGTGCAACGGGTGCTGCTGGCCCAGCCGGTTTGATCGAGATTATGCGTGTGATGGATATGACGCCGATGACGAATGAAGGGACAAAAGAGCTAACGGTTCAATGTCCAGCCGGTACGACGGTTCTCTTCGGTAACGCTGTTATCACAGGTCCAGAAGGTGACGACTGGATTCGCAGTGTGCCAGTCAGCATGAATGCTGATGAGACTTCTTGGTACGCGAAAGCAGAAGTCTGGAGCTCTCATTTGAAAGCAACAGATGATTGTGACTGTTCGAACGACTGGAAACTAACTGTTTATGCAGTTTGTGGCACAGTTGATCAAGTTACGACTATGATGTCAGAGTCTGGCGAATAACTAAGCAGTAGCTTTACCTGTAAGATAGCCAGTAGAGCATTGGTATAAATTCATAACTCTACTTAGCATGCTCCTCGGAAAAGTTGATTCATTTCGACTCTTTCCGAGGAGTTTTTTTATTGGTGAAAAGTATGAATGGTTGACTTAAGGAGCTTTTCGGATTAAAATATCAGAACATTTGTGCTTTTCGTGAATAGGTAAAATAAAATAAGGAATTAGATTGTGGCCAAAGCTGGGAAAGTAAAAACTCGATATGTGTGCTCTTCGTGTCAGACGACCCACATAAGTTGGATGGGCAAATGCACTGAGTGCAATGAGTGGAATACATTGGAAGAAGTTCAAGTACAAGTAACTTCGGCTGCGGCGCGCACGACAATGCCCGTATCAAGCGATCCATCAACGCGACCCGTGGCGTTGCCAGAAATTTCAACAGTCGGTGCACCACGCTTGAAATTGTCTATGATGGAATTGAGTCGAGTGCTTGGTGGTGGAATTGTCCCCGGATCGGGCGTGCTGGTTGGTGGTGACCCAGGCATCGGGAAAAGCACATTGCTGTTGCAGATGGCCGCAGAAATCGCAAACAACGTTGGGCCTGTTCTATATATAAGTGCCGAAGAGAGCGCACATCAAATTCGCCAACGTGCGGAGCGATTAAGAATAGATGCCGAGAAGTTATTTGTGCTTTCTGAAATAGTGGTTGAACACATTATGGATCACATTGATATTATGAAGCCTAGCCTAGTCATTGTGGACTCGATCCAAGCCATTTACGCCGAGAGTGGCACAAGCGCTGCGGGTACGGTTAGCCAAGTGCGCGACTGCGCCGCGATGTTATTGCGCAACGCAAAACGGTTGAATATTCCGCTTTTCTTGGTGGGGCATGTTACCAAAGATGGCAATATTGCTGGGCCACGAGTGTTAGAACATATGGTGGATGCAGTGTTGCAGCTAGAGGGCGAGCGATTTCACTCGTACCGCCTGCTGCGCTCGGTCAAGAATCGTTTTGGCAGCACCAACGAGGTCGGTATCTTCGAGATGGGTGAACGGGGCATGATCGAGGTGAGCAACCCATCTGAGCTCTTCTTGGCAGAACGTTTGCCGAACGCATCGGGCAGCGCGATTGCCGTATCGATGGAAGGAACGCGACCTTTGTTAGTCGAAGTACAGGCCCTGAGCAGCCACACATCATTTAGCCAGCCGCGCCGCACCAGTAACGGGATCGACCAAAATCGTCTGCTGCTGCTAGCGGCTGTACTCAGCAAACGCGTCGGGATGAAGCTGGCAGAGCAGGATATCTTTGTCAACATTGTGGGCGGTATGCGCGTTAATGAACCCGCTACGGATCTATCGATTGCTGCGGCAATTGCGAGTAGTTATAAGAATCGCCCCGTAGCTGCGGATCTGGCGCTGATTGGGGAAGTGGGGTTAAGCGGCGAATTGCGCAGTGTAGGGCATTTAACCAGACGACTGCACGAGGCATCCAAATTGGGTTTCAAACGAGTGCTTGCCCCACGAACCGCTACCACTAAAAAGAATAGTGGGGATCCGCTGCCAAAGGGAGTCGAGGTGATTGGCGCACGTACGTTGCAAGATGCACTCGACATCGCGTTAGTTTAGCACGAGAGGTTGAGAAGAGAGTTGAATGCTAGATGGCAGCACGAGCTTTTTAGACAGTTTGCAAAGAGTAATAACGAAAAAGAGTCGCCCACATCATAAGCATGTGGGCGACTCTTTTTCGTTATTACTCTATTATCCGCTTTGCTTGAGCTAAATAGGCCGAAGCGGCGCAGAAACAAAAATTAGTATAAATATAACGAGCATACCGTAACCAACGAGTTTTCGGGTCGGATCTAACTCTGTTACGTCATCTAGCGGGGGTGGATGATAGGGACCGATCATGCCAAAAATTAGCCCGATCCACAAAAACCAGCCCATAAATCCGATGGATTTTAGAAACGGTAGAGTCTCTTGCAGCGCTGGTATGCCAGCAATCCCCAGCAGCGCCATACCGATGATGGCGGCAATATTTATGCGGCGTGCCTTATCGCCAAAAAGCGCAAAGACTGTATGACCACCATCAAGTTGACCAACCGGTAGCAAATTCAGCGCCGTCACAAGTAACCCCGTCCAAGCAGCAAAAGTTACCTGATTCATCATCACATCTTTACCAGTTGTAAAGTTTGGCAGCGTTTCGCCAAAAACTAAGAACTTTGCCCCATAGTATAAGATGCTATTTCCTTCAAGCATGATCCCCGGCTGGAGCGCATCTGTCACCAGTTCGCTTGTGCTAAGCCCGATAAAAAGTAGCGGCACAGCTAACACAAGCCCTGCCAGTGGACCAGCTACACCGATATCGAAAAGCTTTCGTCGATCCGGAATCGGCTCTTTCATTTTGATGAATGCACCCAATGTACCAAATAAACCTATAGGTGGCGGCAGAGGAATAAAATACGGTAGCGTAACCGCCACGCGATGATAGCGAGCCGCAAAGTAATGACCAAACTCATGCGCTGTCAAAATAGCCATTAATGTACAGGCAAAAGGCCAGCCCATAATCAGATTCTGTGGCAATAACTGCGCCCACAGTTCCGGTGCGGTTGTAATAGCCTCCCCATTTTTGTAGGCAGCCCCAGCAAAAAAAGTACTGATTAGCGTCAATATAAATAGTAAAAGATTAATCGCCGAGTTTTCTTGAGTTTTGGGGACCACGCCAGAAAGCAGCCGTAGGGTTACACCTTTCCCAGTCGTTCCCTCGGGATCATGGCGCAAAACGGGCGTTAACTTTTGTCGATAGAAGGCTTCGAGCCAACGTGGGAAGGCGTCCTCGCTTGGCTTGAGAAGCTGACCGCGCAAAATAACCGCACCTTCTGTCGCCTCGCGCGGAACTTCGACCGTTTCAACAAGTAAATCATCGGCAACGATTGTTTTGGCTGTCTCTACATTATCCTGTGGGATAGGAGAATCTGCTGCTTGAAGGTGCCTACCGAGAGCGGTAGTAAATCTATCTGACATACATTTAATTGTATCTTATACCTTCTTTATCTCAAAGATGTCTATCGCTGTTCTGCGGGAATTACGATCACCACTACAGCTCAAATGTTCTGAGCCAACCGCAAAATTTGCCTTTGTACAACTTTTGCGGTTGGTTTGCATGGGGTTTAATGTTTAACTTGACAACAAATTTTCTCTGGTATATCCTACGGCTGAAGATCACCACCTCAATTTTTATGACAAATACCTGACTTTAACGCAAAATAATTATAATAATTATTTGTTGATGTGACTATCCACCTTAATATTTGTTTCCAAATATTTGAAAATAAACCACGATGCTTATCAAATTAACGTGGCATGCTAAGTAGATTGAATGGAAAATTACTCTACTAATAAAGCAAGCCATCCCACCCACTTTAGCAGTACCACAGTAATAAGAATCAAATATCCTTCATATTGAAACTAACGAAAGAGCCTAATAATTGTGATATCGCCCATTTTGTTTAAGTTCGGCACAAATATGCGACATCAGCGTAAGTCTCTTGGGCTTACGTTGCAGATGTTAGCAGATATAACTGGCCTAGATAGAACACATCTGAATCTCATTGAATTAGGCAAACGAAACACAACTTTGCAAACAGCTTCAAAAATTGCGGAAGCCCTAGGTGTTTCAGTTCAAGAATTGCTTAGTTAATTCATTCTTTAATTTAGACAAAACACGATGGAAAATTAGGAGCTTAAGATACGAACCCACACAATTTAAGAGGTAGCAAATTGTGTATAAGCGGCGTTAAATCACCTGATAGAACGGAATTATTTACACATTTTATGGTACACTCTCAAATTATATAAGGAAGTTGACGCTCAGTTGTTTTGTGTCAGCCTCTCTTGATCAACAAGTAAGCGCCGCAAGATTTTGCCCGATGCTGATTTTGGAATCTGTTCAATAAATTCTACGCTGCGGATTTTCTTATGGGGTGCTACCCTCTCTGACACCCATGACATCAGGTCTTCTTCTGTGAGTGAATCTTTCACCACGATAAATGCTTTGGGTATTTCTCCTGCTTCTTCATCTGGGCTCGGAATGACAGCCGCATCAGTTATTGCTTCGTGGGTTAGCAGCAGTGCCTCTAATTCTGCTGGCGCAACCTGAAATCCCTTATACTTAATCAACTCCTTAACCCGATCAACAATATAGAAATAACCATCCTCATCGACATATCCCACATCCCCTGTGTGGAACCATCCATCTTTGTCGATACAATTTTCTGTTGCCTCCGGATTATTTAAATATCCTTTCATAACCTGAGGTCCACGGATCCATACCTCACCATTCTCATTAACATCCAGTGGCTCTTGAGTTGCTACGTCAGCTATAATTACCTCTGTATTTGGAATAGCCGGACCAACTGACCCTGCCTTTTCTACCGCGCGTGTATCTGGACAGAAATGGGTAACGGGGCTGGTTTCAGTCAGACCATAGCCCTGTGTAACAATACAGCCCAGTCGGCTAGATGTGGCTGAAAGTAAATCTTTGCCCAGTGGAGCTGCGCCAGATGTAATAGTCAGTAAGGATGAGAGATCGTAATCATCTACCATAGGATGCTTTGCCAGACCTAAAATAATGGGTGGGACAAGATTTACGCGTGTGACACCATATTTTGGAATGAGAGATAGGAAGGTTGCCAAATCAAACTGGGGCATTGTAACCACCGTCGCGCCTTTGGCGAGCGTGTAGTTCATGATGACGACCATGCCATAAATGTGATAAAACGGCAGAACGGCTATAACGGTATCCTCCTCCGTAACAACCGTTGAATCGGTAAGATTGTCTGTTTGAACCATATTTGCAACAAGATTGAAATGCGTTAACATTACGCCTTTGGATAGTCCCGTTGTGCCGCTTGAGTAAGGCAGTACCACTAAATCTTCTTTCGGATCGATTTTAACTTGTTCCAGCCTTTCTTCCCCCTGCATTAAATCAGAAAATGGTGTTGCACCTTCAGCTTCTCCAAAGACAAATACCTCTTCGATAGCTGAATTTGTGGCCGCCTCTAGCGCCTTGTCCAAAAACATTGGGATCGTTATGAGGAATTTCGCGTTTGCGTCATTTAATTGATGAGCTAACTCATGACTCGTATAGAGTGGATTAATTGTTGTGTTAATGCCGCCTGCTGTTGCCACCGCGTGAAAAGCCACTGCGTATTCGGGCACATTAGGACTATATATCGCCAATACATCGCCTTTTTTAAACCCCCGTTTAGCAAGATTATTTGCAACAGTTTGAATTGAGCTCGCGAGCTGCCGGAACGTCATAATGCGGCCACTCGGTCCGTCAATAAGCGCTGGTTTATCTCCATATTCTTCGAAATTTTGAAGCATGAATTCTGTAACGGACATTTCTGGCAAGACCACATCTGGATACGGACTTTTGAAAATCATATAAAATCCCTTTGATTTATTTTACGTTGTAACTCACAAATACCGCAGAACGGTTGCAAAGCAGAAGAGAACCGTTCAGTACGGAATCATAGGTGTAAGCTTAAGCGTCCAGTAGAACGGTTAGGCGTGCTTACTGGACCTAAGTTAATAGGTTCTACACTTATGAGTACGGAAGATGTGACATCAATTACAGTAGAGTGGCTCTTAAAAAAGGGTATACCTAAAGTGACTGTCGCTACTCGTGCCTAATTGAAAACAACTTTAACTTGGTAAATGGTGATTGAAGGTCGACGCTCATATAAGGGGCAAACTGAAATAGCACTATTTATCGTATCTTTTCAGTATTTCGGGATGCGAATAGCGCAGGCTGAGCTTTGCACAAAGTGCAAATGATCGAAGCCGAAGCAACACCGCCATTTATGAAAGGATACCATTTGTCTTAAAAAAATATGAATAATTTTAGCCGTACACCGATATGAGCCAAGAGCTACATATCTATTAGATAGGGCAAATATACAGGGGATTTAGTTAGCAGCATACCAAAATTGTATGCTTAGGGCAACCAAGAAAATAATGCTGCTGAAACCACGGTGGACTGAACGGTTATGGCTATGAGCGGCTAGACAGAGGACTTACGACAAAAGTCATGATCAAAATGCAACATTCGAATCTTTTGAATTAATAGGACACCTATATACTTAATACATATTGTTCGCGCTGTAAGGTGCAAGTAAGCATGCTGGTCTTCTAAAAATAATTCACATAACACTAAGACTATTTAGGCTAATTTAAAGAAATAAATATTTGCACATTATGGAATAAGCATTCTCTAATGTGGCCTCTATCCCCAGAACCGCAGTGTAAGAGAACGCTCCTCCACATATAATTATTTTTCTGAACTGGCCTTAAACATAAATCTACTAAGCACAATTATAGATAAGTTTGATAAGTTGAACTCTTATCCCTTCGCGATTAATTTTCTATGTGGAAAGGATGTTTTCATTATCTATGAACTTGTGCGTCTTGATGGAGGCTCTATGAAAATTCAACCTGGTAAAACCGAACTACAAAA
>Ga0209185_1000729_pt1 | contig 34656 bp, 26 predicted proteins | sample SidtaG_2_FD_187425 | JGI IMG/M metagenome (GOLD analysis project Ga0209185, IMG submission 187425) | Marine algal microbial communities from Sidmouth, United Kingdom - Sidmouth_Asex2 metaG (SPAdes) (version 2) | ecosystem: Host-associated > Algae > Red algae > Unclassified | place: Sidmouth... | reverse complement strand
TAAAAGGAATATGATAATCTCGCTGATACGCCAACATTTCCATCGACAAATTGGGATACAACGCTTTTGTATAGCCCGAAGCAGGCATGCAAGCCGTACAATAAGAAACCGTCGAATCCTTAGCCACCCACACATACTTCAAATGCGCACACTTTTTATTCGTAGACACCATAGGAATATAGACATCCAAAACGGTATTGTCACAAAAATGCTCAGGAAGTAAACCTGACTCCGAACAAACCCACCGATAATCTAAATGATCCGCAGGAATATTCCATTGTGGATTTGTTTGTTTATCCAAATACGTAAAAATTTCAAACAACAAAGGTGCAGCCATTCTTGCACCCATCAGTTCAGGAACACCCTGTCCCGAAAAATTACCAACCCAGACCCCAATCGTATATTTTTCATTATAGCCCACACTCCAAGCATCCCGACGCCCATAAGACGTTCCTGTTTTCCAAGCAATACGAGGCAAGCCCGCACTTTCTGCAAAACTCGATGGAAAGTCGGGACGTTGTACCTGTGTCAATATTTCTGTTGTCAAAAAAGCTGCTTCGGGGGAAAAAAGCACTTGCTGTTTTTCTAAAGTATCCGTTTGCAAAAATAGGGGAGTAGCGTACTTGCCCTGATGTGCAAAACTGGCATAAAGCCCACAAAGTTCCTCCAAAGTCACGCCACAACCACCCAAAGCCACCGACAAGCCCAATTTATTTTGGTCCTTTAAAATTTGCTGGAATCGAGCTTGTTTCAGCGTATTAATTAGCGTCTTAGGCGTCAATTGATTGAGAATCCAAACAGCAGGCACATTCAAAGACAGAGCCAGCGCATCTTCCGTTGTGACCGTTCCTCTAAAAGTTTTATCAAAATTCAATGGCGCATAGCCTCCATAATTCAAGGGTACATCTTGCAAAACATACTTAGGCGTCAAGAGTCCTCGATCAAAACCCTTTGCATACACTAACGGCTTCAACGTACTACCAGGCGAGCGTACCGAGCGAATACCATCGACTTGCCCACCATCTTTTGCGTTCTGAAAATCAGCCGAACCAATATAAGCTTCCACCGCCATCGTCTCATTATTAATCACCATTACCGAAGCATTTTCAATCTGAAAACCTTTCAAACGACGGACATAATTTTTCGTCAATTGCTGCAAGACACTTTGTGCCTCAATATCTAAATTTGTTTTGATAATATCGAGATGAGGATTTTCTTGTTGCATACGATAAGAAAAGTGAGGTGCTTTTTTAGGACTTTCATGGCGATGGACAGTCAAAGGTTCGTCCAACGCATCAACAATATTCTGATTAGGAAAAACCTCATTTTCTTGAAAACGCTTCAACCATTTGTTGCGTACCTTTTCAATACGCAAATTATTTTTACCCAATCTCAAAGAAGTAGGACGATTTGGTATCACAGCCAAGCATGTCACTTCCGCCAAACTCAGGTGTTGGGGAGATTTCTCAAAGTACAAAACCGACGCAGACTTAACGCCCTCCAAATTACTGCCATAGGGTACAAGGTTCAAATAAAGCTGCAAGATTTCATCTTTAGAATAACGCCATTCCAACTGCATCGCCCGAAACATTTCGACGACTTTATTTAAGTAAGTTCGTTTTTTGGGGGCTAACAATCGAGCGACTTGCATGGTAATGGTAGAAGCTCCAGAAGTTCGTTTTCTATATACCGCATTATTAAAAAAAGCCCTTCCCAAAGCAATCGGATTTACCCCAAAATGATAGTAAAAATACTTATCTTCTTTATAAACTATCGCCTGTTTCAACTCATCAGAAATTTCTGAAAGTTCCGTTTTCATGCGCCACTTATCATCGGAAGTCAAAAATGCGTGTAAAATAGTTCCATCCTTATCCGTCACAATAGAAGAATACTCAATTTCAACTTTTAAGGGATAAATTAAAGATAAAACCCAAAAAAGCAAGCAAGCAAAAATAAAGCAGAGGAATACTCCTCTAACCCAATATTGACGGGAAACAATACGCATACTATCTTAACGCACAAAAAAGAAAAATTATTTTTCATATGACTTTTGTTCTTGAAAGTAGTCTAAGTAATGAACAAAGTATGTTGGAATTTATTAGGAAGGCTGTAGAGAAACAATCACAACAACGTTTGAACCGTTTAAAATAGCCTCGATAGAAGTGTTATACCAAAAGGCAGCGAGGCGCACAGGAAGGCATTGTAGAGATGTTGCACTGTAACGTCTTTTGGTATAGTAACGGATAGCGAGACCCTGCGTACCGACGAAGCACCAAACCTTTCGCTCCAAAAAAAGTAAAAGAGTATATCAATAGAAACTTTTTAGAAAAATACACGTTTTACTTATGTATGAAGAAATGGATCATACCCATAGTTGTCTTGATAGGATTAATGTCTTGTCAAATAGAAGGCAAACAACAAGTAAGTAGTTATCAAGGAAGCGAAGCAGAACAGCTAAGAATGGCTATTGTTGGAGAATGTACACAAAACATAAAAGCCTTCCAACAAAAATATAAAGAGGCACAAGAAAACGACTATCAAGGTTGTTTGGGTAAATACAACAAAAAACAATGTCAATATTATTATGCCTATCGAATGGCAGCTAATTTAGACAGCCTTCGCCAAACAGCCAAAGTAAGTAAAAATGTTAGGCTGAAAGCGGAGAAAGATTTTAGAGGAAATATCAATAAGTATGCGATTGCCTCTGAAAAATTAGGAATAGATTTCTCGCTACCCATGGATAGTCTAACAAACTATTATTTAACAAACATAAAAGACAAAAATATTCACCCATTAGGCATGGTTAACAAATAAAAGGGAAGAGTAATTGATAATATCACTCGTCACCAGTCACTCGTCACTAAAACCCATTTTCCCAACTCCTATAAACCTTTGTATTATGGAAGAGATACTGTAAAATTTCCTTGTCAATTTCAGTGAGAATTTGTTTACGACGAGCCATAACCCGCTCCGCCGTCTCAAACATTTTTTGCATATCATAAGTTTGTGAAGTCCCCCAACTAAAAGACGGAATATGCTTATTGGGGAAACCTGCGCCAAAAATGTTGGCAGCGACCCCAATGACGGTACCCGTATTAAACATCGTATTGATCCCAGATTTAGCGTGATCGCCCATAATTAAGCCACAAAACTGCAAGCCACTTTGCACAAAGGCTTCGGCTGTATAATTCCACACCTTAATTTCTCCATAATTATTTTTTAAATTTGAGCAATTCGTATCTGCGCCCAAATTACACCATTCTCCAATCACGGCATTGCCCAAATAGCCATCATGTCCCTTATTGGAATAGCCCTGAATCATCACATTGCTTAGTTCGCCCCCTACTTTCGCATAAGGTCCAATTGTTGTACCCTTGTAGATTTTTGCTGCCATTTTTACAACGCCATGCGTACAAAGCGCAAATGAACCCCGAAGATTTGCTCCTTCCATGACTTCCGCATTTTTTCCAATATAAATAGGCCCATGATTCGTATTCAAAGTCGCTGCAAAAATGGTACTGCCTTCCTCCAGAAATACCAAGCTTTCATCACCGATTACCACATTACTTTTGTGGAGGCTTTGCGATTGCCTACCTTTCGTCAAGACCTCAAAATCAGCCTGAATGGCCGCCCCATTTAACTGAAAAAGATCCCAAACATGGTTTAACTGTACAAAAGAACTTTTCGTTTCTTTATGGGTAGAGGAAACAACCCCTTTAATGTTGCTACTTCCGTGTAAATCTGCTTGTACAAAAGCCACAATCATCTCATCCTTCACGAGACATTCCCCCTCTTTCAGAGCCAAAATCTCTTCCACCAATGCCGTATTAGGTAAAATACGCCCATTGATAAAGTAATTTTGTTCCCCTAAATTCATTGGAAATTTTGGGGATAAATAAGGTTGCGTCCAAAAACACAAAGAATCAATAGCCAAAGCCTTTTGCCACTTTTCCGCAATCGTCAAGATACCAACCCTAAGCAATCCCAAAGGACGAGTAAATGTAAGTGGTAATAATTCCGACCAAACCTCATCATCAAATAACACAATATTTTTCATATAAATAGCACTAAAAAAGTAAAAGTCAAAAATAGATAAAATTGTACTTCTTTGATAAAAATAAGGAGAGAAAGGTCAATTGCTTCGTCGGTACGGAAAGGCCCGCTATCCGTTCCAAACCTATCGGTTTCCACTACTATCGGGTCTATGCTACACTGTCACAACTTCTACGAACAGCTTATATGGTTAAATAAAAAAAAGCCCCACCAAAAAGGTAGAGCTTCACAAAATAGTAGTTTGAGTTTCTTATTTTTTAAGCATCCGTCTTTGCTTCAACATCCGTCTTTGCTTCAACATCCGTCTTTGCTTCAGCATCCGTCTTTGCTTCAACATCCGTTTTTGCTTCAACATCCGTTTTTGCTTCATCTTCAACTTGAGTTGATTTTTTACCGTATTTCTTGTTGAACTTCTCAATACGACCTGCTGTATCTACAAATTTCATTTTACCAGTGAAGAAAGGGTGAGACATATTAGAAATCTCTAATTTGATTAATGGGTACTCTTTCCCATCTTCCCACAACATATTTTCTTTACTTTCAGCAGTTGATTTACCCAAGAAAGATTTATCACAAGAGAAATCTTTAAAAATAACAGTTCTATAATTTTCTGGATGAATTCCTTTTTTCATGATTGTATACTCTAAGTTATTAAAATTAGGACGCAAATATACAAAAAATATAATTAATATGCTTGAATTGCCCGTATTTTTTCTTATGGAATCTCGTTATATATTAAACATGTAGCAAAACCTTAATGTTACCTAAATGTAAAAGGGAACTTTTTGACCTGTTTTTGCATTGTTATTGGTATATTCAGGAATAAATAAATTTTTGATTCAATTAACAAATGACCATTTTTTTAACCAACAGCTAGTGTAGCAAGATTGCATAAAAACTCAATACCCTACACTGCATTTCAACCAATCTTATAATAATATGGAGTGGAGAAAATTCAATGGAGAGCGAATTCACGTTCCCATCAGAGAAGAGGTGAAAAACGCCATTGTCCGAGAAAGGGCAAAAGGCTACAACCTCAAAGTATACATTGGTACTGATTCACAAGTACGTGTAGGTGTAGCCGAATTTGCAACGGTGATTGTTTTCTTGAGAGAAGGAAAAGGAGGATTTATGTTTATTCAAAATGATAAAAAAGACAATCGTTTTACGATTAAAGAACGTATGTTGCTTGAAGTCGCCAAATCTATCGAAATTGCCTATGGGCTTTGTGATCTATTTGACGAATATAATGTGGATATGGAGATTCACGCAGATATTAATACCAACCCACAGTTTAAGTCCAATGTGGCCTTAAATGAAGCGGTAGGGTACATCATGGGCATGGGCTTCGCTTTCAAAGCAAAGCCAGACGCCTTTGCGAGCTCGTCTTGTGCCAATAAAGTATGTTGACCAAATAATAATGTGGTGAAGCACGAGTGAAGAATCACTTGTTCCTCGTTACAGATTACTGTTTTTCTATTCAGCAGATATTCAATCATTTAATGAGGGAATAACTGCTTTTTTTTTGGTAAAAGTTGAACCTTTGAAGTTTAAAATCGTAGTAATTAGAATAACATTGATACATTTATTATGACCTTAACAGAAAAACAACTATGAGACAATTTGACTTTGCAAACATTAGACTAGTCTCCCTTATCATAAATGCCTTTTTCTTTACTTTCTTTCTTCAAGCACAAGACTATATCATTGATTTTGATACAGATATTCCTAATATTAATATTATTGATGGGCAAAATGCTATTGTAACAGGTAATGTATTAGATAACCCTGCTTTAACAGATGCAGGATTTGACTATGCAATCAACATACAAGTTTCGGGAGGTCCCAGTACCACCCCCAACTTATTGCCTGCAACTTTTATGACAGCGGCCTCTTTATTTAATACAGGAACGCCCCAGCTTGCCTTAAATGGTGGTATCACTTCATTAGATTTGGACTTTATGGGACATGACCCACCAATTGGCGGTTCTACCACACCTGCTCAGGCAACTTTTTATAGGGACACGACTTCATTGATGGAAGTAACCATTACTCTGAGTAACGGATATACCTTTGAAGATGTCACCTATGAATTAACAGACATTGATTACACCTTTAATCATCCATTTTTAGGAGCAGGAGAACCAAATTTCTACAATTATACTTTTTCTTTTATTGATAGAGTTAATATCCTTTCGGGGATAGGGGGCAATGTCTATACACCCACCAACGCTGCGGAAATTATGATACAAGGAGATGAGCTGATTGCACAATTTACAGATGCCAACAACAACGGTATTCCAGATGTATCAGATGCAGGTTTAGTCGGCAATTTAGACCCTGACGGAAACATAACAGTTCATAATCCTGGAAATATTGGCAATACCATTCATTTTATGTACGATGATTATGGTTCTGGTATTGAAGGAGATGCAGACGGTGTTCATGATTTTGATGCTGTGGACCAACGCATCGGATTGGGTACAGGAATTACCTTTAGTGCTCGTGAAGCCGCCAATACCATCGACTTGTCTTTGAGTAAAGAAGTAGATAAAGCAATCGCAGGCGTAGGAGAAGATGTCGTCTTTACCTTAGTCGTAACCAACGATGGCGAAGTACCAGCTACAAATGTAGAGGTCAATGAATTACTCCCTTCAACTGTAATATACACCACAGGAAACTATACCGCTACCGCAGGAACATTTGATGGAAGCATTTGGTCGATTCCTTCTGTTGCAGCAGGTGATTCTGCTATGATTGATATTACCGTAACAATTGGTGCAGAAGGCGTACACTACAATCAAGCCGAAATCATCGCAATGGATGGCGTAGATACAGATTCTACCCCCAATAATGCAAATGCCAATGAAGATGATTTGGCAACGGCTTGTGTCAGTACACCTGTAGAAGTCTGTGAAGATGGTACAATTACCGTTTTATTAACCGCACCTTCTGGATACAATAACTATCAATGGTACAAAGATGGTGGCTTAATTGGCGGTGCAACAAGTGATAACTATACAGCCATAGAAGTAGGAGAGTACACCTACACTGTAGAAGAGGCAACAGTCAATTCTTGTGAGGGAACACTGTGCTGTCCTGTGATTATTGTAAGCATACAATGTTGCCCTAATACACAATGTATCCCAATTACAATCAGTAAAGTAAATGAATAGATAAAACTAAGATAAACATGATAAAGTGCTATCGTTCTGCAAAAAGAACATAGCACTTTTTTTATACCCAAAAACGACTAATGGTTTAATTCATAACTATCAAGGATTTATGATTTGAACCTGAACGAGTATATATTGCATATAATCGTTTTTTTTAACTTACATGTCTTAAAAATCAGCAACTACTAATTCCCAATCTTCTTATTCGAATTAGCAGGAGTCGAAACCTTACGATTGGCTCTTGGAGAAGCAGCATTACGGCTCGCCATACTATTTGCATTTCTTGCAGAAGTCTTCACAGAAGCCGTTTTATTCTTAGGATTATACTGCACCTCAAAAGACTTTCCACTCTCTAAAATATCTTTAAAGTGATCAAACATTTCAAAAGAATAATTCATGGTAGTCACCTTTTCCTTTTCATCATAACTCGTCTCCTTCAAAGTCGAACCATTTGGATAAAAATTCATAACCGCCACTGTTTTCATACCACGATCCAAAAGATTGATAACCGCAGCAGGTTTTTTGCCCACATTACCAGGAAAAATCTCATAAGTATGGTATTTTGATTGTATACTCAAAGTACCATCTGTAGCTTTCTTATACCCATTACTTTTGGAAGAGGCAGAAGCAGCTTTATTAGGTGCCATTTTTCTGCTTTTTGAAACATCAGCAGATTTCAGACTATTACTCGTTTTAAGCACACTAGAATTTAGCTTACTACTTTTTTCTAGTTTGGTTTGAGCTTGTGTACTCATGCAAACAGTAAGCATCAACACAAGACTAAGGTAAAAATATTTCTTCATAACTAAATATAGGTTATTTTTTATATAAGTATTTGATTAGAATTTACAACCATCCAAAATCGTTCCATTTACTCACTTGAATACTTACAAAGGTACAAATTTTTGATTTACTGTATCAATAAAATCCAAGAGAGTGTCTTGTCCCAACTTTTTGACAGACGAAGTAACAAAACTCTGAGGCATGCTCGTCCAAGTCTCCAACATCGCCGTTTCAAACGCCTTAATACGCTGTTTTAGCTCAAATTGCTTGCTTTTATCCGCCTTCGTATATACAATCACAAAAGGAATTTGTCCCTCACCAAGCCAATTCGCAAAGTCCAAATCTTTTCTTTGAGGCGGAATACGAGAATCAATCAGCAAACAAACACACATCAAATTAGGGCGTTTTTCCAAATAAGTTCTGATAAAACCAAGCCATTTTTTCCGAGAAGACTTTGATATTTTCGCATACCCATAACCAGGTAAATCCACCAAATACCAAGCATCATCAATCAAAAAATGGTTAATTGTCTGCGTTTTTCCAGGTGTATTTGACACATGCGCCAACTTCTTTCGCCCTGTCAATGCATTAATCAAAGAGGATTTACCCACATTAGAGCGACCAATAAAAGCATATTCAGGCTTATCAGGCGCAGGACACTTATCAACATCCACATAACTCGCAATATATTCAGCTTTATGTATAATCATTTTTCTTAAAATTAAATTTCTTAGGAGAGAACGGTCAAGTCCTTCGTCGTCACGTCTGGTCCCGCTATCCGTTATTATGGCTTTTTACTGGTCAGGGCTTAGAGTCAAACTGCAACCACAAAAACAACAAAAACAACTTAAACCACAAAAACCAAAAGCCATACCACTACTATCGGGTCTATTTTGCACAGACACAACAACTTAATAAAATCGTCCCTTTCGCCCCACTAAAATCGTCCCTTTCGCCCCACTAAAATCGTCCCTTTCGCCGCATTAAAATCGTCCCTTTCGCCGCATTAAAATCGTCCCTTTCGCCCCATTAAAATCGTCCCTTACTTACATATGTTCAGCCCAATTATCACTATATTTTTAGTAATCAAAGAATTTAACCCTTAATTCCAATAAGAATTACCAAAAAACTTTCCTATCTTGCCAAAACACTTGTAAATTAGTAATGGTTAAGAAATAAGTTCCTGATTCTTGGCAAAGAGATTTTTTGATAGACAAAGCGAAAAACGTAGGCATAGCAGGGCTATGACGAGGCTTTTTAACGCAGTATATCGGAAAATATCGCATCGGACTGGCGACCCAGCCAAAATAAGGAAGGTATTTTTTTATCATTACTTAATCATTTTTAGCAATGGGGCAAAGGTATGGTTTAAAAATTAAATTTAGACTTCTCATGAAAAAGATAGCCATTTTTTTTTATATTTTATTTCTGATTTCTTGTGGTACAACAGACAACAATCAACAAGCTACCTCACCAGCTTTAGAGGTACAACAAACAGATGCCCCAGCAGCTAGACAAACTGCTGGTAATCAAGCACAAGGCGCAGCTACAGGCGGATGGGCTACAGGTGAAGAAGCCGCAGCGGAAGCCGAAGCACCAAGTGCAAGCTCCCTATTTCCCAAACCAAAAGGATGGATCAGCGATTTTGACGAAATATTATCTACAGAAGAAGAAGAAGAATTGACCAAATTAGTTGCAGCCTATCAAGTTACAACCGATAGAGAAATCGCCGTTGTGACAACAAACTCCATTGATCCCTACAAAAGCCTTTACGATTATAGTAATGACCTTTTTAACGAATGGGGCATAGGAAATACTGAAACAAACGATGGTTTAATGATGGTACTTTGTAAGAATCGAGGAGAAGTTAGAATTAGTACAGGAACAGGCACTGAAAAAGTACTAACAGACAACATTTGCCAAGAAATCATTAATAAGAACATGATTCCCCTACTAAAGAAAAAACAATACTTTGAAGCCCTTAAAAACGGCTTACAAAATGCCATGAAACAATGGAATTAAGTAAAAAAACGTTTCTCACCTTTACAAAATAATTTCATAATTTATTGATTATCAATGGCTAGTTGCTTTTGATGCTTTTCTACTGTCCAATAATATGCAAAAAATGTATGTATTTGGAAGGGCAGGTGTAGTGTATCTTTGTGATATAATGACATCTTGGGAGAAAATTTTGTATGTCAGGTTACTCTCCATTCAATAGACGTTTTAGAATGGGGAGTTTTTCTAAAATTGTGTAAGTTTGATGTATAACTCATTAAACATTGAACCTGAAAACTAATCATTTTTAAATTTGCATGTTTTTTGATAGAATACATCTCGGTGATTATCATTTAATTTACTTTAAATGGGGATTTTTTTATTTTATTTGTCTGTAAATACATTTTGGGCGTGTAAGAATTTTCAAACAAATTATAGCGTTATTGATAAGTTTTAACGTACCTTTGGTATATAATTATTACAAGAATGGAAATTTAAAAAGTGTATCCATAAATGTTATGAAAAAGTGTAGTTACATCCAAGTCAATTTTAAGAAAGACAAAGTTCAATTCCAGATTCAACGATGGTGGTTTTGGGCAGCATTAGGCATGATGATTGTAAGTTTCATGTCTTAATTTAGAGTTTAGAGGTTCTGTCTATCCAAAATAGACCCGATAGTAGTGGTATGGTGGCAGCGTTGGGGTAGAGACGCATTGAATGCGTCTACTGAAATGCCCGCCACCATAAGAATGAATAGCGGGACCTTGCATTGCGACGAAGCAACCCACCATTCTCTCCAAAAAAGAAAAATAATTAATTAGAAACAGATTGATAATCTGAAAATCCTTGTCTATATTCGTAGGCGGGGATTTTTTTGTTAAAGAAATAACTGCATTTATTTGATAAAATTAAAACAAAGACCTTCGCATTTTGTTGAAAGGGGAAAGACAATAAACATGACTATACAACCTATAAAGAGGTTTTGGAACTTATTGAAGCAATATAAAATTGAGTTAAGACAAATATATACTTATGCAGTACTTATTGGAATCGTTAACCTCACCTTACCACTTGGTATACAGGCAATTATAAATTTTTTGCAAACAGGAGAATTAACCTCCACTTGGGTAATCTTGGTTGCCTTTGTACTGATAGGAATTGCTATTACAGGAATTTTTCAAGTACTTCAGTTGAGAATAGTCGAAAATATACAGCAAGATTTATTTGCTCGCTCTGCATTTGAATTTGCCTATCGAATTCCTCAAATTAAACTCCTTAAACTCGACAAAATTCACTCGCCTGAGTTGATGAATCGTTTTTTTGATACTTTGACTATCCAAAAAGGATTACCAAAAATACTTATAGATTTTTCATTAGCTATTTTTCAAATCGTTTTTGGGTTGATTTTACTAGCTATTTATAGTCCTTACTTTATCATACTTGGTTTTTCGCTCATCTTTATTTTGTGGGTTATCTTTAATTTTACAGGAGCTAAAGGTTTGACTACAAGTTTAAAAGAAAGTAAGTATAAGTATTTTTTGGTGTATTGGTTGGAAGAAATTGCACGAGTCATGAGAAGTTTTAAACTTAATTCTGATCGTGATTTTCACCTTAGTAAGACCGACAAAATAGTGAAAGGCTACCTTGTCTCCAGAGAAAAACACTTTCAAGTTCTCATTAATCAGTTTAAATTCTTTATAGGTTTTAAAGTAATTCTTGCTGCAGGCTTACTACTTTTGGGGGGGTATTTGGTTTTTCAAGAAGAGATGAATATTGGACAATTTGTAGCTGCTGAAATCATTATCATCCTTATTATTAACTCTGTTGAAAAAGTTTTGAGGGTCATTGACACTATTTATGATGTACTTACGGCACTTGAAAAAATAGGTTATGTAACGGATTTGGAGTTAGATAGAAATAAGGGAATTGTGGAGGTTACTGGTGAAAAAGGGCTAGCTATAAAAGTGAAAGACATAGAATTTGGCTTTCCAGACGAAAGAAACAACATCATAGACAATCTCTCCTTTCAGATAAAAGCAAATGAAAAAGTGTTATTGATTGGAAGATCTGGTAGCGGAAAATCAATACTATTGCAAATATTAGCAGGTATGTATGAAGTTGATGAAGGTGAACTATATATTAACAATGTTCCATTTTCTAATTATCAAAGAGAACAATTGTACAATAGTTTTGGCGTTATTTTTAATACCAATCAAATTTTTGAAGGTACATTTAGAGAAAATATCTTGATGGGTAGAAAAATTTCTGAAAAAAACCTTGCAGAAACAATCGAAGTATTAAGGTTAGAAGATTATTTGATTCACCAACCAAAAAGCATAGATGGCTTGGTCAATAGTGGAGGAAGGCGATTGCCTCGTAGCATCATTCAGAAATTGATTATTGCCCGTATGATTGTAAGCAAGCCCAAACTTCTTTTAATAGAAGACCCATTGCAGTTTATTGAAGAAAATGAAAAGAAAAGAATCATAAATTATTTGATGGATGAGCAGCATAATTGGACTATTATTGTTATTTCAGATTTTTATTACTGGAGAGAAAAAAGCAATAGAATTATAGATTTAGACCTCAATAAATAGAAACCATGTTAAATATTACAGAAAATAGCATTTCAGATTTTATTGATCTCAAAGAGTACAAATCTTTTCGTCAACTAAAGAAAAGTCGTATTAGAAGACTCTCTTTATTTATGATTATTTGTCTGCTACTCATCTTCTTGTTCTGTTTGTTTTTGCCCTGGACACAAAACATTAGCGCAAAAGGGTATGTTACAACAAGATCACCAGAACAGCGACCACAAGCAATTCAATCAGTCATCGCTGGTCGCTTAGAAAATTGGTTTGTACAAGAAGGAGACTTTGTAGAAAAAGGAGATACAATCATTTTTATCTCAGAGGTAAAAAATGAATACTTTGACCCCAATTTACTTGCCAGAACTTCAGAACAAATTGATGCCAAATCTCAAAGCGTAACGTCGTATGAGCAAAAAATAAACGCTCTTCAAAATCAGTACAATGCCTTGAAAGAATCTGCAAAATTAAAGAAAGAACAGACCATCAATAAAATTGAACAGGCTCGCAATAAAATCAGGATGGACAGTATCGACTTAGCCGCCTTTAAAATCAATCTGGAAATTGCCGAAAATCAACTTTCCCGTACCAAACAATTGTATGATAAAGGCTTAAAAACGCTAACAGAACTACAAGAAAAAGAACTTAAAATACAATCAACTAATGCCAAAGTCAGTGTTCAAGAAAATAAGTTGGTGAATCAAAAAAATATGCTGACAAATCTAAAAATTGAATTGTTGGCTATTGAAAGAGATTATGCGGACAAACTCGCTAAATCACAGTCAGAACAACAGTCTGCTGTATCTGCCAAATTTGAAAGTGTAGCAGCAACCTCTAAGCTCCAAAATCAATTGAGCAATTATAGTGAACGACAAAAATTTTATTATATCACTGCTCCACAATCTGGCTATGTTACTAAAACCATAAAAAAAGGAATTGGAGAAGTGATGAAAGAAGGAACAGATATTGCCACCATTATGCCTTCAAAATTTGACTTAGCCATAGAAGTCTATATGAAACCGCAAGATATACCTTTATTGAGTCTTGGCAAGGATACCCGACTGCGTTTTGACGGCTGGCCCGCCATTGTCATTAGTGGTTGGCCCAAAGCATTGACAGGCGTATTTGCTGGAAAAATAGTCGCCATTGATCAGTTTATTAGCGACAATGGATATTATCGCATTTTGATAAGCCCAGATAACTCAGAAAAAGAATGGCCTCAAAAATTGAGAATTGGTACAGGGGTAAATGCTTTTGTTTTGTTAGAAGAAGTCCCTATATGGTATGAAGTGTGGAGACAACTAAACGGTTTTCCTGCCGATTTTTACCAAAATGACGACAAGGAAAAGAAGGTAGAAGTAAAGCGCAAAGCACCTATAAAATCAGTTAAATAAACGGGCTTTCATTTATTAGGAGCGAAAGGTAAGTTGCTCCGTCGCAACGCTCAGTCCTGCTATCCGTTAAAGGTCGGAGATGTAAGGCATTTTCAAAATGCCTCACATCTAAATAAAGCTATTAGAAAACTAAATTAACAGATGAGAATAAGAGGGAGAATTTTTACAATGATTTTTACTGTATTGGTATATACACTAACGTGCCATAGCCAATCAAACAATATTGAACTTACTTACAAAGAGTATTTGGAAAACATTATTGAGTATCATCCCATCGCCAAAAAAGCAAACTTAAAAATAGAATTGGGAGAAGCAGAAATGCTAAGTGCCAAAGGTAATTTAGACCCTGAACTTAGTGCTGATTGGAACCAGAAAAACTTCAAGGATAAACTATACTATCGCCAATACCAAGCTAAGTTAAAGTTTCCCACCAAATTTGGTGTGGATGTTGTTGGGGGCTATGAAAATACAGAAGGCGTCCTTTTAAATCCAGAAAATTCAACCGATGATTTTGGTTTGTGGCATGTCGGCATTGAAGCAAACCTATTGCAAGGACTCATTGTCAATGAAAGAAGAACAGTGCTTGAACAAGCCAAAGTTTTTCAAGATTTGGTTAAAAATGAGCAACAAATGATCTTAAACGAATTGGTGTACAACGCCTCTTCCGCTTATCTTTTGTGGCAACAATACTACTATACGACAGAGATTTTAATAGAAAATATATCGCTTGCAAATACTTACTTTGAAAATACAAAACAGTCTTTTGAAAGTGGAGAAAAAACGGCAATGGATACTTTAGAAGCGTATATCCTATACCAAGATGCCATCATATTGATGCAACACAATGAATTAGGGCTTATAAAATACAAGCAAAATGTAGAAAATTACCTATGGTACAACAATGCACCTGTGCTGCTTCAAGAACTGACCATACCAGAAAACTATAAAAATCTATTTATTGAAGAAGCACTTGCTTTTGATGCCTCAACCGTAGCCAACCATCCAATCATATTGGCAGCCATCAACAAACTATCTTACTTTGAAATAGAACAAAAATTAAAGAAGGAAAAACTAAAACCCAAACTAAAAGTGAAATACAATCCCCTTTTGGCAACCTCTGAAAACAGCATTACCCCCAACTATACGGCGACCAATTATAAATGGGGTTTTGATTTTTCCATGCCCTTGTTTTTGCGAAGTGAAAGGGCAAATCTACAAAAAGGAAGAATAAAGCTAAAAGAAATTGAATTTGACATTCAAAACAAAAGAAACGAACTACAAAATAAAATAGAAAGCAGTTTTCAACAACAACTTCTCTTGGAAAACCAATTAACACTACTCAACCAAAATATAGTAAATTACAAAATCTTATTAGATGGCGAAAATGAAAAATTTAGGTTTGGAGAGAGTTCCGTATTCTTATTGAATAAACGGCAAGAAAAATACATTAATGGACAATTGAAATTAGTCAAACTCTATACAAAAAAGAATATAGAAGTGTTTAGTTACCTATACTATTCCAACCAAATAATTAAATAATAAATCAAAACCAGTAGAAATACTGTCATTCTACCAAAAATACTTTAAAAATCCCTGTCTATCTGTAGGCAGGGATTTTTTTGTTTATGAATTTGCCATTCAGTAAGTTATACAGGATGTTTGAAAATATGTATTTTTAAAGGGAGAAAAATCGCTTGCATTTTCAAATAAGAGACTTATATAAGTAGAAAACAAAAACAGATTGACATGAAAAAAATTATTTACATCCCTATTGACCAAGAGTCACAGGGAATAGAGCAAATAGACCTGCTCCAACCGCCTTTTCATATTTGGTGGGTTGTATCATTATTGCTGATGTTATTGGCAAGTATTTTTTAATCTTATTTATCGAAAGGTTGATTTAAGTAGCATTACTTAATGTGATTTATATAAAATCTTGTGTGTTAGTCTTCTATTCTTCTGAGTAGGAGACTTTTTTGTTGGGTACAATGTATATGTTAATCTAATTGATATGCAGAGGTTTATCATGTTTTTTTGATATTTTATAGGAGACAACTTTGTGTATTTGTTTTAGTAATTTTTTGGGTGTTTTATTATCTTTGAGCAAACAAAATAACTTTTCCTATGAAACTTATCAATTATAAGTATGCAATTTTATTGCTTTTAACGACCTGGTTCTCCAATAATGTTCTGTATGGACAGTGTGATTTTATGAACCCTTTAGTAGATTTAGACTGGCTTGCTTCCTCTTTTTGGCAAGATAGAACCATTATCGAATATGAATTGAATGGCGAAACAGTGTTTTTGGTAGAAATTTGCGATAATCCTGCGGTGGATGGCAGTCTTTTAGAAATTTATGATTGTGAGGGGGCTTTTTTGTGTTCAGAAGGTGGATTTGTGTCTCCTGAATTGGCTTGTGGCAATGGCTCTTTTTATCCCAACCTAATTTTTAAAAATGTGTGGCAGGAGGGAAGCGTCAGTTGTGCCAATTTTGATTGTGTGTACATTCCTTTTGGGACAGATAATTCTTGTAATCCCTGTGTAGTGAATGACCCTATACAAGAATTGGCGTGGTTGAGTGATTTTCCCAATTATACCATATTTCAATATGAATATCAAGGTGCGCCAGTCTTTTTAATTGAGACTTGTGGCGATATTACAGTGGATGGAAATTTAGTTGAATTGTACGACTGTGAGGGTAATTGGCTCTGTGGTTATGGTGGGGATTCGCCTCCTTGTGATGACTACTTTGATAATATTACGTTTGTAAAAACAGTCGTAGTCGGATTTGCGTCAGATTGCAATGTAACTTATGATTGCAACGACATTCCGTATGGGGAAGCACTCTCCGATTTGTGTGGCAATTGCTATTTAGAAGGCGATAGCACTGTACTTGATGATTGTGTAGAAGATTTTGGGTATTTGATTTGTAATTCGACTGCTTTTTGCGTCAATGATTCAGCGATTTTGGAATTAGCTTTTTTGAGCGAAACAGGTTTGAGTACCATTGCACCCAATCACGGTTCTTTCTCTATTATGAATGATTTGACCGTTTGCTACGAACCAGATTCGGGATATATCGGTAAAGATACACTGGTTTTAAAAGGGGTTCTCTTTAATTTGGGTGGTGGCAGTAGTAGTATTCTTTTTGTACATCGCTATATTTTTGAGGTTGTAGATTGTGGCAATAAAATGGAATTGGCTGTTTCCGCTTATTTAGAAGGAGCTTATGATGAGAACACACAAGAAATGCGTACCGCCTTATGGCAAGACAATTTATTACCTGTAAATCATCCTTATAGTACTGCCCCCTGGAATGCGACAAGCATCAGTGCTGCCACAAGCTTTCCGAACAATAGCGTAGACTGGGTTTTGGTGGAGGCTAAAAGCGGCACACTTGGCACAGGAAATACGGCAAATACGACTTTAGTGGAGGCAAGAGCAGGTATTTTATTGGCAGATGGACAAATTGTGCAAGCAGATGGAAACCCCTTAGCCTTTTACAATTTGACAATGGGCGATTCCTATCATTTTGCAGTTCGCCACAGAAATCATTTAGATGTCATCTCTGCCAATGCCATACAAGCCATGCCACAAATGACTTATGATTTCACAACATCTGCTAATAGTGCGTCAGGAGCAAACCAAGTAAAATTACTTCCCAATGGCAAATATGCACTATATGGTGGAGATTACAATCCCGACGGCATCATCTTAGTCACCGATTTCGATAAGTGGAAACAGAATCCTGCCCAATTGAATAGTTATAACATAACAGATGGCACATTAGACGGCACCGTACAAAATACCGACAATGACGTATGGTTTCCTAACAAAGCAAAAATTGGGTCTGTTGAGATTCGTTATTAGCGTTTGGTTTGTATAAATAATTAGGAGCGAAAGGACAGTCGCTCCGTCGTTACATTTAGTCCTGCTATCCGTTCTTATGGCAAAAGGAACAACCATAAATCACGTAAGAACCGCAACTACTTAAACAACTTAAACCACAAAAACTACTTAAACTATTTGCCATACCACTGCTATCAGGGCTATTTTGCATGGTCTCAACGAATTTCCCTATATTGCCCTACCAGTAAATAAATACAAATGATTTTCAGAGAAGCAAAAAGAGAGGATGTCGTCGAAATAGTCAAAATGATTGCCAATGACAAATTAGGAAAATTGAGAGAAGATTTTCAACTACCTTTACCCAATAAATACTACGTTGCTTTTGAAACGATTCTAATCAAGAATTGGTTGTTTTAGAAAACGAAAAGAAGGAAGTAATTAATCCAAATTTGGCGTTTGGTTATCGAAAAAGAACAGAGCTTGAACCCGATTTATTAATTTTGTTCTTACTCTTAAATGAAAATAACCTATGAGTTTTCTGAAAGCCATTGAGACCATGCAAAATAGCCCTGATAGTAGCGTTATACCAAGTGTTTGGCTAAGGGTTTTGAGTGGCTTGGTATAGTAGCGTATAGCAGGACTAAACGTAACGACGGAGCTGCTGACCTTTCGCTCCTAAAAAAATAATTAAATTAGAAAAACACTTAGAAATGGACAAGATAACAAAAGAATATTTTCAAGATTTTATGCCTGAAAATGTGTGTTTTGGGTGTGGTATTCACAATGAAGACGGTCTCCAAATCAAGAGTTTTTGGGAGGACGATACAGCGATTTGCATTTATGAACCTGAAGAAAAATATCACGGTTGGGCAAAGTTGTTGAATGGCGGTATTATGGCGACGTTGATAGATTGTCATTGTATGTGTACAGCGATGGCACACGCTTATAAATTGGAGGAAAGACCGTTGGAGTCGATGCCCGAATATCGCTATGCAACAGGTACCTTGACCGTCAAATATCTGAAACCGACGTCTTGTGAACATCCTGTTACTTTGAAGGCAAAAGTTATTGAGGTCAAAAAACGAAAAACGGTTTTGACATGTGAAATTATATCGCAAGGAGAGAAAACAGCCGAAGCCGAAGTTGTCGCCATTCGAGTATTTGACAGTAGCCAACAAAAAGTGGGAGAGGGGAGTTTTAAGTAAAGCCCTATATTGGTCTATTCTTCGGAAATGTAGTATATTTATTCATTGTATAATCAAGAAACAAAGCTATCGACGGTGCGCAAAGGTTCTTGTAAATCGTGAGAAGCAATATAAGCAAACTGGGCTAATTCTTCGTTCTTTTGGTTGTGACTTATCTGTATATAAAAAATAGACGCTTTTGTCAATGATTTTGTCTCTTGTATATCCTGTATTTGTACAAAGTGTTGGATTGCAGTACATAAATAGACTTATCAGACGGATTAATAGAAGCGTACATATCTGGAGAACTCCTACTTTTTTTCATTTTAATAGAGAAATCAGAGTTGACTTTTCCCAAAGTAGAGTCAAATAAATTATACTCAAAAGTTACCGTTTTAGCTTCTTTTTCTTTTAGGTTTTTGCCTGTAACCTTCTTTATTTTTTTTGGTAAATGTATGATAGTTTTTGCATTACCGTCCAGCATTTTCTTTAAGAGTTCTGTGACGGGTGACGAGTGACGAGTGACGAGTGACGAGTGATTGTTATATGTTTCCCCTCGTCCCTTGTCACACATCCCTTGACTTAATCATAAGAAAACCATACTTCTGTCGCTCCACCGTCATGGGTCAATACAGTTTTATCAACTTCTTTAAAATTTTTAAGAATCTGTTTGATGTGTCTTCGGAGTTGTCCTTTGCCGATACCATGTACAAGGATGACACGACCAACTCGAAGGCGAATGGCTTCTTTGACAAAAGAAATACATTTATCTTTTTGGAAATCTAAGGCTTGTAAAGGCGAATCATAATAGTCATCTAAAGCTGTTAAATGCAAATCTAATTCTCGTTTAAAGGCAGCCGTTTTTTGTAAGTCAATTTCTTGCGTTTGCGGTTTCCCCTTGTTTTCTTTGCTCTCCTTTTCCCAATCTTCCTGCCTTTCCTTCTGAAACTGTTGTACCCAAGTTCTATCCCAATCTGCATCGGGCTTAATTTTGGGTTTTGAAGTTTGCTTTTTGTCTTGAATGCCTCCAGATAGATCAAAATCCTTTAAAGGATCAATAACGACCTCTTTTTCCTCTACAAACTCCACATTGTCGGCTTCAATCAACTGTAATTTATAGTTTACGCTGACTTTGGCTTTACCATCAGGCGTAATTCCTTCAAATTTGCCATATTTGTCACTGGATTTAATACGTACATTGTCGCCAATCCATAAGTCTTTTAGGTTCATTTTTGTATATTTTCAACAAAAATATGAAAAGTATGGGCATTATGTTTTCAAATAGGTTTTTTTTTTTAGGGAAATAACGATAGAGGTAAAGACCTTTTAAGCTAGACCTGATAGCAGTGGTATGGCTTTTGGTTTTTGTGGTTTAAGTCGTTTTTATAGTTTATGTGGTTGTATCTTGCCATTCCTTTATGATCCGTAAAAAGCCATAAGAACGGATAGCAGGCCTGAATGTTACGACGAAGCACTCCACCGTTCTCTCCATAAAAAATGTCTTTTCAATAGTTTGTAAGGTGTGAATAAAAAAAGCGTTATCATTTTTCTTAAAATGATAACGCTTTTATCTTGGTTGAAGAAAGTCTGTGGTAGTGAGACGTTCTTTAACCAATTCGTCACATTTAAGACGAATTTGAGTGAAATATTAGTTCTGTAATGTCAGTTTTTGAGTTGTTTCAACCGTTTCTCCTTTGATTTGAACAAAGTAAAAACCATTCTTATTCCCTTGTAAATCAACTGAATGCAATGTATTAGCAGCCATTACTTTTTGTTCGTAAACAGCTTGTCCCAATACATTAAATATTTTTACAGTAACCTCTTCATTTATGTTGGTCAAATCAATATTGATGCGTCCTTCTGTTGGATTAGGGTAGATGTGAAGGTTTTGATAATCAGGCAAAAAGTTGATAAATGTTTGAGGTATGGTATCCATTGGATTTTCAACAGTGTCCATTGGATCTTCAAAAAGGTCGCTGATATCGCCTTCAAGATATTGGACAAATAACCCAAACATCTCATCTTCTGTGGTCAAACCAAATCCAACGGTACTATTAGAAGTATTGTTGTAATCAGCAGTAATGAATAAACCATCATCGGCTTTGATGGTTAAGAACTCATCATAAAACCTAAAAGGCGGTTCAGAGTAATCGTAGAATCCTTGATTGACTGTATAGTCTATATTGTAAAAACCCTCATAAACTTGCTCGCCTTGCTGACCACCTTCTTGTGTATAAATATCGAAGTCCGTACCAAATTTGTGTGTATGTGCGCCCAATGCCCAAATATGGACAGAATCACTTGGACTTGCCTCATCAAACTGATCATAATTCCAGTCAAAAGAATGTTCTCCTGGTGGGATAAATAAATTGAAAGGACTGTCTAAATGAAATTCTGAGTGCATTTCGTGTGTTGCCGTACCTAATTGTTGTGTCATAACATTTACATAGATTTCGGCAGGCATGACAGCTGCATCACTATAATTGAGAATGTGGTAATTGAACTTTAAAACCTCATTTTCGTCCCAATAGTAAGCCGTTTTTTCAGGCAAAGTTATTTCCTTGCTATATGCCCAACCACCAATCATTTTGGTATCAGAACTAATTGCAATGGCTGTACCAGAAATAGAGCTTGCATTAGTTACTTCTAATAATCCATCTGGTTGATTAGTCTCTGCTCCCTCATTAAATTTGAAGAACAAAAAGTGGTGCGATTGGTCGTTCATTGCCACATCAAATCCATTGATTTCCAAAGCGTTTTCGTTTTGGACTTCATAACGGTAGATGTACTCAAGTTCTTGATTCGGCTCTAAGAAAATAGGACCAAAGTGCAATTGAAAACCTTCTCCTTCTGCTGGTGGTGCAGGTGCTTCGATGCGTTCTAAACCGCCATCCGTATAATATTCTTCTAAAATCGCAGGATCAACATAAGTAGTGTTGTTGTCTTTAGCACCAAACAAAATCCACTGACGCACCAATTCGATGTCATGTGCATCCATAGCAGCACCTGTAGGCATGTTGTTTCCTTGATTTTCTTCTAAGTTGCTATCATCGTGCAATCCATAATTGATTTTTCGATAAAGAAAACTCCGTGCAGGATCACCAGGTTTAATCAAATCATATCCTTTGGCAGCAGCCTCGCTATTGAAAGGCGCAACGCCCACCAATTGGCTGTAAATATCTGCACCCGCTGAGAAATCTAAGCCAGCCGCAGGATTTGTTGCATCATGACAACTGCTATAAGCACAACTTGTACTTAGAATTGTTTTAACATCATCAAAAGTGCCTGCTTGTGTAGTGGCACTACATAGAATGATGCATAGAAAAGTTAGTAGATATTTTATGTTCATATCTTCCTTTTATTTTTATGTGTTCTGTAAAATTATTATCAAATTTAAAGCCTTCAGGACAGCTTATGGGAGAAACCATGCAATTTATATAAAATGTGCGACATTTCTAATTAACAAAAGATAATTTAGGTTGTTTTGTCGTGTGGGTTGTTTAAGTCATTTGTAGTTTCTGTAGAGCCTAATTTCCTAATACACCAATTCCCCAGTACAAACCTAAGACTTTCTTTTCTCTACAATGCGTTTGCGTATGCGACTCAAGGAAACGGGCGTAATGCCAAGGTAAGAAGCGATGTATTTGCTGGGGACACGATTGTAAATTTCGGGTTGTTCTGCCACCAAATTTAAGTAACGTTCTTCGGGTGTTTCTAAGATAAAAGATTCTACTCGTTTTAAGGTGCCAATCAACATTTTTTGTAGAATAGCAAGACGGGCTTTTTCAAATTTAGGATTTTGGTTTATAAATTCTTCTAATTTATGGTAGTCTAATTCCAACAAATCACAATCTTCTAAGGCTTGAAAAATTTGTTGGGAAGGAATGTTTTCAAAAACAGTTTGATAGGAAGCAAAGAATTGACTTTCCCACCGAAGCAAAACTGTTTTTTCTTGTCCATCGGTTTGCATATAATAACTGCGAATCATGCCTTGTTGAACATAAGCAAATTTCTTACTGTTGGAGTTATAGTCAATATAAATTTCCTGAGCTTTCAAATGTCGAGTAGTAGTTAAGGACACAAATTTATACACGTCCTCCAATGCCAAGTAAGGAAACAATTTGGCATAATCTTCAATCATTTGTTTGTGCAACATGGAACAGTGGTTTGTATTAAACAAAGAACAAATTTAGGCTATAATTGTTTTACATCATTATTTTCTTTATTTTTAGGAGAGAACAGTTTGTCTTTCATCGCCACAGAAAGTCCCGCTATCCGTTCTTATGGCTTAGGAACAACAATCTATCACGTAAGAACCGAACCAAGAACGACGGCACTAAGAACTACAGCACCAAAAATAAGCCATACCACTACTATCGGGTCTATTTTTCATGGACAGAACGTTGGTAGTAAGGTTTGTTTGAATAATAACTAGATTATGGAAAAAGAAGTAACAAAGTATCGAATCAAAGAATATCTTGAATTAGAAGCGCAAGCAACGATAAAAAATGAATACCATAATGGGCTGATTATAGCAATGTCAGGTGGAACGCTCAATCATGGAATTATTGGCAACAATATTAATACAGAGATTAATAGCATTTTGAAATCTAAAAATCTTGATTGCGTTTCTATTAATAGTGATGTGAAAATATTCATAGAAAAAGCCAATTCTTTTGTTTATCCTGATGGCATGGTTATTTGTGGCAAAATAGAAACAGCTACACAAGATGCAAACGCAATTATTAATCCTATACTCATTATAGAAGTGCTATCAAACTCAACAGAACGCTATGATAGAGGCGGCAAGTTTCACAAGTATTGTTCCTTACCTTCTTTTGCTGAATATATTTTGATAGACCAGTATCAACCTGTCATAGACAGTCTATATCGTTTTGACAATAAATCTTGGAATATGATGACAACCATAGGTTTAGATAAGTCTATTCATTTACAATCTATAGATGCTCATATTTTAGTGAAAGATATTTACCGCAACGTAATAGATCTTAACAGCCCACAATTTGTATTAGATTTTTAAGTATACTTTGCAAAGAATTGATAAAGAGAGATTTACCAACTTCCCTTAAAATCGTTCCTTTATATTAATAAGCCAGCAAATGCACTTCTTTGGGTTCAAAACGATAATCCATTTCCATACAATAAATGCATGTTCCTTCAATCCCTGTTACCAAAAGTGGTGCAGAAGTAATTCCCTTTATAAAAACAAAACGACCCACTTCTAAAATTTTAAAAGCAGAAGTCCAATTAGAGGCACTTTTTTCTTTTTGATAAGTTGCTGTTTCGTTCTCATGATAAGTACGCTTCAAGTCATCCAAAGGAGCTTGTTTGTCCACATCAAATAACTGAAACGAATGCCCAATCAAGATTTGTTCTACGTTCTTTTTTTGAAGTTTTAGTTTTTCTAAAGGCATTCGTTTAAACAAAAAATACAGATCCTTATTCTTAATCCTAATTTCGGCATCACCAACTCGTTCGACCTCAAATAATTTGCCATCTTTTTGAATGGTAAATGCAGTGTCAGTGCCTTTGATTCGTTCAAAAGTATTGATCTCAAAATCAATTTCAATTTCGCCCGTAGTCATAGACATCTTTTCATTTATATCATAGAATATAAACTCCTTTTTGTCAAATAATAAAAACTGTTGGACTTTATACTCTTGTAGTTCTCCTGTTGCATTCCGCACACCATAGCCCTTCCACAAATCCGCATTTTTCTTATTATTTAGCGAGTTTTGTGAGGATAGGAGTGTGGTGCAACAAAGAAGTAGTATGTAAATGACATTTTTCATTTATTTATCTTTTTGTAAAGAAAAAGAAAAGGTACTACCCTGATTTTTCTTTGATTCCGCCCAAATTTTCAATGAGTCTTTTACACAAAGCCAGACCAATACCACTTCCTCCTGTTTCTTCCGTTGTTTTTAATTATTTGAGCATTTCAAAAACCATATCACTATAGCAATCCTAATTCAGTTCAGGAATTTTCTTTCACGCAAAGACCGCAAAGAATTTTGACGCAAAGACCGCAAAGCTCAACAGAAACCAATCTCTTTGCGACCTTTGCGAAAAACTCTGCGACCTTTGCGTGAGATACACTTTTTCTATTTTCAGATAGGACTGCTATATATTTAGGATTAAATCCCATACCATTGTCTTTTACAAAAAAAAATATGAGAACCCTTGTTTTCAGAGTGGTTAATTTCAACTTTTAGAGGTCTTGAAGGGTTTCTGAATTTAAGGCTATTGCTGATTAGATTTTGCAGAATTTTATAAAAAAGCAATCCATCTGTTTGTACAACAGGCATTTCTCCAATAATTATTTCAGCATCAGCATCTTTGATTGAAGAATTTAAATCGGAAATGACACTATCAACTATTTTTTTCGTTTTTATTGCTTCAATATTAATACCTTCGTTGCCTAATTTAGAATACGCTAAGATACTATCAATAGTGTGATACAAACGGGCAGACTTATCTAAGATAATGTTTAAATATTTATTACCTTCTACATCTAATGCGTTGCTCAAATTTTTTTGAAAAATAGAACGATAAAATTTCCATTTAGAGTGTACTGCTACAAATAGGTTTTTCATATCATCCGCAGATTCACTGCCCCCTAAAAATAGATAGCTATTTTGTTTTAAAGCAAAACTAAACAGTTTGAAAATTAGTCGTCACAGATATGACATTTCTCAAAGAAATGTCATATCTAATCTAAGAACTTATTTCGTACATGTTCCTAATGTTTATTACTCATACTTTGTAATCTGGCCTCGTTTCGTTCTTTTTCCAGCAAAATTTTTCGTTGATAGCGACCTTGTACTATATCAATGATAACCAAAATAAATAAGATAAAGTAGAAGGTTGTTTTACTCATTACCTCAATCGGATTGCCTAAAATATGAAGGTGTGCCAAGTGTCCTCCCTCCGTAATCAACATAATTCCTACGATAAACAGGACAAATAAGCCCAATACCTCATACATGCGATTCTTTTTAAGAAAAGTTGAGACCTTTTCAGACATCCAAATCATCAAAATACCACTAATGACAATAGCGGTAGCCATGACCCAGAATACATCGGTCAAGGCGATTGCACTTAATATAGAATCAAAGGAGAACACAATGTTCATGATGATGATCATTGTCAATACTTTTCCTGTAGATGCTTGTTGGCTGTTACCGTGATATTCTTCTAAGGACATCATATGCCATATTTCTTTGATGGCAGTATACATAATAAAAATACCACCACCCAATACAATAAGACTATGAAAGTTGAACTCACCTTCTAAAATCCCATTGTCATGGAATCCAAATAAGGGGTTTTGAAACTTGTCTATGAGGTTCACTAATAGGAATAGTAGCGCAATACGCAAAAATATGGCTAAACCAATCCCAACTTGGCGAACAAATTTTTGTTTATCCTCTGGTGCTCTCTTTGATTCTAAAGAAATGTACAATAAGTTATCAAAACCCAATACAGCTTGCAATAAAACCAATAAGCCTAAAGTTACAAAGTTTTCCAGTGCAAATAATCCTTCCATAAATTCTATTTATTAAATTTGTGTTTTGACAAAATTATACAATAATACAAAAGAGTTATTATATTTGTATATGTCTAAAAAATTTTTATGTTTAGTCATCCCTAAGATTTCATAAATTTATCATAGATTTAGTCTCTTTTTGCTAAGTTATTTGATTATCAATGATTTTTAAATTATGATTATATTTAGAATATACAATTATATATACAATATCTAAAATGTTATATATTTATTTATTTGAAAAAAAATCGTTTTTGAATCAATGACCAAACATAATTCGTATTGTCTTGAATGTAGAATGAAAAAACTGCTGCAAAAATAGTTAATAATTATTTAACTACTATTAGTAATGAAAAAAGAATAACTCATCGTTTTTGGCGTCGATATATTTCGTTGAAAAGCCTCGTTGTAGCCCTGCTACGCCTGCATTTTTCGCTTCATCTATCAAAAAATCTCATTGCCATAAATCAATAACTTATTATTTATCCATTACTTAAGTAGTCTGACAAATTTATCAAGAGGCTTCTTTTTCCCTTATACTTCGTTGAAAATACTCACCGTAGCTATGGCTACGCTTCCATTTTTGTCCGCTTCGGCGTTCCGATTGTCTAAGTAAAAAATAAGCTCCTAACCTTAATTCTGTCACACTACTTCTTGAGATTTAATTCATACATATTTTTTCTTTACTCCTCAAAAAGAAACATGGAACTTACACAACACAAATAATCTAAAATAGTGGTTGAGACAGTTCAAAATAGACCTGATAGAAGTGGTATGGTGGCGTTGTAGGGCGTGTTTGCGTAGGCAAGCCACCATAATAACGGATAGCAGGCCCTTTCTGTTACAACGAAGGAATTGACCGTTCTCTCCAAAAAAAACATGTGTAAATCTATTGTTTTAGGAAAAAATTACGATTCATTTGGAACAATTATATAAGGTTTTAACAAATGGTTTACTGTTAACAGTAGGCTTTTGGGGGTTATACTCTCAATCTATGTGGGCGCAAAATGTCGTCATTAATGAAATAATGACCGATAATGCAAGTATAGCAGCAGATGTCGATAATGACTATTCAGACTGGATTGAGCTATACAATCCAACATCAAATACCATTAATCTATCGGGCTATTTCTTGTCTGATGATGAAAATGAGCCTTACAAATGGGCTTTTCCAGCGGTAGAGGTGGGCGCATTTCAATTTTTAACGGTTTTTGCTTCTGGTAAGAACTATCTTACAGACGAATTACACACTAATTTTTCCATTAGTGCAAAAGGGGAGGCACTGTTTTTAAGCCATCCTGATGGTTCTCTCCTTGATTATGTACCACCTCAAAACTTAGCAGAAAATGCTTCTTTTGGGTTGGTTACAGATGGAGCTGGGGCTTGTAAGGTATTTGAAAATAGTACCTATAACACTTCTAACGATTTTGGAACGCTTAAAACAGTCAATAGTTCGCTGGTTATCAATGAATTTATGTCCAATAATGAAGGAAATCTGACGGATTTTCAGGGAGATACTTCTGATTGGATAGAACTTTACAATTCAAGCAATCAAAGTATTGATTTGGCGGGTTATGCTATTAGTGATGATAAAGAGGAACCGACTAAATGGACATTTCCAAGTAGCGTTATAGAACCACAATCATTTATGACTATTTTTGCTTCTGGAAAAGATTTGGCAGGCACAGAATTACACACAAATTTCTCTATTAAAGCAGAAGGGGAATCGTTGATTTTGAGTAATTCTGATGGAATGGTCATTGATTCCACTCAAAAACAAAATTTATTGCCCAATGTTTCTATGGCAAGGGTAACAGACGCAGCGGCTGAATGGGCAATTTGTCCTGTTTCTAGCCCAAATAGCTCGAATAGTGCGAACGTAGCCCAACAGCCCTTGATTTTTACTCACGTTGCAGGACAATATACGGAAGCCTTTGAGGTAAATATATTTACGGAAGATGGTTTTGAAATACGCTATACCTTGGATTCAAGTGATCCTGATAGCCAAGCAGATTTCTTAGAAGAAAGTCTTTTGATTGAATCAAGAGAAGGTGACCCCAATTATTACAGCCTTTTTCAAGCAACCCAAGAACCTTATGAGCCAGTAGGAGAACTGTATAAATTAAATATTGTGCGAGCGCAAGTATTTGTAGGAAATCAAGCCGTTAGTAAAATACATACTCGTACTTATATGGTCGATGAAGACCTTGACCGTTATACTTTGCCGATTCTTTCGATTGTGTCTGATCCTGACAACTTCTTTGATGATACGATTGGAATTTACGTGACAGGAGCGAATTATGATGGGGAAAGCTCACAGTCTATGAACAATGCCCAACATGGGCGAGAGTGGGAGCGTCCTATGCACATAGACTATCTCAATGAGGAAGGAGAATTAGAATATTCAGCCGATGGTGGTATTCGCATTCATGGTGGCGGTAGTCGTCGAGACGCACAAAAAGCCTTTCGTTTGTATGCTCGTTCTGATTATGGGCCTGAACGATTTGAGTACCCTTTCTTTGATGATAAGCCTATTGAGGATTTCAAGCGTTTAGTCTTGAGGGCGCAAAGTTCATCAAATGATTCTTATTTAACGGATGAGGTGTGCAGTAATCTGGTGCGTGGTACAAATGTAGGACGTATGGCTGTAAAACCAACTGTCGTATTTGTGGATGGCGAATTTTGGGGCATTTATCACTTAAGAGAGCGCATAGATGAATATTATTTAGAAGATAATTATGATGTAGATAAAGATGATGTAACGCTTTTAGAAGACAATCCTGATAGTGGAGGCTGTTGTATTATTGGTGATGCAGACGAGTTTTTGGATTTGTTGGATTATGTTGAGAACAATGATATGACGGACAATGATGTTTTTATAGAAGTTGCTTCAAAAGTTGATTTGCCAAATTATACAGATTATCTTATTTCTGAATTTTATGTAGCGAATTATGATTGGCCTCGAAACAATATTAAGTATTGGAAAGAAGATACTGAAGAGGGTAAATGGCGATGGGTTTTCTTTGATGCTGATTTTGGAATGCGTTTTGAAGAAAGACCCTCTTTTCTCAATTTTGTCGATATTCTGTCCAGTAATGTCGATTCCATTAGTACCTCTTTAGGAAGAAATTTATTAGAAAACCCTACCTATCGAACACAATTTATCAACCGTCTTGAATATTTACTCAATGGTGCTTTTAGAAATGAAAAAGTATTTTGTGAAATAGATTATTTACAAAATCTGGTGCGTCCACATATCCAAGAATACATTGACAGATTTGCAGCACCAAGTTCTCAACAAGTATGGGAAGGACGTGTCTCTAATATGAAAGCATTTAGTGGTACAAGAGCGTGTTACTTACAAGATCAAGTTTTTGAGAAATATGGTATTAGTATCAATATAGATAGCTGCGTGATTCTTGCGGATGATTTTCAATGTGCCGCCATAAACGTATTGCATGATGCCGCCATTACACAATTAATAGAACCAATGTTGCCTATTGAACCAATTGTACAACCTGTTATAGTACAATTACAAAACGTTGGTTCTCAGCCTTTAGAAAATGTCAATATTTTCTGGAGTGTCAATAATGAAGCACAACCTGTCTATGTTTATGAAGGGCCTGCCTTGAACCAATACCAAAGTACAGCAGTTACTTTAGGTACTTACGATTTTTCTGTTGATAATACATTTGATATAGAAATTTGGACAGAAATGCCTAATGGTTTAATAGATCAAAATATGGAAAATGATACCTTATATGTTAAAGATACGCCCAATGCTTTAGCAGGTATTTATACCATTGAACCCAATACAGGGGACTTTTTCACTGTAACAGAAGCCGTTGATTTTTTAAATGAATTTGGGGCAACCAATGATGTCGTTTTTAATATTACATCGGGAACTTATACAGGACTTTTGGACATCCAAGAATTTTATGAAACTAGTTGTAACAATACCATTACGTTCCAATCTTTATCAGAAGATAGTACTGATGTTGTTATTGAAGGTGTAAATGAACTTGCGTTAAAACTAGAACATGGTGTTGCAGGGCTTGTTTTTAAAAATATTGCGTTTGCTTCCAATATAGAAGTTGTATCTTTGCTTGATAACAACTGTATCGAATTTTTAAATTGTCATTTTACCAAAACAGCCAATGAAGAAGACAATATCATCATTGAGGCTGCAAATTCAATATTTACCATAGCCAATAGTTATGTGGATGGCGGGCAAACAGGAATAAAGGCAGGTGCTTCTACGGTAGAAATACTGTATAGCAGCTTTGTAAACCAAGAGATTTCTATTCGTTTGCAGGATACAGGAGGCGAATTAGAAGGCAATCATATCATTGGAGAGGGTTCTATTGGTGTTTGGGTAGATGGTGGTTCTTTGCATATAAATCACTGCCACATTTATGGGCAAGCAACAGGAATTGCAGTGATAGGAGAATTCACGGATGCTTTGTTTATTGAAGACAATTTTATCCAATCAACATCTGCTGCTATAAATGCAAATAATATTCAGTTATTTGAAGTGACCCACAATAATTTTTTACTGGTCAATTCGTCTGATGGTAGTCTTAATCAATGTGTGAGTATACAAGGAAATGCTGCCGAGACTTTTGAACTTAGTTTAGTTGCCAACAATATTATCAACTTATCAGAAAATGGTGTTGCCTTAAATTTGGATGTAGAAAGTTTGTCTTATTTTAACAGTGAAGCCAATAATATTTATTCTATAAGTGATGTTTTGATTATTGTTGATGATATTAGTTATACAACGATAGAAGAAATCAACGAGATTTTTTTATATGACATCGCTCAGTATTCTGTGGATCCAGAGTATGTTTCTTATGCAGATTTACACATTAACAACTCCACCTTATTTTACAATATAGCCGCCTGTAGCGGAACAGATATTGATGGCGAAATGCGAACAACGCCATGCAGTATTGGTGCAGATGAAGTAGAATTTTCCCATGACATTGCTGCAATTTCTTTTGTTACACCAACCAATCCAATCATTGCCAATACCCCACAAACGATAGAAGTCTTAGTAAAAAATTATGGAACGGCAGTCGTTGACAATTTAAACATTGGTTGGTCTGTGAATGATACCATCAAGAACGTCTATCCATTAAGCAGTTTAGGATTGGCACAAAATGATGAAAGTAGTGTTGGGTTAGCCAACTACACTTTTGCTGCCAATACAGACTATAGCCTAAAAGCTTGGGTTGATAGTCCGAATGGTGATTTAGATCAAAATATTTCCAATGATACGGTTACTTGGAATTTCTATTCTTGCATCGACACCCTTGACTGTCCTACTACAAGTATCGCACTCCATCCATTAAGTACCCCCACAAAACTCGTCTTATATCCCAATCCCGCTGCCGAAAAAATATGTATCTATACAGGCAGTTATGGCATTGAGAGAATACAAATATGGAGCGTTGAAGGACAACTGATGTTAGAAGAAAGTGGGCTATGTAATGTAATTAATATTGACAGTTTCCAAAAAGGGATATATCTTGCAAAGATATTCTACCAAGGCGAAGTCTATATTCAGAAAATAAGTGTGATTCCCTAATGAAATTTATTTTATGAATGATGACAATATTGTTCCCTATACATCGTTTTCCCTTTGTTGATTCTCTCATTATCAATACCTTGTGTATGGACATATCACACTATTATGTATAGAAATATCATACTAGTGTGCTTATACACGAATATTATTCTCGCCTTAGCACCCCTCCACCTTGCTTATTATATAATTTAGCTTAGTGTGAAATACTCTTATATTTGACTCATTCATCACATGTTTTGAGCCAAAATAAGATTATTTTTTTAACATATTATATTTTTATTTAAGTTGTTTGAGTGGTTTTGCTACTAATTCACTGTGGTTTACGTAGTGTTTATCGTCGTTTGTTTGTTGAGCAGTGATGTTTAGTTTTCTAACCACAAAAACTACTAAAACTAAAAAGGAGCGAAAGGTCAGGAGCTTCGTCGTGACAGAAGGTCCTGCTATACATTCTTATCGTTTTGCCATGCTGCAAAACCATAAGCCCTTGCACAAAAAACGATACCATTTCTATCAGGGCTATTTTGCATGGTTTCAACTGTAAATAACGGTTCTTATGGATATACGTATTTGCTAATTTACGCATTTGCAGTTTAATGTCGTTTAGACAGCCCAAAATAGCCTCGATAGTAGCGTTATACCAAAAGTAGCGTTGGCGGAATGGCTCGTAGAGACGTTGCACTGCAACGTCTTTTGGTATAGTAGCGTATAGCGAGACCCTGCGTCCCGACGAAGCTATATCCTTTCGCTCCAAATTCGGCCTTTAAGAGTATGCCAATAGTTTAAGTTTACTAACTACAAAAACCACAAAAACTACTTAAACGAAGAATCCACACTAAGCACCTAAAATATGGAAACTTATGAAAAACATTCTATGGATAAGTGTGCTTATACTATACTGTACATCTATAAACGCACAAGATGTAGTCATCAACGAAGTGATGGCCAAAAACAACAATGTTATTACTGATTTTGAAGAAAATTATGAAGATTGGATAGAACTATACAATGACGGTGATGCCGATATTAATTTAGAAGGCTTCTTTTTATCAGATGATCCTGAAGAACCCGAACAATGGATATTTCCCGATGTCACTATAAATGCAGGCGATTTTCTACTGCTTTTTGCTTCCTCAAAAGATACGATTGTGGGGAACGAAATCCACACCAATTTCAAACTAAGTGCCGATGGTGAGCCAGTCCTCCTTAGTAATACATTGGGAGAATTAGTAGATTCTATCGACGCCCAAGAATTGGCTGCCGACCAATCATACGGAAGAGTAGAAGATGGCGACGATGATTTCGATGTATTCGTCATCACCAGTCCCAATGCAAGCAACGACAACAATAGCACCAAATATCCCATTGATTTCTCGCACACCGCAGGACAATATGCAGACGCCTTTACCCTAACAGTCATGGCAGCAGACGACTTAGAATTGCGTTACACTACCGACGGAAATGTACCAGACGAAAATTCACCTTTGTACACTGACGGCATCATAGTTGAATCAAGAGAAGGCGACCCGAATACCATTAGTGAAATTCCTGTAACGGCTGATTTTTTGGCTTATGAGGTGGAAGGCGAGGTGTATAAAATCAATACGATTAGAGTACAAGCTTTTTTGAACGGACAAGCCGTAAGTGATATTCACACTCGTTCTTACATCATCGAAGAAGAAGAGGATCGTTATACTTTGCCAATGGTTTCCTTAGTGACTGCCCCCGATAATTTCTTTGACGACAGCACAGGCATTTATGTGCCAGGTGCAAATTATGATGGAAATGACGAAAATACAATGAATACATTCCAACGAGGAAGTGATTGGGAACGCCCCATACATTTTGAGTATTTTGAAGAAGGAGAATTGATTTTAGCACAAGATGCAGGTGTGAGATTGCATGGCGGTGCAAGTCGTCGAGATCGTCAAAAAAGTATGCGTTTGTATGCTCGTTCAGAATATGGAGATTCTAAATTTAGACATCCATTTTTTGAAAGCAAAGACATAGATGAATTTAAGCGATTGTTGTTGCGTGGTAAACCCACCTCAAACAATACGTTTATGACCGATGAATTGACCAGTCGCCTATTGGATGATACAGACTTGGCACATATGGCAACCAAAGAAGTTGTGGTGTTTTTAAATGGAGAATTTTGGGGAATCTATAATATCAGAGAGCGCATTGACAAGCATTTTATCGAAGCAAACTATGGCGTCGATGAAGATGATCTGACCCTTTTAGAAGACAATCCATCATCATCAGGTTGTTGTATCGAAGGCGATGCAGAAGAATATGTAGCGATGTTAGACTATATTGCCGACAATGACATGACGAATTCAGCCGTTTATGACAGCGTACAGCAACTGATGGATGTCGAAAATTATATGGATTACCTCATTACCGAATTTTATGTAGCCAACTATGATTGGCCCAGAAACAATGTCCGTTATTGGAAAGAAGATGGCGGAAAATGG
>Ga0209185_1000726_pt1 | contig 34853 bp, 26 predicted proteins | sample SidtaG_2_FD_187425 | JGI IMG/M metagenome (GOLD analysis project Ga0209185, IMG submission 187425) | Marine algal microbial communities from Sidmouth, United Kingdom - Sidmouth_Asex2 metaG (SPAdes) (version 2) | ecosystem: Host-associated > Algae > Red algae > Unclassified | place: Sidmouth... | reverse complement strand
AGTCCAACTGTTGTAATCTTCATTATACCCACTCCGCTTTTGTTAAATGGTATGTTTACGCTTCCATTTTGGCCCATTGCGAGGCCGATAGGAAGTGGAGTGGGTTCATACCATTATCCGTGTAGGAACCTGACTAAACTTAATAACGACGAATAAATTGTTTTTAGACCCATCGAAGAAGCGCTTGAGCGTTTATTCCTTTAAAAGATGACTTCATCGTTAATACTTTTTATAAGGGAACGACCATTACAACAAAGTATTGCCTTGAATTGATATCGCTCACGCGCTCTGAAACGAGCATTTTGATTGGTAACGGGTATAAGTATTGCCTCAGTTAACTCTCGTTAGATTCAATAAATAACTGCTCTAGTAATTTAGGTATTAAATTATCTTTGTCTAAAAATTTAATACCAACACTAACAGACCCATTTACGTTTCTACTATTACATACTATGGCGGGTACTCTAACTTCACCATCAACAGGGCTTAAAATACAAACTAAAATATTTATTTTATTTACTGTGGTTTTATCACTGGTACTTTTAAAAGAAAAACCACAACCTTTAGCCGAAATATCACTAATAACACCGTTTATTCTTGCGCCATCATCACCGTCTTTACCCTCAAGCATTATCGTTGAAGGAATATGAATGCTGGTTCTTTGTTGATTTCTTAATTGCCTGTTTTCAATTTTTTTAGGATAAGCTAAAAAGAGTAGTTTTTCTGGGTGTAGAGCAATGTGCTTAATAGAAGAACGAAAAGCAAAACATTCCCCCTTATTACCTTCCATGAGGTAACGAACAATCATTACGTTACCTTCAGTAAGTACATCTTTATAATCGGAAGGGCGCGAAGTTTTAGGGTATTTCAGTAAAATATACTTACCTAGCTCATATCCTACCAGCGTTAATTTGAGTCGAAGAGAAACGGGGTGATTAATTTGAAGATCTAAACTTTTACCTGGCTGCAACTCAAAGAGTTGGCTTGGCTCATTACTAGTTGAATCGCCCATTTTTTCCTTGTGTATCTTTTAACGCTAATTTTTAAATATTGTAAAATAACTTTAGGAAACAATCGTATGTTTTTCAAATAATTATTTAACTTAAGCTAAATTAGTTTAGTTTTCGCAAATACTTAATAAATCATCAATAAAGTATTGTAATGATCGGGCTTCAATATTTTTAATTAGGCCTTGCTCCTCTTCTGTTAGCATGTGGTAAATAGACGCAGCACCAAAGTCACCAAATATAATATTAGCGTCTTTATCAAATAATGTGTTGTGTGCGTATAAATCGCCGTGGCAAACTTGATTGGCGTGTAAATGCTCAAATACTGCTTTCATTTGGCTAATTATTTTATTTATTTGCTTGGTGTTTAGTGTAAAGCCTTTAGCAAATGTATCTCGAGTACAGCTTTTAAAGCTGGGCGGTAATCCTAAATTAATATAATTTTCAGGTATTAATTCCATTATTAACGCCAAATATCCGGGTTCATTCACTTGCGCTAAACTGCGCACTACATTTGGGTGGTTTCCTGTTTTTAAACATGCTTGCAACTCATCTTGCGGGTAACCATCACTTGTTACTTCACCTTTAAATACTTTAACCGCAATATCATCGGGGAAATGTATTGGTTTTTTATTCCAAATTGCCTTTGAAATAATGCCAGAAGCTCCTTGGCCAAGAACCTGTTGCAAAGTAAAACTTGAAGAGGGCAATAAAGGCACTGAATCTATTTTAAGCTCTGAATAACTAAAAGGGTTACCTGCAAAAGCAAACCAAGCTAATTTAGGCAAATGTAGTAATTGCGTAGGGCATTCGGTTAATTTATTAGCTGAAATACGCACCAATTCAAGATTACTTAACTTAGCCATAGTCAGCGGTAAGCGGTTTAACTTGTTACCGGCTAATGCAAGCTTTTGCAAGTTTGGGCGCTCGCCTATCGAATCAGGTAAAACCTCAATACGGTTATCCGTTAAAATTAACCAACGTAATTTAGGCGGTAACGCATTTTCAGGTACTTGATTAATCTGGTTTGACTTAAAGCCCACCATTTCTAAATTTTCGCATTGCCCCAGCACTTCGGGCAGCGTTTCAAAAAGGTTGTTAGACGCAAAAATAATTTTAAGTTGTGTTAACTGCGCCAACTCTTTAGGTAACGAAGTTAACTGATTATTAGACAAATCTAAAATTTCTAAACTGTCGGCTAACGACAATATTTCTAACGGGAAGCTTGTTAAGTTTTCAGCAAGCGCTAAACGTTTAACACCTTTTAAATCACCCGACTGTAATTGAGAAAGAGTTTGCATTGATGATCCAATATATTTAATTAGAATGTAGAATGAGATAAGAATTGCTGCTTTAGAATTTTTTCAAAAACAACATTTATTGCGTAACTCTTTATAGATGTAAACATTACTAAAAAGCCGCTTTACTATTAAAACGGCTTTTTAACATTTATACCCGTTACTAATCAAAATGCTCGTTTCAGAGCGCATGAGCGTCAATGTTTATAGTAAGTCATTCAAGGCAATACTTTATTGTAATGGTTGTTCCCTTATAAAAAATATTAACGACGAAGTCATCTTTTAAAGGAATAAACGCTCAAGCGCTGCTTCGAGGGGTCTAAAAACAGTTTATGCGTCGTTATTAAGTTTAGTCAGGTTCACCATGGATGTAGAGCGTTAGGGTAACGCAGGAGCAGTTACCGAGAACAACCATGACATAAACTTAATGCCTTGCATACATGGATGTCGTCCTTAGATTTCGTCTGGAACTTAAAATCTGTGCTTAAATTGTTTTTAGCTCCCACACAAACCTGCATTTGAATGTAAGGAGTATATAAGTTTCAGCTAAATTAACTAAGCCAAATAATTAAAACCTGAATCATTGAAACTTAAACAGTAAGGCTAGCCAATAAAGTTTAAGTAAGAAATTTTATGCAAATAATGACATAACATCGTCAATTTTGATCATGGTTTTTTCGCCAGTGATTCTGTTTTTAACTTCAAGTTCTTGGTTGTCTAAGTTACGTTCACCAATAATTAGTAGTAACGGTGTGCCAATTAATTCATGGTCGGCAAACATTACGCCTGGTCTTTCTTTTCTGTCATCAAATATTACTTCAATGCCAGCTTGTTGTAATTTTTTATACAGTGTTTCTGCTGTTTCTTTTACACTAGCAGATTTAGCCATATTCATTGGTACAACCGCTACTTGATAAGGTGCAATGGCTGCTGGCCATTTTATTCCGTATTTATCGTGGTTTTGCTCAATCGCGGCGGCAACAATACGTGATACTCCAATACCATAACAACCCATGGTTAATATTTGGTTTTTACCTGATTCAGTTAATACTCCACAATTCATGGCTTGTGCATATTTTTGACCAAGCTGGAATATATGACCAACTTCAATACCACGTCGAATAATGATATTGCCTTTACCACAAGGGCTTGGATCACCTTCAACCACATTTCGAATATCTTCTACTAAATAATTTGTGCAATCACGATCCCAGTTAACACCGGTAAAGTGAACGTCATTTTTATTAGCACCACATATAAAATCTGCTAAATGAGCGGCGCTTCGGTCAACAATTACCGAAATATTTAACCCCACAGGTCCTATTGAACCCGCATTGCAGCCAGCAGTAGCTTGTATTTGTTCGTCTGTAGCAAAAGTAAGTGGTGCTTCAACAAGAGGTAAATGTTCAGCTTTAATATCGTTTAACTGATGATCGCCTCTTAGTACTAAAGCTACTATTGGTGTTGTTTCGCCTTTAACGGCTTTACCTAAAACAAGTAAAGTTTTTACGGTGGTTTGCGCGTCTACTTTTAAGAACGCACTAACTTCTTCAATTGATTTTACATGAGGAGTGGCTATTTCTGTTAAGTTTTGCGTAGCCGCTGGGCGTTTTCCTGATGGAGCTAATGCCTCAGCTTTTTCGATGTTGGCGGCAAACTCACTGCCATCACTAAAGGCAATATCGTCTTCACCAGAATCCGCTAATACATGAAACTCATGCGAAGCTTCACCACCAATTGAGCCAGTATCAGCTATTACTGGACGGTAATCTAAACCTAAACGATCAAATATTCTACAATAAGCATCAAACATTATTTGATACGTTTTTTGTAAACATTCAGCGGTTAAATGAAAAGAGTAAGCATCTTTCATTAAAAATTCACGGCCACGCATTACACCAAATCGAGGGCGAATTTCGTCACGGAATTTTGTTTGAATTTGGTAAGTTGTCAAAGGTAGCTGTTTATAGCTGCTTACTTCGTTTGCAACTAACTTGGTAATAACTTCTTCATGAGTTGGGCCTAAAACAAATGCGCGATTATGACGATCGTTAAGGCGCAGTAGCTCAGGACCATAGTCGTCCCATCGTCCTGACTCTTCCCATAAATCGGCAGGTTGCACCATTGGCATCAATACTTCAAGTGCGCCAGCACGTTCCATTTCTTCTCTTACTATGTTTTCTACTTTTCTTAATACTTTTAAACCGGTAGGTAACCAAGTATACAAACCAGACGCTAAATTACGGACTAAACCAGCACGTAACATTAATTGATGGCTAATAACTTCGGCGTTGGCTGGAGTTTCTTTTAAGGTGGAAAGTAGATATTGGCTAGTGCGCATGGATAATGTTTTCCGTTATTTTACGTAAGTTACTAATATTGGTTACTGCCGTTAATTATATATGGGTTGGCACAGGCAGTTTATATCGGTGTATTCTAACAGGGCACTTTGTTTGGCAAAAGTGTTAAATAATGTTTATGGCTTTTTTATTACTCAGCAAGTACTTGTAGGGTTATATCGTGCATAAAATTGCGGTACATTAAATGTAATAAACAGGGTAAATATCTGTTGTAAATATTAAAAAATAAGGAACTTTCATGAAAAAAAATGTGGCGACGATAGAGATAATTCAAGCAGATTATTCTGATGCCCAACAAGCTAAAGATATTCTCATGTTATTAAATGAATATGCATTAGATGAAATGGGCGGTGGTGAGCCCCTTTCTAATTATGCCCAAACACATTTAATTGAAAATTTAAAACAGCAAAATAATGTATTTACCATAATGGCATATGTCGATGGTAAACCTGCAGCTATTGCAAATTGTGTGATAGGGTTTTCAACGTTTAATGCTAAACCGTTAATTAATTTCCACGATGTGGCAGTTATTAAAGCCTTTAGAAGAAAAGGTTTAACACAAATGCTATTTAACAAAGTTGAAGAAATAGCAAAAAAACTAGATTGCTGCAAATTAACCCTAGAAGTTTTAGAAGGCAACTCTATAGCAAAGTCAGCTTATGCTAAACAGGGATTTGCAAGTTACGAGCTTGATCCTAAAATGGGGCAAGCAGTGTTTTGGCAAAAGAAACTATAACTTATTTCTCTTTGAGCAAAATCACTTCATCAACAATTTTTTTATATGGGAATAACAATTACAAAAAAGTATTGCCTTGAATTACTCCTTATAAACATTGACGCTCATGCGCTCTGAAACGAGCATATTGAATGATAACGGTTATATACTGGACTGAATTAAAGACGCCATGTTTAAGTGATAAATTATGAGGATTTCCATCACTAATAACGCATTCTGTTATTAAAACGAAATAGGTCTTCTTTTTGAAGGTTTTACTGTTTCGGCTTCGTTTTGTACGATATTATGTTGACCGTTAGGTAAATTGTTGTGCTGAGTAGCTGACTTATTTACTTGCTTGTTGCGAGAGTGAGTTGATTTAGTTTGAGCTTTATTCGAACACTTTACTTGTATTAATTCACCATTAAATTCTACTATATCGTCTGCATACACTTTTTTTCGTTTTTGAAATTCCACTTCTCCATTTAAATAAACATAACCTTCACTGATCACTATTTTAGCTTCGCCACCACCAGAAACCATATTAGCTATTTTTAATAGTTTGCAAAGTTCAATAGGCTGCGATGATATTGAAACAGTAGGGTAGTCGTCAGTCATTATTTATTCTCTTATGATATTAACGTAAAGTATTTGAACTTTTTAATTCTAAGCGTTTGCTTTAAAGTCGGCTAGTTTATCACAGTATTTATAGGAAAAATGATAAGGTATAAAAAACAAAAAAACGGCAATTTTATTGCCGTTTATATTATGTTAACAGATTTACTAAGCCTGCTACTTATACCCGTTACCAATCAAAATGCTCGTTTCAGAGCGCGTGAGCGTCAATGTTTATAGTAAGCAATTCAAGGCAATACTTTGTTGTAATGGTCGTTCCCTTATAAAATGTATTAACGATGAAGTCCTCTTTTAGAGGAATAAACGCTCAAGCGCTTCTTCGATGGGTCTAAAAACAATTTATGCGTCGTTATTAAGTTTAGTCAGGTTCCTACACGGATGTAGGATATTAGGGTAACGCAGGAGCAGTTACCGAGAATAACCATGACATAAACTTAATGCCTTGCATACATGGATGTCTGTACTTAGATTTCGTCTGGAACTTGAAATCTGTGCCTAAATTGTTTTTAGTTCCCACTGAAACCTGCATTTTGAATGGTAACGGGTATATCTAAGTATTAATCATTCCAGTGCTTATCAATTATTGCCTGCAAATGAGGGTAGTTTTTGTCTGTTTCATTGTAAAGCTCTCGCTGACGTTTTAATTCAGTTTTAAGCTCAGCAATTAAAGTTGCGTTTTTCGGATCTTTATATACATTATTTTGCTCGGTAGGATCATTTCGTAAATCGTAAAGTTCCCAAGCGACAGGAGTATTTATGCCGCTATTGCTAAGCCCTGTTTTTTCTACCCATTTTCTATCATAAAATGGAAATGCTTTTTCCATAAAGTTAGCACCGTAAAAAAAGATAAGTTTATGATCTTTTGTACGTAAGCCAAAGTGCGCAGGAACATCATGATATGCTCTATGAGTCCAATAACGGTAATAACTTGCAGTTCTCCAGTTGTCAGGTGTTTTGTTTTCTAAAACCGCTGAAGCGAAGCTTTTACCATGCATGTATTTTGGAACCTCTACACCCACTAAATCTAAAATTAACGGTGCAAAGTCAGTATTGTTAATAAGTAAATCATTTTTTAAAGCGTGTGTATTCATACGTGGATCTTTTACAATAAAAGGCATTCTAATAGATTCCTCATACATCCAGCGTTTATCTTGGAAGTCGTGCTCGCCAAGCATCATGCCTTGATCTGAAGTATAAATAATAATAGTGTTGTCGTATTCACCTATATCTTTTAAGGTTTTTAGTAAGCGTGCGATATTGTCGTCTACACCTTTTACGCAACGTAAATATGCCTTTATATACTTTTGATAAGCTTGACGCGTAAATTCCTCATCGGGTAAAGAGGGGTCTACGCCTAAATCTATTCCCATACTTCTACGGTTATGCCTTTTAGAAACAGAAGTACCGATATGTTTAATTAATTGGTCATTTACACCACGTGTCGCAATTGATCCAAATGTCGCTTTTACGCCATATAAATCTGTAGGTTCAGGCACCATTTCTGCTGCTAAATAATCCTCATACCTGGGGGCATATTCAAACATATCGTGTGGAGCTTTAAATTGATGCATTAAGAAAAAAGGTTTATCGCTTGTTTTATTTTTTAGCCATTCAATCGATAAGTCAGTGACTACGTCAGAAGAGTGGCCTTTATAGCTCACTTCGTTTTTAGGCCATTTTTTATCACCTTGAACTCTAAAAGTAGGATCAAAATAACTACCTTGTCCTTCTAATACTTGATAATAATCAAAGGCTCCTGGTTCTTTTTTAAGATGCCATTTACCAATAATTGCGGTTTGATAGCCAGCCTTACTCATTAGTGTGGGTAAATGTTGATTTTCAGTTGCGATGTGACCTCTTAAATCTAAAACTCCATTAGTTTGACTATATTGCCCCGTTAATATGCTCGCTCTACTTGGTGTACAGATTGAATTAGTAACAAATGCATTACTGAAAAGCATGCCTTCATTTGCTAATTTATCAATATTTGGAGTAGGGTTAAGTTTTGAAAATCTACCTTCGTATGCCCCTACTGCATGAGCCGCGTGATCATCTGTCATGATGTAAAGAACGTTGAGCGCTTTAGTCTTCGACTTTATTGAGCTATTTTTTTGTGAAATTGATAAGTCGTAATTTTTTATTTCGGTGTTTTTTACCGCGGTATTGCCATTGCAACCTGTTAAACAAAATAAGGCAGTTAGCGTACCAATGGTGAGATATAATATTTTCATTAATATTTCCGTGGGTTGTTGTATATAAAATAATGCATTTATATTTAAAACATGTCAATGCTTCCGCATTCAGATAATAATATTAAGGTACTCGGTACTAATATATAATTGTATAACAATGTAAAGTTATTGAATAAATATTTGTTAAGATGTTAATATTGTTGGGAAAATAATAATAATAAAACAAAGTAAGTTAATAGCTACGTAAATATTATTCAAGTTAAGCTTATTGTTTAAACGTAGCATATTGTATTTAGTAGATTTATCGTTAATCTTAATAAAAATAGGTAAAAATTTCATGGAAGCCAAACCCGTAAAAAAATATTCAGCCCCAGCACTGGAAAAAGGATTAGATATTTTAGAATTGCTATCTAAAAACTCTACTGCTTATAGTACTTCAACTATTGCTGAAATTTTAGGACGTTCAAATGCAGAGATATATCGAATGATATTAGTGCTTGAACAACGCGGATATATTGAAAAAAGTGAAGATATTGATGGTTATCAAGTCACTCGAAAATTACTGCAATTAGGTACTGAGAATGAACCTATTAAAGATATTTTGGAATATGCCAGACCTATAATGCGTGAATTGGCTGAAAAAACATCTATGTCATGTCATATTGCGGTTGAATCACAAGAACAAATAGTGGTTATTTCTCGTGTTGAAACACCTAGTGTTATGTCATATTCAGTCAGAGTAGGTTACCGACGACCTATTTTATTTTCAGCATCTGGTCGGATTTTATTCGCCTTTCAAAATGCAGATAAGAAAGAGTCAATGCTAAAACGTCTTAAAAAGCACCATTTAGAAGTTGAAATAAAGAACTTTGTAAATGATTGTAAAAAAGTAAGTAAACAAGGGTTTTTTAAGGGCGATAGCGCTTATGTGCAAGGTGTTACGGACATTTCCTACCCTATTATTGATAATGATCATGCCGTGGCAACGCTAACTATTCCATTTATTCAACGTATCCCAGAAACTACAACGGTTGATGAGGTTGTTGAAGATTTAAAACATGCCGCCAATGAGCTATCAAAAGCACTTACCTACGGGATTGTTAGAAAGTTATAATGTTGTTTAATCTTAGTCGGATTTAATTCCTTTTTGCTTGCGACACAAAGAAGTTTGCTCGTGACTAAATAAGATACTTCTATTGGTGTAGCGAATTTGGCATAAGCTAAATCTTTAGGTGGAGGTCATTCATTTAGCAATTTTGAATATAAAAAAAGCCACTGTTAAGTGGCTTTTTATGTTTAAAATATAAATTATATGTAATTAGCCCAATAATAATCTTAAGCTTTACAGCCTTTACTACCTTGAGGTAACGCCGCTAAACTAATTCCAGAAATTTCAATATCTAATTTCCCTTCTGTACCAATCGAAAAAATAGACGTAACTTTACTAAAGTCAAATTTACCATCTTTATTAAAACAATTAAGTGGTATAGGAAGTTGAGTCCATTCACCTTTAGGTAGGTTGTTAATAATAGTTTTAACGGGGAACTTACCACGACACTCGCTTGAGTAATTGCATTCCATAGTGATAGTGGTATTGTCTTTAGCTGAACGATTAACTTTAAGCTCAATTAATAATGCGGCTTGATCTTCAATAGGTGCAATATTAATTTGATTTTTAGCTATTGTAAAATTTGAATCGTATAAAATATTACCTCCCCATTCATTTTTAACTTGTTTACCTCTCCATTTTAAATGGATCGCGTCACCATCTTTATTCTTTTTTGAAGGTTTAACTTGTAAGTTGCCTCGTTCAGTTTCTCCAATACGATCTTTTAAAGGAATATTCCAATTAAGCCCATTACCAACATTACCTTGCCACTTTCCTACGAATTGACCATCTTTAATATAAGTAGTCAATGGATCATCGTTAAAAGCTAAACTTTGAAACGATAATGAAGCACTAACCAATGCGGTTAATATAATTGTGTTATTTTTTATTAGACTATTTTTTTTCATGGATTTCCCCTTTATCGTCATACAGCTATTGTTTTATAAGTATCAATACTGACAGTTATTTTACTCCAAATGCAACGAAAAATATTTTGGAGAGTTAATTATAAAGTTAATCAAAAATATAACAGTATGCCTGCTAAATGCAACACCTTCACAATATTTGAATAAAAATACGACGCAATAAGTAACATTTACGGTATAAAATTTTATATTTACTTACCTTTATATTCATTCATTTTATTTATGTTAAATATGAAATTATATATTCATATTCAAAAAAACAGTATATTTTTATCTATATAATGTTAGAATTGGTTTAATTTTGAAACACTAGTTTACTTGGAGTTTGTTCGAATATGAGAACAATAATATGTGTAGAACCCGGAACTTTAGAATCAAAAATTTTAGATAAACCTGTTCCTAAAAGTGGAGAGGTTCTTGTAAAAATTAAATCCATCGGGATTTGTGGTACAGATATCCATGCTTATGGTGGCAACCAACCTTATTTTAGCTACCCTCGCATTTTAGGGCATGAGTTATCTGGCGTTATTGAAGAAGTAGGTAGTGGCGTTGACCTTCCATTAGGTGCTGCAGTTTACATTATTCCTTATTTACACTGTGGTGAATGTATTGCTTGTCGTAATAATAAACCTAATTGTTGCACTAATATTGAAGTTGTAGGCGTGCACCGTGATGGTGGCATGTGTGAATATATTGCCGTTCCTAAAACTGCCGTTGTTGTAACTGAAGGCGTAAGTTTTAATGATATGGCATTAATAGAGTGTTTAGCCATTGGTGCCCATGCAGTAAAAAGAGCACAAATTAATGAAAACGATACTGTATTAGTATTAGGAGCAGGGCCTATTGGTATTGGGGCACTGCAGTTTTCAAAAATTGCGGGGGCAACAGTTTTTGCCTCTGATGTTATGCAAGATAAGTTAGATTTTTGTGTTAAAGAGTATGGTCTTGACGGAACGGTTAATGCTCTAGGTGATGTAACTCAGCAATTAAGTGATTTAACTGACGGTCAATTCCCTACCGTTATTATTGATTGTACGGGTAATGCTAAAGCGATGGAATCTACGTTTACTAACTTAGCTCATGGCGGTCGAATTGTTTTTGTGAGTGTTATTAAATCACCTATTACCTTTCAAGATCCTGAATTTCATAAACGTGAAACAACATTATTAGGTAGCAGAAATGCAACACAAGATGATTTTGAGCACGTAGTTGCCTGTTTAAAAAATGGCACTGCAAAAAGTGGCTCTTTTGTTACTCATACTGCTAAATTCAGCGATTTATTAACAACATTTGACGACTGGGTAAAACCGGGCAGTGGCGTTATTAAAGCTGTTGTAGAGATGGATTAGTAGAACAATAATGAAAATTGACGCACATCAACATTTTTGGCTATACAACTCAAAAGAATATGACTGGATAAGTGATGCTGAGAAAGTAATTAAGCATGATTTTTTGCCTTCAGATTTAGCGCCTATTTTACGTGCAAATAACCTTGATGGTTGTGTTGCAATACAAGCAAGACAATCATTACAAGAAACTGATTGGTTAATTGATCTAGCTCAAAAAAATGATGTTATTAAAGCCGTAGTTGGCTGGATAGATATACAATCTAATAACTTAACTGAGCAATTAGCAAAATATAAATCGTTCAGTATTCTTAAAGGTTTCAGGCATGTATTACAAGGTGAGCCAAGCGACTTCATGCTCAAACCTGCATTTATTAATGGTTTAAAAACTTTAGAACAAAAGGGTTATACTTATGATTTGCTCGTTTTAGCTCATCAACTCCCTCATACCATTAAACTCGTTGAGCAATTTGAATCGTTAAAATTAGTGATTGACCATATTGCTAAGCCTGAAATTTTAGCAAAAAAAGGTTTTAATGAATGGAAAACTGCCATGTTTACGTTGGCAGAAAAACCTAATGTTTATTGTAAAGTGTCGGGTATGGTTACCGAAGCGGATATAAATCATTGGAAACCTGAAGACTTTACTCAGTATTTAACTGTGGTATTCAGAGCTTTTGGTGTAAAAAGAGTTATGTTTGGCTCTGATTGGCCTGTGTGCTTATTGGCAGGTGAGTATGCTCAAATTAAACAGATTATTGAAGCTTTTGTATTGGCAAATTACCCAGACAATTTTGAAGATGTGTTTGGTAACAATGCCGTTGAGTTTTATCGAATATCGTAGATAGTATTTTGGAATATAGTTATGGAATATAGAAAACTAGGTAAAACAGATCTTAATGTTTCTCGCTTGAGTTATGGTGCTTCACCTTTGGGCAGTGTATTTAGAGATATAAGTGAAGATGACGGGATTAAAACTGTTCATACTGCTATTGATATGGGCGTTAATTTAATTGATGTGTCGCCTTATTACGGTTTAACAAAAGCTGAAACTGTATTAGGAAAAGCCTTAAAAGGTATTCCCCGCGATAAGTATATTTTATCAACTAAAGCAGGGCGTTATGGCGCTGACTATCCTGATTTTGATTTTTCAGAAAAAAGAATAAGAAGTAGTTTAGATGAGAGCTTAAATCGTTTAGGTGTTGATGGCGTAGATATTTTATTTTTACACGATATAGAATTTGGTCACTTAGGACAAATTTTTGATGAAGCCCTACCTTGTTTACAAGCCTTAAAACAGGAAGGGAAAGTACGTTACATTGGCGTAACGGGCTATCCGTTAAAAATGTTTTCAAAAACAATCAAAAATGCTGACATTGACTGTATTTTGACTTATTGTCGTTATGCCTTATATGATAATTCACTAGCGAATATTATACCTGATTTAGAAGCTAAAGGTGTTGGTATTATTAATGCTTCACCTACTGGAATGGGCCTACTTACTAACAGGGGCGCTCCTGAATGGCACCCAGGTAATCAGCAACTTTTTGATGCTTGCCATAAAGCGGTTGCTTTGTGTCGAGGACAAGGTGTTGATATTACCCAAGTAGCATTACAATATGCAATTGACCACCCCGCTATTTCTTCTACGTTAGTGGGAACAGCTAATCCTGTTAATATGATTAAAAATATAGAATGGGCAGAGGAACCTGCTAACCAATCGCTCGTTCAAGAAATTAGAAAATTATTTGATAATGTTCCAGTAATTTGGCCTTCAGGTTACCCTGAAAACCAAGATGTATAGTTATTATTTAAATTAATCTTTACAACTTATAACTTATTGAAACACGAATAAAGCTTTAACATTTTTCATTAATTTTAACTTCATTGATTTTAAAGTAATGCAAAGATTGTTAAAGATTTTTTATTAAACACGTTAATATCACCAACGTTTAAGAATTATTTATACCCTTGAATGTAGGAAGTGCTTTGGAAGGTTTGTTAAATGTTAGTTTTCAAAGACTAATACTACTTTATCAAATTGTAATAGGTGTAAATTCTGTTGATTAAAACTCATAAAACTCATAAAACTCACACTCATATCACTAAACCTGAAACACAACATTTTAGTGAAATGATGAGCTGGTTTACTTCTGAACAAGCCATGTTTGATTGGGCTGGGCCAAACTTTAGAATTCCCTGCAACACTTCAACTTTTTTAGACGATTTAAGGCTTGACGATTTCCGTTCCTTTTCACTTGTATCAAACAGCCCAAAGAGTATTAACAATGATAACCGCTCTGAGTTTTTAGCTTTTGGTCAATATTATCTACGTTTAGGTAAATGTCATTTAGCAAGGTTAATCATTAATCCAGCTAATCGAGGTGAGGGTGTTGTTAAAGAACTTATCACTCAACTTTGTAAGCGAGGGTTACAAGAGTTTAACGTGACGGAGTGTTCATTATTTGTTTTAACACACAATATTTCAGCTATAAAAGCTTATAAAAAGATAGGCTTTATCATCACCCAATACCCAGAGAGTTGTTTTGGTAAAACTTCTGAAACGTCAACACTGGAAAACTGTTTATATATGGTGAAATAAGTCTTTCTGATTGAGCTTAGTAGCTATATACCCGTTATCATTCAAGCGCTTTGAAACGAGCATCTTGACTGGTAACGGGTATATACGGTAAGTTGACTGCACTTTAATAATCTAAAAAATGTGTCGTAGAGATTATGCAGCATTTAGTATCTTCCATTGTTCAACAAGTCGGTTCAATTGTTATTGGTAAAGAACCTCAAATTCGCTTAGCTTTAGCGTGTTTATTTGCCAAAGGACATATTCTTATCGAAGATTTACCGGGTACGGGTAAAACCACGTTAGCTCAGGCGCTTTCTAAAACTTTAGGTTTGTCTTACCAGCGCACGCAATTTACCAGCGACATGTTGCCGTCAGACGTTGTAGGTATTTCAATATTCGATACCTCTGAAAATAAGTTTACTCTGCACAAAGGACCTATTTTTAATCAGGTTGTACTAGCCGACGAAATCAACCGAGCCAGCCCTAAAACCCAAAGTGCACTGCTTGAAGCAATGGAAAGTGCGCAAGTCAGTATAGACGGAACAACCTATCCGTTAACCGAACCCTTCTTTGTTATTGCTACACAAAATCCTTTATTTCATTCAGGAACTTACCCGTTACCAGAGTCGCAATTAGATCGCTTTACCATGCGAATTTCATTGGGCTTTCCGAGCATAGAAGCCGAAAAACGTATACTCAGCAATACTAATAACAAGCACGACATTACTAACTTAGCTGCTTGTATAACCCCTGAGCAACTCATTGATATTCAAAAAAGCGTAGAAGACATTCACATATCCGAAGCTATTGTAGAATACGTTATAGCCCTGTGTCGTATATCACGTAACGCTTTAGGTAATGTAAATCCGTTATCGCCAAGAGCAGGTAAAGCACTGCTAGCGTCTGCTAAAGCTTGGGCGTTTATTGAAAACCGCGATCATGTTTTACCGCAAGACGTTCAAGCCGTTTTTGAAGCGGTTTCTGAACATCGTTTAGATACCAGCGGTACTATTTCTATGAACAACGAAATAAGCGCAGCAAAAAATATACTGCAACAAGTTGACCCAACTAATCCTTTGTAAATAGTTTTGTGTAATGATTTTTTTTGTAAATCATCCTTGGTAATTAACCTGTAACTCTTGGCTATTATGTTCAAACAACTAAAACCATTTTTTAAAAAGCGTTTTAATAATTTTTTGAAAAAAAGAATACCAGCGGCAGCTAAGCAAAACTTAAGTAATAAAAACATTTTTATATTACCCACTAAGTTTGGCTTAGCTTACGTGGTATCGGTATTCATTTTGTTTTTATTAGGAACTAACTATCAAAACAATTTAATCATTTTAATGAGCTACTTATTTGCCAGCGTTTTTTTTACCACCATGCTGTATAGTTTTTTAAACATGTTTGGTTTGCAATTCTCCTTTAAAAGCCAAGTGAGCGCGTATGCGACACAAACGGTATCAGTTCCTTTAACTATTATTAGCAACAAGCCGCGTTTTCATATTAATTTTGCCTTTGATAAAAACCAACAAACTATTGAAATAGCAATAAAAAAAGGCGAGTCTGCTACTAAAATACCGTTTCACACATTAAAACGTGGTGTAAATAATCCGGGGCGCTTAAAAATATTAAGCGAATATCCATTGGGTTTATTTGTATGTTGGACACATTTAGATTTTGATTGTGAAGTAATAACTTATCCCGCTAAAAATACCTTTCATCATATAAAGCAAGACTCGTCGCAACAACATGAAGAAATTAACGGAAATAACGTCGTTGAAGGTGGAGAAGACTTTAGCGAATTACGTGAATACAAACAGGGTGAATCGAACGCTAAAATAGCATGGAAACAGCTTGCTCGCGGCCAAGGTTGGTTAACTAAAGTCAGTCAAACAGAAGTAGGAAGTCAGGTTTGGTTAAGTTTAAAGCAACTTCCGTCAGCTAGCCTTGAAACAAAATTAGAAATGTTGTGTTTTTTAATACTTGAAAGCCATAAAAATAATGTTTCGTTCGGACTCGATTTAGACACTATTCAAATTTCACCATCAACGGGTAATAAGCATATCAATAAATGTTTAACCGCTTTAGCTTTTTACGGCAAACCACAACATAGCGCCGCGTTGTTCGCATTAAATAGCCATGCTGGATCTGAGGTGGTGCTTAATGTTTAATAAAAAAGATAAAAAGAAAAAAACTCAATTAGCTATAAAACAGCAAAACTTTAAACTAAGCGCTAACAGCATTTTGTTACTAATTGCTTGTCAGTTTTTTAACTTAATCACCTTGTCGTTAGAACTGTCGTGGTGGATGTTATCTATTATTGGTATTTGTTTATTTTGGCAAATACTCATCACCAAAAATAAAACCCCGCAACCCAGCAAAATATTAATAGGCGTACTCTCAGTAATTGGGTGTTTGTTATTAGCCTTTACAGCTAAAAGCTTAGGTTTGCTATCAACCATGCTGCATTTACTGTGTTTATCGTATATTTTAAAAAGCTTTGAACAAAACAAACGAGCCGACTTTTATCAAATTGTTTTATTAGGATTGTTTGTTGCTGTATCGTCGTTAATTTTTCAGCAATCTTTATACTTTTCTCTTATTATATTTTTTATTCTTGTTGTTAATATTACCCTGGTTTTTGACTATTTTTCGCCAACAAAAAATTATGTGAGTACCCTTAAATTTTCGAGTAAAATATTTGTACAAAGTATTCCGTTAGCTGTTTTTTTATTTATTGTATTTCCTAAACTCTCGCCATTGTGGGCAGTGCCAACGGCTAAAAGTGCAAAAACAGGGTTGTCTGATTCTGTACAAGTGGGCGATATAGCGAACTTAGCATTGTCTGATGAGTTAGCATTTAGAGTTAAATTTGAACAAACCGTACCTAATTATTCACAGTTGTATTGGCGTACTATCGTGATGGAAAACTTTGATGGTCGCTCATGGAAAACCAACATAAACCCAAGTGTTATCTACCAATATCCATTTGATAAAGCCAGCGCAAAAGGCAAGCGTGTAAGTTATCAAGTTATAGCATCACCTACTTATCAAAACTGGTTGTTTGGGTTAGATCTTGCTCGTATTGACAGCACTAAACCGCAAAGTACCGATATTGTCTACCGACAAGATTATTCGTTGTATAGTAAAAAAACACTCACACAAAATACCAGCTATAACGTAACCAGCTATCTAGAAGCACCACTAGCGTTAAATATTAGCCAACGCTCTTACCAAATAAACTTAGCAGTACCCACACAAAGCAATCCTAAACTGGTTAAAAAGGCTAAAGAATTACGTGCAAAGTATCAAAACAACGAGAGCTTAATTAACGCTGTTCTTGCTACTTTTAATCAAGATACTTATCGTTACACCCTTAATCCACCGCGATTAACGAATAATAGTTTGGATCAATTTTATTTTGAAACCAAAGCCGGATTTTGTGAACATTTTGCCAGCAGCTTTACCTTTTTAATGCGAGCAGCAGGTATACCTGCTCGGCTTGTTACCGGTTATATGGGCGGAGAATATAACGCACAGGCCGACTACTACAGTATTTACCAACGTGATGCTCACGCATGGAGTGAAGTTTGGTTACAAGGCAAAGGCTGGACAAGAGTCGACCCAACCGCTGCTATCAATCCTGAACGAGTAGAGCGTGGATTTTCAGAACAACTATTACGAGAACAAGCCGCCACATCAGAAAACTTTTCGCTATTACGTTTTAGTAACAACAACGCCTTTATAAACAGCATTCGATTACAACTTGAAGCGATTGACTATAACTGGACACGTTGGGTAATAGGCTATACCGCCGACAAGCAAAACAAGTTTTTACAAAACATAGCACTCGCTTTTAAATCAATGCTCGACCTACATTGGCTAACTTTAATTTATTACGCACTGTTATTAATAAGCGCCATTGTTTTATGGTGGGTAGTACGCCAAATAATTCAAGCACGTAAACCACAAAACATTAACTATTATTACCAACAAATACTTGAACACTTAGCTAAACAGGGCATACAAAAACCAACAGACATGACCCCTAAAGACTTTGTCTTAGTGATCAAAAATGAATGGTCAACACTCGCCATTGAGTTTGCTAAATTTACCCAACTGTATACCTCGCTTCAATATCAGCAGTTAAACGAAAAGCAGCAGGCATCAGTGGTTAAAGCATTGAAGAAGAGTTATCAAAATATAAAGAAAGTAGCTTTTAAAAAGAGGGCTTGATTTTACATTGAAAATCTTAACCAATTGTAATTTAAGGTTTTAATTGTATAAACACTAATTGATAGATCTAAAGTCATTATTAACTTGACGACTTCAAAAGATTGAAGTAGATAGTCAAAATAAAAGGTCGAAATAAAATATATAATTCATAATTGATTAAAGACAATGCATGCCACACTTACATTTTCAAGTATCGCCTAGCATAACGCCCTGTCTCAAATAGGTCTTTTTTTTGACTTTAGTATCAAATGGAACTAAAATAAACTATTGTTTAATTTGGGGAGTAAAGCAATGACAACGATAGCAGAAGCTCAACATGCACCACGTATAAACCATAGTGCCGCTTTTACCATGGGTAACAATATTCTTGAAAAATGGGGATGCACCGCTGCTCAAAAGCAAGCAATTTTAGGGCTCACAAAAAGTACTTTTCACCGTTATCAAAAAGATCCCAGCTCTGCTTCATTGAGCAGCGACCAACTTGAACGCCTAAGCTACCTTGCTAATATTCATCAAGCATTAAGGATCATATTCTCAAACCCTGATAACGTTTATGGCTTTATGAGTATGGCTAATAATAATCCATACTTTAATGGTAAAAGTCCGTTATCTATTATTAGCACCGGAAATTTTGGCGCTTTGTATGAAGTATTTAAGCGAATCGATAGCATGAGAAGCGGACAATGGTAGAGCAGAAGCGCGTATCCTTCTCTAAAAAAGCCTCTTATCGCATGGTTAACTCAAAGTTTCCGCCAATTACCTTGTTTGATGACGTAATAGACGAAACTGACTTTGAAACGGCATATGCCCTGCAAGCATTAACCAATCCTAGACATCTTGATGAACTTGGCGATCTAAACCTTATTCCAACCAATGAAATACCTTTTGGTATAACAGGAGTAAATTACGTTACGGCGCCATTTACCCATGTTACCCCAGACGGCTCTCGTTTCAGTGATGGCTCCTTCGGTGTCTTGTATCTTGCTGATACTGCGAAAACAGCTATAGCGGAAACTCGATACCACCAAGAAAAGTATTTTCGCAACGTTGAAGGGCTTCATTACGACACCGTTGATATGCGATGCCTTAAAGTAAAGTTCTCAGCAGAACTTATTGATGCTGTTTCACTTGATGATATTCATACACCTGATGATTACACCGCCTCTAGAATTTTTGGCGCTAAAGTAAAAAAATCAAAAGAAGCAGGTATTCAATATTGTTCAGTTAGACATAAAGGCGCTGTTTGCTGGGGACTCATGTCTCCCGTACATGTTGAGTCAGCGGTTCAAACGCAACACTTTGAATTTGTTTTTGATGGAAAAGGTATTTCAAAGGTTCGTGAACTGACTATGGAATGTTAGCGGTTGGGTTTGATTACTCTTTATTAATTAGAGTGATAGAGATAGTTTTTAAATTTAGGGTATTTCAGAAATATTAACAACAATCGTTTAATATCTAGAATTTAGATTAGTTAATATTATTTTTATGTCTGAAAATTATAGCCCCCAAAAAAGTCATTATTTACTTGGTTCATTGATGATGATCAAGGATAGAAAGTATTCGTGATTGGACTAATACTTTGGGCGGGTGATATCATCATGTGGGTATATGGGCAAAGTAAAATACTGTTTATTAGCCTTTTATGTATTTAAAGAAAATTAGACATTTAAATTACTAATGGATGAGTTATGGAAAAAAAATATCAAGTCTTTGTAAGCTCAACGTATATAGATTTATTAGAAGAAAGAAAAGAAGTTACCCAAGCTTTACTTGAACTTGACTGTATTCCAATTGGAATGGAATTATTTCCTGCTTCAGATGAAGATCAGTGGAGTTTTATTAAGTCTGTAATAGATGAGTGCGATTATTATTTATTAATTCTTGCTGGCCGTTATGGCTCATGTTCAGAGAGCGGTCTCAGTTACACTGAAATGGAATATCGGTATGCTATCGAAACAGGTAAACCAGTCATCGCTTTTTTACATCAAGATCCAGGTTCAATAGTTTCAAAATATACTGAATCGGATTCAGATTTAAAAAATAAACTTTCACTTTTTCGAACTCTCGCCCAAAAAAAATTGTGTAAATTTTGGAATACGCCAATAGAACTTTCAGCTGTTGTTGGAAGAAGTATTGTACAACTTAAGAAAAGGTCGCCAGCTATAGGTTGGGTTAAAGCTGACTTAGTTCCTGACGAAGGAGCCACACAAGAAATTTTACGTTTAAAGAATGAAATTGAAAAGTTAAAGAATAATATATCAACACAATCGGATACTGGAGTTAATATCAATGAACTTGCTCAAGGTGCTGAATTATTTACGTTTTCATATACAGCTAAAGCTAAAATCAGTTGGAATGATTATATTGAAGCTAATTTGAAAGCAACAATGTCTTGGAATTCAATTTTTTCATCTTTAGCTCCTTCTATGGCAGATGAATCTGATGAAAGAAGTTTAAAATTACGTTTAAATAATTTAATTTTAAGGACTGAAGCAGACAATATAAATAAACAAGAAGGTTTCGATTATTATGATAAATCAGCATTAGTTGAAGGGGAGGTTTTTGATACAATCATAGTACAATTCAGGGCGTTAGATCTAATTCAAAAAAGTCAAAGAAACAGGAGTGTTAAAGATAAACAAACATATTGGTGCTTAACAGATAAAGGCGATAGTCTATTAGTCGGTTTACGTGCAATTAAAAAACACCATAATAGTTAGAAAGTATAAGTAATGAATAGCTTTGAGTTACTGTTATTTTAATTTAAAACTATTCTTATATATTAATCCAACAAATCCTTATTTTAACTCGTATTATCCCTATGCTTATGGTTAAATTTACCTAATTAAAATCCATAAAAAAGGTATCGTGTGATCTATCTTTATCCCGCTAATAAAATGGAAAATTTGTTAGTACTTTTAGATAAAATCCAACAGGTTTCACCTCTTCCTATTTTTTCCAAAGACGTTATTGTTGTGCAAAATGCGGGTATGCAGCATTGGCTTAATATGTCGTTGGCAAAACAACGTGGTATCAGTATGAATATTGATTACGCGTTACCATCTCAGTTTTTATGGAAGCTAGTCAGGTCAATAGCTAGCGAAGAAGATGTGCCTGATCAATCGCCTTTCTCTCGTGAAGTACTCGCATGGCGAATTTTTACGTTATTTGCTCAGCCAGAAGTAATGAATGATGCTGATTTTGATACCGCAACTCAGTATTGGCGATCGCACACTCCACCCTCTAACAATCAACCATCAAACAATCAACCATCGAACAATCAAGTAAACGCCAGTTCAACTACTGATGTAGAACAGGGCGTAGATTTGCCACCTGAGTTTGCAGACAAAATAACAAACACTGAACAATTAAAGCGTTATCAGCTTGCTTGCCAAATGGCCGATTTGTTTGAGCAATATTTAATTTTTAGACCTACCTGGATTGATGCTTGGGAAAACGGAAATTTTACTGCGGGTTTTGTGCAAGGCGAGCAATCAGACGCGGCTGAAATTGCTCAATGGCAAGGTAAGTTGTGGCACTTGTTAACGCGCGAGCAATCGTATAATCCTATTACCTTAATTGAACAAGCCATTACTCAACTTAATGCGGGCTGCTTTGATCAACAACTGTTAAAAAATAGCTTACCTAAACGTATTTCTTTTTTTGGTATTAATATTATGGCGCCTATGTGGTTGTCGTTTGTTAATGAACTCAGCGAATATATTGATGTACACTTTTTTCATTTAAACCCGTGTTATGCCTATTGGGGCGATGTAATTACTGAAAAACAAGCGATTAAGTCGATTCAACAATGGGTAGAAGGTTACGACGATATTACTCAGTCGGTGGGTAATCCGCTATTGGCTAATTTAGGCCAGCAAGGGCGCGAGTTTATGGCCTTATTGCACGGTTACAGTACTATAAATATTGATGCTTTTGAGGATATTCACGACGAGTTAACTAATGAATCGAATGATACTTCAGACAATACATTAAGTAATAACACCCCAACACAAGCCAGTGTTTTACAACAAGTACAGCACGACATTTTAACGCTAACGGATGCGCGTAATGCACCCGTTGAACAACGCGATAACTCTATTGTATTTACCAGTTGTCATAGTGCATTAAGAGAAGTGCAAGGGCTGCACGATTGGTTGTTACATCAATTTAATAACGACAGCACGTTAACACCCAAAGACGTTTTAGTGATGTGTCCGCAGGTAGAAGAGTACGCACCTTACGTCAATGCTGTTTTTGCCCGAGGTTGGCAAGACTTTGACGATAAAGTACCGCCGTTGCCTTGTTCAATTGCTGATCGTGTTAGTAAGGATTCTGAGCCTATTGTTGCTGCGTTTTCAGACTTGCTTACTTTGCCTGATAGCCGATTTCAGCTGTCACAGTTGTTATCGTTGCTTCGTATTCCGGCTATGCAAACCAAGTTTGATTTAAGTATTGAAGACATTGATAAAATTTCAGTGTGGTTAGATCACGCCTCTGTTCATTGGGGGCTTGATGAAGAGCACAAACAGCACACCCTTAAAACTCATGCGGTTTCAAATAACTTTACATGGCAGCAAGGTTTATCACGGTTATTGCGTGGTTTTGCGTTTGGCGATGTCGAAACCATTTATGATGAGCAATTATTATTACCCACAGTAGAAGGCAACGATGCTGAGCTACTTGGGCAGTTAATGCTGATATTAGAGCAACTGCAACAGTTTTCATTTAGCTTAACTAAAGAACGCACTGCTGCTGAATGGCAAACTTTTTTAACTACCTTGATTAACGAGTTATTTGATACCAGTAATGACGACGGTTTTACCATTGTTACTGATGCGATTGAGTCGTTAATTGAATATTGCTTACACGCTAAATTTGAAGAGAAAATTGATTTACTGATAGTGCGCGATTTTTTAAATCAGCATTTTAGCCAACCAGATCCTGGTAAGCAGTTTATTGTTGGCCAAGTAACTTTTTGTTCAATGTTACCTATGCGCAGTATTCCTTTTAAAGTGATTGCGATATTGGGCTTAAACGATGGTTTATTCCCAAGGCAACGTCAGCCCTTAAGTTTTGATTTAATGTCGATAACGCCTGCTATGTTAGGTGATAGATCGCGACGTGGCGACGATAGATATTTATTTTTAGAAGCGATTATTTCTGCCAGACAATCACTTTACTTAAGTTATCAAGGTAAAAATATTAAAAATAACGCACCTAAACAAGCGTCGTTAGTATTAAAAGAATTAATGGAGTATTTAACTTTAGGTTACGGCTGGGCTTTATCTGAAGAGGGTATAGATGAAGAAAGTCTAGATGAAGAAGGTATAGACGAAGAGCAAACCGCTGAAGTAAACCATAATACGTCTCCCAATGGTAAGTTAAGGCATTTACCTATGCAGCCTTTTAGCCATAAAAATTATCAAGGTTTGTTAAAAAGCTTTGATAACCATTGGCTAAACTTAGCGCGACTATCAAGCAAAGAGAATACAGCGCAAGGCGATAACTTATCATCAGGTATAGGTATTCCATTACCCGAATCAGACTTAATCGAATATTCAGCTGCCGATGCTTGTTATGTTATGCATGTTGAGTTGTCGGAGCTTATTAGCTTTTTTCAGCACCCATCAAAGTACTTTGCCAAAAAACAACTTAACCTGAATTTTGATAACTATTCGTTAGAATTAAACGATGTAGAGCCGTTTGAGTTTGACCGATTACAAAGCTATTTATTACGCGAGCAATTAATAAAAGCTCAACTTACTGATAATCAAAGCACAATAGTAGCAACAGAACAGGCGGTTCAACAATGCTTAAAAGCGGCAGCACTTTCGGGTAAATTTCCTGAAGCGGCAACCCGAGATATAGCCTTTGAAAGCTGGAAGTTAGACAGCGAAAATTTTAGCCAAACCATTACAGAACACAACGGTAAAATTAAACAAACAGAAGACTGTGCCATAACATTCAATTTAGATGCACAAACCTCGCAATTGTTAATACAAAAGTTAACGGGCAACAGTAGTTCAGTAGGCGTTAACGTAAAAATATCGACTAAGTTACCTATAAGTGACGACAAGTTGGTGTTTTATCGTAGCAGTTCACCTAAATTTAAAGATTTCATTACCCTGTATTTTCATCAATGTGTATTGGCTATTGCGCAAGAACAATTAGCTGAAAAGGCATCACTTATTGAAGGTGTTACCGCGACACATGGTTTTTACTTTGATACCAAAAGCCAGAAAGTAACGCAGTTTAAATATGGCGAAATAGCGGATCCCAAAGCTCAGTTACTTAAGTTTATTCAACAATATATTGTCGGTTTACAACAACCGCTATTAGTGAATGGTGAAATTGCTGAAAAAACCTTTAAAGCGAAAGTGTTTGAACAAACGCAATTCGAACTTTATTGGAGTGATCCTAATTCGATAATGTCGTTAGGTGACGATCCTTACATTCATTACTTTTGGCCACAATGCCCTAGTTACGAAGAGGTTCAACCCAACATTGAGTATTTATACTTTGATGCTTTCAACGCAAGGGAGCAAATAAAGTAATGGCTAATACAATGATTCAAAACCTAAGTGCTCATACTATTCCTTTGCAGGGTAAACATTTAATTGAAGCCAGTGCAGGAACAGGTAAAACCTTTAATATAACGCGCATTTATTTACGCTTACTGTTAGAGAAAAACCTAACGGTTGAGCAAATATTGGTGATGACCTTCACTAAAGACGCAACCGAAGAACTACGCGGCCGAATAGACGCTTTTATCAGACAAGCCCTAAACGAGTGGGATACGTTATCAGTAGAAGATGAATATTTTATTGCTATAGCAAAACACGTTGAAGCCGCTGACGCCAAAATACGCTTAAAACAAGCATTATTGTATTTAGACGAAGCATCTATTTTTACCATTCACGGTTTTTGTAAAAGGGTGCTTACTCAACATGCTTTTACCAGCGGACAATCGTTTAACTTAGCGATGGAGTCAGACTGTAACGATGTGCTGCTAGAAAGCACGCAAGATTGGTACAGAGTGTTAGCAAAGCAATCGTCAGAGCAATTTTTATTAATATCTGAGTTTTGGCCAACACCGCATGTATTTGTTAATCAGTTTGCTAAAGCAATCAATCAGGGAAATTCGAGTACATTAGATTTAATTGATGAAATTTCAGTTATTGAAAATTTTATTGATATTGTTACGCAAGCAAGAACCTCGTTACAAAATAATAACGCTGAATTAGTCGTGTATTTGGTTGATGTTAAAAAGGGCGCAGACAGAGAAGTTAGACTACAAGAACTGAACGAATTAATTGATTGGCTGATTAAATTAGAAGACGAACTTAAAACCAATATTCAATCAGCTTTGGTATTAGCTAATGGCAAAATTCCTGATGCTTTTATTGATGGAAAACGCTATTCACGTTCAGCTAATAAAGAAACATTACTCGCAATATTTGAACCCGTAAAACAAGTAAAAACGTTATGTAAAAGCTTGAACAAAAGCATTAATCGCGCGAAAGCTTTATCTGTTGTTAGAGACGGTATTTACTCAATACGTATAGATGTAAACGATAAAAAGCTCACACGAGATCTCGTGAGTTTTGACGATTTAATTACTCGTTTAGCTAACCAGTTAAGTGTAACGCGTGACGATGAAGGTGTTGAATTAAAAAAGAATAATTCAGAGGTGATCGAAAGTGTTCGCCATAAAGGTAACTTACTTGCTGAATTGCTATTTAAGCAATATCCCGTTGCATTAGTTGATGAATTTCAAGATACCGACCCTCAACAATTTACTATTTTACAAGCGATATATTACCAACAACCCACTGCTGCGCTTTATATGATTGGTGATCCTAAACAAGCCATTTATGGATTTAGAGGCGGTGATGTATTTGCCTATTTAGCTGCGCGTTCAGGGTGTGATTACCAATGGATAATGGACACCAATTGGCGTTCAAGCGAGTCGATGATTCAAGGTTACAATCGCTTATTTTATGGCAATAATTTAGACCAAGGCGCTACCGATGTTTTTAAATACAACATTGAATATATACCGGTAAAAGCATCACCAAAAGCGGCCGATAAAAAATTAGCCGATTCGACTTTTAAAGCATTACAGTTTGTACATTTTACACCAGAAAAAACCAGAGGTTCTGTTAACCAAGCCTTTAGACCCACCATGGCAAAGTGGTGTGCAAATGAAATTATTCGTTTACTGGGTTTAAACCGTTCAAATAATTCAAGCAATTTAGCTGATCGATCATCAAATAGTGAAAGTAAACCGACAAGCAATATCATTCAACCGCAAAATATCGCCATTCTAGTACGTGATGGTGCTGAGGCGAGCGTAATAAAACAAGCACTAGATGATGCCGGTTTGGCCTCTGTATTTATGAGTAATCGTTCAAACTTATTAAAAAGTTCGCAAACACAACAATTAGTACAAGTACTTAAAGGTATTTTGTTTGTTGAAAACGACCGTTATTTTTCTGCGGCTTTAGCGTCTGACTTATTAGGTTTTACCGCCAATAAACTGTATGCACTTCAACAAGACGAACTTGCTTGGCAAAATATTAAATTGTCTTTTGCTGCTTTAAAACAAGAGTGGGAAAGCAAAGGTTTTATCGGCATGGCGTTAAAGTTAATGCACGAATACTTTACGGCGTTTATGCACGACAAAGACCGAGTATTAACTAACTTACTGCATTTGTTTGAGTTATTGCAATCAGCTAGCCAACGCCATAAACAACCGCAAGAGTTATTGTATTGGTTTGAACAACAAACCCTACAAGACAACCCTGATATTGAAGCCGAGCTGCGATTAGAAAGTGACGATGACTTGATCAGAATTGTGACCCAGCATGGCGCAAAAGGTTTGGAATATCCTATTGTATTTGTGCCTTTTGCGACACGCTTTAAAGATCCCCTTAAATTTGGAGCACGTGCGGTAACCTTTATTGAATATCATAACGAGCAAGGACAACTAGCATTAAGCTTAGACGGCACCGAAAAAGCCAAACAAGCCATGGCAAACGAAGCCTATGCTGAAGCAGTTCGACTTTTATATGTAGCAGTAACAAGAGCAGAGCAGCGCTGTTATATGTTAACAGCTGAATTTGATAAGTGCGAAAACTCGCCTTTGGGGCAAGCCTTACATTGGCAAAAAGGTTGCGATATTGAGCAAAGTATTCAGCAATTATCGGCTGATAATCCAGATGATATAGCCTTACTTACGATTAACGACATAGAAGCATTACAAAACAAAAATCTAACCTATATTAGCGAAAACTCGGCATTACAAGCGCAAAATATGCAAATGTTAGCTGCCGAAACTTTTCGCGGAAAAATTGAGCGTGACTGGTGGTTAAGCTCTTTTTCAGCATTGAGTAGAAACCTAAAACATAAAGGCGTATCAAGCCCTGACCGAGATAACGAGCTTAATAATCAAGAAGACGCTAGTTTAGCGTTGATGTTAAGTGCTGCTCATAATGTGGTAGAAAATGGGTTAGATAACGTGGGTAATGCTCAACCCTCGAACTTAGCTAATCAGTTACGTTTTGTAATTGAAAAGGGCGCTCGTACTGGTAACTTATTACATAACATTCTTGAGCTATTACAGTTTAATGATCCTAATTGGGAACTTGCACTTGAACGCCCACTAACCCGTTATGGTGAGTTCACTATAGGTTACACAGAACACGATCTTCAGCATTGGCTTGAGCAAGTATTATTAGCCCCTTTAAATATTGATGATTCAGATACCTTTTGTTTGCAAGATTTGTCTTTAAATCAATGTATTAAAGAAAGTGAATTTTATTTTCCGATGAACGCCAATAGTGCAGATGAGTTAACTAATTTACTGACAGAGCATCGTAAAGGTGGCAATACTCACCACAATATGGGTGAGGTGCTATCAAGCTCGGTACAATTACCTTATTACCAAAAGCTAAAAGGTATGATGCACGGTTTTATTGATTTGATTTTTGAAAAAAATGGTAAGTTTTATGTATGCGATTATAAATCGACCTTTTTAGGTGAAGACTTTAGTTTTTACACACAAGAAGCGATGAGAGCGGATATTGAACATAACCATTACGATTTACAGTATTTAATTTATTCGTTGGCATTGCATCGTTACTTGGTATTTTCATTACCTGATTATGATCCGGAACAACATTTTGGAGGCATTTATTATTTGTATTTAAGAGGTCTCACTAACGATCCTACCTATCAAGGAGCAGGTGTGTATCATCGTGCTATTAACGTAGAGGAGCTTGAATTACTCGATGCGCTTTTTGCTGGCGAGCATGTTACTACAGAACATATTGCTGAACAAAATGGCACAATGGAGCAAACGAATGTGTGATCAAACAGAGGATAAAACTTTTAATAAGACTTTCAACAATACTTTCAACAAGCCAGTATACGCAAGCTATGCGCTAGCGAAAAAAGAAATAGCGACTATTGCACCTATTGATTATTTTTTTGCGAAAGATTTAGTTCAGCTGTTCAAGCTTGATGAAACAAAGCGTACAGAGCTCTTTCATTTGTTAATGGCGTTAAGCCAAAGCTTGAGAGAAGGGCATGTTTGTTTACCTATTAGCGCAATTGCTAATACTCAGTATGGCTATTTAAGTGACGATTTTGGTTTAGTAGAACACCATGGCTATGTTTTTTCAGATGCTGGCTCTATTCATCAATTACTTGACGTTTTACCTATTGATGCTGAAGCAGAGCAACCAATTGTTTATCACAATAATAATATTTATATGCGCCGTTATTTTCAGTTTGAACAAGAGTTGTTTAAATCTATTGCTGAAAAAAACACAGCTGAAACTGATGAACTTGCACAAGTAGATATCAATATAAATAATAAACAGTGTATTGATATGCTATTTCCTGAAATAGATGAAGCAAACACTGAAATAGATTGGCAAAAAGTTGCGGTAGCAAACGCGTTAAATAAAAATTTTAGTGTAATAGCCGGTGGGCCAGGTACTGGAAAAACCTATACCGTAACTAAATTATTGGCCGCTTTAGTGTATTTACATCAACAAAAGCAAAGTAATAAATTAAATACTCAACAAGTTGCATCGCTTAACATTGCGTTAGTAGCACCAACAGGTAAGGCTGCTCAACGTTTATCTGAATCTATTATTAACGCTATTTCAGCTTTTAGAGGTGATATTGCGGATAACGTTTTAGACAATATTCCCACCGATACTCAAACAATTCATCGCTTATTAGGTGTTATCCCTAACAGCCCTAATTTTAGGTTCAATAAAGAAAATCGTTTGAATGTTGATGTATTGCTAATTGATGAAGTGTCGATGGTTGACCTTGCAATGATGAACCGCGTGTTTAAAGCGCTACCAGCACACTGCAAAGTTATTTTATTAGGTGATGCAGATCAATTACCCTCAGTATCAGCAGGTAGTGTATTAAATGACCTCGCTCCTCGACCATTTTTAGGTTACAGCACTAAAAATGCAATGTACTTAAAACAAGTCACCGGAATTAATGTCCCCAAAGTATCTAAAAAACAAGCGTCAAATAAATCAATTGTGGCTTTAAGTGCTGGCGACAATGTCACGTTTTTAACTAAAAGTAGGCGATTTGATGGTAAAGCAGGTATAGGGCAATTATCGCAAGCTGTTATTGCCGGCAATTACGATGCAAGTTGGGCTTTACTTAATCAAGCCACTAATGAAAATCAAATAACTCATCTCCAAGGTGAATTAATCAAATGGTTGTTACCGTTAGTAAAACAATATTTTTTACCCATATTTTCATGTAAAAGTGTCGGTGAGGCGTTTACATTATTCAAACAATTTAGGGTTTTATGTGCAACGCGGGTTGGCGAGCAGGGTGTAGTATTTATAAATGAGTTAATTACTTCCATGTTGGTTAAAAAAGGAGTTATTGGATCAGACCATAATTTTTATCAAGGCAGACCGATTATGGTGTTAGAAAATAACTATCATCAAGGTTTGTGTAACGGTGATATAGGCTTTTTATGGAAAAATAGTTCAGGGCATTTAATGGCGGTATTTGAAGAAGCTGAAAATAGCTATCGCTGGATCATGACCAGTAAATTACCCCACCATGAAACTGTATACGCAATGACAATACATAAAACCCAAGGTAGCGAATTTTTACATGTTGCTATGATTTTACCCAATCAAAAAGACAATCGACTATTATCACGAGAATTGTTATATACTGGCATCACAAGAGCAAAAGCTCATATTAGTATTGCTTCAAATGCCAGAGTATGGAGGCAAGGTGTTGAAACAAATGTTAAGCGTTATTCAGGTTGTTTGAATAACTTATAATTAAATTATCACCATTTACTTACTAAATAATTAGAAGAATGTACGTTTTTTATGCACTTAATTGATATAAACAAAATCCTTTATCGTAAACGACTAAATGTCGTTATTTTTATTTCCATATTTTGCCTCACTATTTTATCTATAAGCTTTGGCGCTATTCTTATTGAACTATTTGGTTATACCTTACCAGATATTGACCCTACCACAGGTGAAAAACCAAGTAATTTTAGATTCAATTTCGTTGGCGTAATTTTAGCGCTATTAACTTGTATCAGTATTTTACAACAGTTTAAAAACCATCCATATTGCTTTGAAATTCATTACGTTATGAAGCTAAAACAAATTCATAATATTATTTACAGACGATTAAATAACATTAAAAAAGCAACACAAGCATATGAAAGCAATGGCGATATTAATGCCTTTATTGTGCTAAATTATTATTACACCAGTTTAAAGCAGGTATATTTACTTGATAATAATACCTTAACGTTATCATCACTTGAAAAAGACATGAAAGTATTACAAGAGCGTATGACAGTGCTTAATATTAAAGTAAATACTGATCAATTCGAAAGAGCCATGCTAATAGATTATCGTTAAAGCTTACCTATTTTAAGATTACTGATTTAAAACGCTAAACTTAACAACTTTAAAGCCTAACGATTTAATAAATTACTGAGTAGATACAAAATGAAAAAAATTAAAAATGAAGCTGAATTACTAAAAAAAGCGATTGAAGTGGGCGAGAAATACGCAAAAAATCGCGGTTACAAAGGTTTTGATGCCACTAATGCAGCCAAAGATAAGATTGAAGCGCTTTATCGGTTATTAGTGAACGACAAATTGATCCAACCTTTAGCAGTTAAAGATGAAGACCATCCTCACATGAAACACAAACTAGCGCTTTGGATTGGTAAACAATTACCAACTGACCACCCATTAAATAAATAAACCACTGTTTAAAGTATAGAAGCTAACAATGAACCGCAAAAAAAAAATTAACCAAGTGTTAAAAAGCAAAGTAAAAAAAGCGAACGCTAAACTACAAAAAAATAATAAGCCCAAGTATATTTCTAAAGCTGAACGAGAAAAGTTAGCGCAAGAAGAACAGCAGAATAATGAATAGCTTACATTTCAGCCGCTTTTTTTTGTAAGGTTTTGGTGGATAACTGACTTTCTCTAAACTGTGATGGTAGTTGGTCAAACATTTTTTTAAATTGTTTACTAAAATAACTGTGATCACTAAACCCTGTTTCGCTAGCCACATCAGATATAGAACTGTTGGTTTCAACCAGCAATCTCCTTGCATTTTCTAACCTTATTTCATTAAGAAACTGCTTAGGTGTTTTCGCTAAATACTTCCTAAAACGCCGCTCTAAAGCACTCACAGACAAATGGGCAACATTAGCTAGTTCGTTTATACAAATATCATTCATGTAATTTTTTTTTATATAAGCAACCGGCGTTTGCACGGCATTCATGCCTGATAATACCTCCGAAGTTTTATTTAAATGCCGAGTAATTCCATAACTACCTACCACTTTACCTACTTGATCGCGCAGCGGTCTTTTAGAGGTAGTAAACCACGACAATTTACCATTTTTTACATTATTCATTTCTAAACGGTTGTTAACAACTTCGCCTTGGAGCACTTTTTTATCGTCAGCAATAAATTGATCAGCAATATGTGGTGCGGCAATATGTTTATCATTATGACCAATAATATGATTTAACGAACGTAAACCTGAATGGGCTAAAAAAACTTTATTAACATAAATAAAGTGACCAGATAAATCTTTTATCCAAAATAAGGTATCAGGCATTAAGTCAAATACTTCAATTACTTGCTTAATACTAATATCATTTAATAACGAGTGATCAGTCGTGCTATGTTTTTTTTGTTCAGGCATCTGTTAATCTCATTCGTTGTTATTATTTATAATATTTAGGTTTTTTAATTTTTCAGGTTTTTTGCAACAATAAACTGGTTTTTAAAAGGTAAAACTGTAATTAAAATGCTTTTAAATTGAACAAAAGAACACTCGAAAGATCAATAACCTCTTTCTTAAACACGCCGAATTTATCATATAAAAAAACGAATTTATCTTAACATCATTTTAGCTTTAACTTTACTATCAGTAGTTAATTTATCATTAGTAAAATTAATATCGCATAATTTGTGTCTTTAATATAAAAATCACAATAAAACTAAAATAATAATGATTGAAGGAAATGAAATGAGTGAAGATAATCAAAACAACTCGCGTCTATTTTTAATTAGTTGTATTGCCTTAACGGTTACCGCTATGACGTTTGCTATTAGAGCTGGTATTTTGGGGGAGTTAGGAGTTGAGTTTCAACTAAGTTCGAAAGAGTTAGGTTGGGTAAACTCGATGGCATTTTTGGGCTTTCCAATTGCTATGATGTTTGGTGGGGGCTTGTATAACGTTTTAGGTGCTAAAAAACTGCTTATTATAGCCTTTGTTGGTCATATGTTAGGTTTAGTATTAACTATTACCGCAGCAGGCTTTTGGGGATTATTTACATCAAGCTTGTTTATCGGTTTTGCTAATGGCTCTGTTGAAGCTGCATGTAATCCATTAATTTCAGACAGTTATCCTAAAAAGAAGACGACCATGCTTAATCGTTTTCATGTGTGGTTTCCGGGAGGAATTGTAATTGGCTCACTGGTGTCTAAATTTATGACTGATGCTGGTTTAGGTTGGCAAATGCAAATTGGCGTAATGCTATTACCAACCGTGGTGTATGGCGTAATGATGTTAGGACAAAAGTTTCCTCAATTTCAAAATGTTACCTTATCTACAGCAAGTAATTTTAAGGCGTTATTCTCACCGTTATTTTTGTTTATGGCATTTTGTATGACCTTAACCGCAACCTCTGAATTAGCCACAGGACAATGGATTAATTCAATTTTGGGTGCCTCTGGTGCATCACCAATGATTATTTTAGCTATGATCACCGGCTTAATGGCAGTAGGGCGATACTTTGCTGGGCCTATCGTACAGCGATTAAACCCGTCAGGTGTTTTACTTTGCTCTGCCATTTTAACCACTGTTGGTATATATATGCTTAGTACTTCTACTGGAGGACTAGTATATATAGCGGCAATTGTTTTTGCGTTAGGTGTAACCTATTTTTGGCCAACGATGATTGGTTTTATTGCCGAAAATGTTCCTGAAAGTGGCGCGCTAGGTATGTCAATCATCGGTGGCGCAGGAATGTTTGCAGTAAGTATGTGGAATCCAGTTATTGGTCAATGGATTGATGACGCTAAGGCCAAAGCTATGCTGAAAGTAACTGAGGGCGTTAACCCTGAGTTAGTAGCCGGGCAGGAAGTATTATCAACTATGATCATATTCCCAGCCATTCTTATCGTAGCTTTTAGTTTACTTTACGCCTTTATGAGAAAGAAAAAAGCGAATATTGAATAACTATACCCGTTGCCAATCAAGACGCATATTTTAGAGCGCTTGAGCGTCCATATTTAAAGTAAGTAATTCAAGGCAATAACTTATTAATAATTGTTCCTTCATAAAAAGTATTGTTGATAAAGCCATTCTCAAAGGAGTAAGTCCTCAAGGGCTTCTTCGATGGGACTAAAAACGATTTATGCGACGTTATTAAGTTTAGTCATGTTCACTGGATGTAGAGCATTAGGGTAACGCAGGAGCAGTTACCGAGAATAACCATGACATAAACTTAATGCCTTGCATGCATAGATGTTGACCTTAGATTTCGTCTGGAACTTGAAATCTGTGCCTAAATTGTTTTTAGTTCCCACTGAAACATGCATTTTGAATGGTAACGGGTATATGATACGTAACTGAAATTTATCATGTAAAACACTTATCATGTAAAACACTTATACCATTCCATCTTAATTTGTTCCCACTTCAATCCAATCTCTACTACACATTTTCGTTACTCGCTTAGCATCACTAACGAATGAGTTCCATGCATCTGAACAAGCATCAAGGATGTCATCATATCCCTTAAAACACCTGTTCGCTAAATGATGTTGGCGCAACCAACTCCATACTTGTTCTATTGGGTTCAGTTCAGGTGAATAAGGCGGTA
>Ga0209185_1000725_pt1 | contig 34871 bp, 33 predicted proteins | sample SidtaG_2_FD_187425 | JGI IMG/M metagenome (GOLD analysis project Ga0209185, IMG submission 187425) | Marine algal microbial communities from Sidmouth, United Kingdom - Sidmouth_Asex2 metaG (SPAdes) (version 2) | ecosystem: Host-associated > Algae > Red algae > Unclassified | place: Sidmouth... | reverse complement strand
CGAGGTTCGAGAGATGTTCATGACCAGCCGCACTCGACGCTGAACTACAGGTCGTCTTCTTCCCGACCTACCGGGGTGAGAAGGTCCTCGGCGGCCTGACGGACTTGCCAGTCTCGATCGTCGAGAGCATGAGTGAGAGCAGCTTCGACCTCGGGCCCTTCGAAGGGGGCGAGGGCGATGACGGCTCGACGCCGCACGGTCGCTTTGTCGGCGCAGGCGTGGAGAATCGTGGCGAGCCCGGTGTGCAGCGCTCCAAGGGCTGCCACCGCAGACTCGCGGCACAGTGCATCGCTATGGTCACGAACGATCGTTTCGAGACGCTGGGTCGATGCAGGAGCAAGCGTCTGATCTGACATCGAACCGATCTCGCCGAGGGCGAACGCAGCGACTTCGACGATCTCGTCGGTGTCGTCGAGGAGACGTGCGAGACCGTTTTCGGTCAGCATGGGGTCGGGCATCCGAGGGGCGAGTTCAGCCGCTCGGCGTCGAACACTCGCTTCTTTGTCGGTGGCGAACGTTTCCCATTGCTGGATATCGAGGGCATCTAGTCGCAGCAGTGCGCTCAAGGCCGCAGCCCGAACGGCCACTGTTTCAGCGGAAATTGCAGCCCGAACGAGGTCGATGTCGCCGCGATGGCCAGCCTCGACGATGTCGCTTGACTGAACGTTTCTGGCTGAGGGGTGGTGGAACGTCACAGGATCTGGAATGCTAGGCGCTTCAGCGAGGCGGGTGCGCTGGGGACGACAACGTGGAAGGAAACCAACATGTCGCACATGGTCATCTATCGAGGCACAGACGGAAGCCCGGGCTATCACCAGGCAGATGAGGTACACGACGCCGTGGCGTACGTGGAACAGCTTCGCAACGATCAAGGTGTCGAAGAAGCGAAGATCTTCCGCATGGAAGAGGTCACCTTTGAGTACCGCCCCTACTTCCGGGTCGAACTCGTTTCGTCTGATCGCACGCTCTCATCACCAGCAGCTACGCCTGCAGTCACCGCTGCCACAGATGCAAAGGCCGCCGAGACCAACGCTCCTGCTTCTGAAGCTGCCAACAAGGTCACAGACATCACCGAGACCGCCGCCGCCACAGCTCCAACGGTCAGCACGAGCTCATCAGATGCAAATGGTGATGTCGGCGCACGCCGAGGTCTGTTCGGGCGCTGATCCCAACGTCTCGTCGATCACGGCGTTGGTCCGCACATCCGGGACCAACCTCGGATCGATGTCATACCCACGGCCGTCACTCATGTGACGGCCGTTTGGCGTTTTCGGATGCGACCACTCTTGGTCAGCGGGCTACGTTCAGCCGACGGCTTGTTCAACGATGAACAGCAAGCCCATGAATGCCACAACGGTGATCGCTGCGGTCGTGATTCCCACCACGATGATGGTCGAGAGCAACCCAAAAGGGGCCAAAATTCGTCGGAACCAGGGAAATCGAAACCGTCGAACGGCTTTACGAGTGTTTGCTGTGTAAGGGTCCATGATGTGCAGCAGTACCTTCGAATGTCTGGGCTTTACTCCACAGCGTCCGATGGACCCACGTGAGCGAAGAGACCAATTATGGATGACCCGAACGACAAAGAGTCGGCAAACGCCGAAATCGTCGCTGACGACGGCACAACCGCGAGTGCTCAGGTTGCTGCGTCGTTCGAGTCGGTTCAGCGCAGAAACCTGCGACGGCTCGGCTGGGGTCTGTTCGTCATCGTCGGGCTCGGCATCATCGGCGGGTTCTTCATTCCAACTCCCTACGTCGCTCTGGTGCCAGGGTCGGCGAGGACGACCGAGGACTTGGTCGATGTGTCTGGGCTCGACGTCTTCCCGTCTGACGGCGAGGTCCTGTTCACCACCGTCCGTCTCAAGTCGCGGCCGAACATCTGGGAATATCTGTGGTTGACCAGTGACGACGATGCCAACGTCGTCCCTGAAGAACTGATCTTTGGCAATCGAACGCCAGCGGAGAATCGTGAGGCGAACCTCCAGGCGATGACCGACTCGAAGGAAGTCGCTGTGTCGGTTGCGCTCGCGGAACTCGGTTACGAAGCGGTCGCTCCGACTGGGGTGTTCGTGGCTGATGTCGTGGTCGACAGCGCCGCTGATGGCGTGCTCGACCGGGGCGACGTCTTGTTGGCCGTTGATGGTGTGAAGATTCTGACCGACGTCGATCTGGTCGACGAGCTGCGCAACCGCAGTGCTGGCGACACGGTCGTGTTCACGCTCCAGCGTCACACCTCGGCTGACACCGAAGAACTCGAACTCGTGCTTGGTGGTCGAGCCGACGAGCCCGAGGTCGGGTTTCTCGGAGTCCAACCGCAAACCCGAATCGAGATGAACACCGATCTGCCCTTCGAGGTCGACATCGACAGTGGCGCTGTCGGCGGCCCGTCAGCCGGCCTGGCCTTCACCCTCGCCATCTTGGACCAGCTCACCGAGGGCGAACTCACCGGCGGCACCGAGATCGCCGTGACTGGCACGATGTCGATCGATGGCACCGTTGGTTCGGTTGGTGGCGTGCCGCAGAAGGCGGCAGCAGTGCGCGAACTCGGGATCGAGATCTTCATCGTTCCTCGGGCGCTCGGCGAGGTCATCCTCGCTGAAGTCGAGCAACGAGCAGGCGACGAACTGAGAATCATCCCGGTCGATGACCTCGAGGAAGCCCTTGCTGTGCTCGATGGCCTGGGTGGAGACACCCAGGCCATCGAGGAGTTCGCCGCCGCGAACGTTTAGCCGACCTACGATGCAGGAATGTCCAACGGCGATGACCCAGTACTCGATCCCCAGGCGGTCCTACGATCGTTCTCTTCGAGCTTCCGGGGATACGACGGCGAGCAAGTGGACCAGCACCTCCGCAAGATCGCCGACGCACTCCGAGCGCGAGCTGGGGTGGTCGATTCGGGCAGCGCCGAACTCGAGAACGCACGGTCGACGATCGAGCAGTTGACCGCAGCGGTCTCCAACCTCGAGCATGAACTGGCGGCGATCGAAGAATCGCCCGCGGCGCCACCTGCGCCGACAACGGCTGTGGAGGCGGCTCCGTTCGACGAAGCAAGGGCGATGCAACTACTGGGTGAAGAGACCACTCGGGTGCTCGAGACCGCTCGTCAGTCGGCAGCGACAATCACTGCCAACGCAGAAGCCGAAGCGCAGCGTCGCACCGAGTCGGTCGATCAGTTGCAGGCGAAGGTCAATGCCGACATGGCAGACCTTCGTAAGAGCACCGACACCGAGCTCGCCGACGCCAGGTCGAGCCAGGAACGCGAGCTCGCAGCAGCCCGGGAAGCCATCGAGAACGACATCTCCTCTCGGGATGCTGCATCGAAGAAGGACGCCGAGGAACGCCTGGACAAGGCTGCCGACGAAGCGGCCCGGATCGTTGCTGAGGCTCAGGCCGAAGCCGACAAGCTGGCTGAAGGGGCAGCCGGGGCGGCATCGACAGCTCGTGAGCAAGCTGCTGCGCTCGTTGCGGCCGCCACGACTGAAGCCGACGATCTGCGTTTGTCTGCCGACGCCGCAGCGACCTCGGCCAAGGCCGAGGCTGGCACCGACGCTGCTCGGATCCGAGCAGAGGCCGAGGCTGACTCGCTCGCCGCCCAGGAGAGTGCTCGCGAAACGGCTCGTCTGATGGTTGTCGAGGCCCAGCGAGTACGTGAAAAGGTGCTCAACGATCTCGTGGTTCGCCGCCGTCAAGGGCGCCAGCAGGTCGATCAGGCCAAGGCTGCTCGCGATCGACTCGGTCGAGCACTGCTCGATGTTCGGCGCCAGCTCGAAGCATCGGTCAAGGAACTCGATGTGGCGCTCCCAGAGGCGAAAGCTGCTCTGTCGGCGCTCGCCACCCCAGATGCTCCCACCGACGACGAGGCACAGATCCGAGAGCTCGAGATCGAGCTCGATGCTGCAAGAGCACGAGCCGGTCATGCCGATGCCGTGGTTGCCAGCGGCTCTGCGGCGCTCGCTCCTGCTCGGCACAAGTTGTCTGCAACGGACGATCCAGATGCGGCCGACGACGACAGCGTCGAGGCCGAAGACGTCGAAGCGGTCGAACCAGCTTCCGACGACAGCGCAGCTGTTGCAGTACCGCTTTCTGCTGATGCTGACGAGGCTGACGCCGACGATGTTGATGCCGGGAGCTCCAGCGATGACAGCGAAGAAGCGACCAACGAAGAGCCCGAGATCGAGGTGCCTGAGGCGTTCCTTGCTCGCGACGTCGCAATGACTCGTCACGGCGCCGACTTGCGTCGCAAGCTCAAGCGGGTGATGGCTGACGAACAGAGCGATCTGCTCGATCGGTTGCAGCGTTCGAAGACCATGGCGGTCGACGACCTCGCACCGCTCGATGATCAGCGTGCGCTGTACCTGACAGCGGTGGCTCCGGCCATCATCGCCGCAGCCGACTTGGGTGCCGAGCTGTACAACGGCTCGGTCAATCGCTCGAAGGTGCAACCGCTCATCGAGCAGTTGGTTGCCGATGTCTTCGATCCGCTGCGCAAGCGGGTCGAAGGATCGGTCACGGCGGCTGCCGATGTCGACGAAGTGCTCGAGCCGCTCCGTGCTCACTACCGCGACGTCCGCTTGTCCGACGTACCCGACCTGACCGCCGATGTTCTGGCCGAAGCGTTTGCGCTCGGTGCCTACACCGCAATCTCGAAGGGCACACCGATTCGCTGGCTGAGCGACCCTCGTTTCGAGCCGAATTCAGATTGCTTCGACGACACTCTGGCCGATGACGTGATCGCCCCAGACCCGTTCCCGACTGGCCGCACGCACCCGACTGGGCAGCCTGGCTGCCGCTGCCTTGTCGTTCCCTATTCGTGACAAGGGCATTTGCCCGTAGGCGAATCAACCGCCCCGATCCTCCGGGTCGGCTGGAGGCTTGTACGCTCACTCGCTGATGCGTCCGGTCAGAGACACCACCCCAAATCCCCGGTCTTCGCGAATTCGCACGCTCGTGCTGATCGCTTTTGGCCTTCTTCTCGCGCTGTTCTTGTCGGCTAGCGGCCTTGCACAGCTCTATACCGATTGGCTCTGGTTCGATTCGCTCGACCTGACGTCGGTCTGGTCAACGGTGCTCGGCACCAAGGTCGTTCTCGGTGTGGGCTTTGCGCTGATCTTCGCCGGTCTGCTCTGGGTCAACCTGTTCATAGCTGACCGGCTGGCTCCCGAGGAGCGCCCAGAGTCGCCGGAAGAGGATCTGATCGAGCGCTACCACGAGCTCGTTGGTGGCTACGGCAGCCGTTTGCGTATTGGCGTTGCGGCCCTGTTTGGCCTGTTCGCTGGCGCCCAGACCTCCGGTGAATGGCAGACCTGGTTGCTGTTCCGCAACGGTGGCGACTTTGGACGGCTTGATCCGTTGTTCCAGCGTGATGCCGGCTTCTACGTCTTCCGCCTGCCGTTCTGGACCTTCCTCGTCGATTTCTTCTTCTCGGCGCTGGTCTTTGCCTTGGTGGTGTCGCTGATTGCCCACTATCTCAACGGTGGGATTCGCGCTGCCGCTGCGCCGAACGAACGCTCGACCAGCGCAGTCAAGGTGCACCTTTCGGTGCTGCTGGCTGCGCTGGCTTTGGTGCGTGCGCTCGCCTACTGGCTCGATCGCTATCACCTGGTCACCTCGCAACGCGGTCTTTACGACGGCGCGCTGACCACCGACGTTGAAATCCAGCTGCCTGCGCTGAATCTGTTGACGCTCGTGTCAGTGTTCGGTGCTTTGCTCTTCATCTGGAACGTGCGTCGGCCAGGCTGGGTCTTGCCAGTGGTCGCCGTTGGGCTGTGGGCCATCAGCCATGTCGTTGTCGCCACCATGTTCCCCGCTCTGTTCCAGCGGCTGCGGGTTGAGCCCGAGCAGTCTGAGCGCGAGCGGGAGTACATCGGGTTCAACATCGATGCCACTCGCTTTGCCTACGGGCTCGACGATGCGGGTTTGACCAGCATCGAGTTCGAATACGAACCAACACTCACCTCTGAACAGGTTGCAGCGAATGCCGACGTTTTCGATTCGGTCTCGATCTTGGACCCCAGCCTTGCTGCAGAGGACTACAACCGCAGCGAAGCAGGCCGCCAGACCTACACCTTCGCCGACCCTCTCGATGAAGCGCAGTATCGATTCGACGACGGCTTGCGTCCCGTCACGATCGGCGCCCGAAGCCTCGATCTCGCCTCGGTCGGCTCCAGCTGGGAAGACCAACACATCGTCAACACGCATGGCTTCGGTGTGGCGGTGGCACGAGCCAACACCAGCGACGCGCGGGGATTGCCCGACTACGCCATTCGCGGCATCGGCCGAGGCCAGGTCATCGATGACGATCTGCCTGTCGAGCTCGCACAGCCCCGCATCTACTACGACGAGAACTTCGATGGCTATGCCATCGTTGGGGCCACTCGTGACGAGGTAGACGTTGAGGCTTCAGACTCGGTGGCGTACCGCTACGAGGGCGAAGGTGGTGTCGGTATGTCCGGCATCCTGCGCCGTGTTGCTTTCTCGCTGCGGTTCCAGCAACTCGACCCTCTGATCTCGCCGTTCATCCAGGACGGCACTCGGGTCATCTACAACCGAGACATCGAGTTGCGGGTTCGTGAGCTCGCTCCGTTTCTCGAGTTCGACAGCGACCCCTACCCGGTCATTGCCGATGACCAGATCTTCTGGATCATCGATGCCTACACCACGACATCGGACTTCCCGTACGCGCAGAGTGTCGATGCGAACTCTGTTGTCGGGAACGGCGACCTCGCCCGTGGATATAACTACGTACGCAACTCAGTCAAGGTCGTGGTCGACGCCTACAACGGTGACGCAGCGTTCTACGTCGTCGACACCGAGGACCCCGTCATCGAGGCGTACGCCGCAGCCTTCCCCGATCTGTTCGCTGACATCGGCTCTGCGCCGGCTCAGATCCGTGAGCAGCTGCGCTACCCGACGGACTTGTTCAGGGTCCAGACCGAGACCTGGGACACCTACCAGGTCAGCGATCCCATCCGCTTCCTCGAAGGCTCCCTGGCCTGGCGGGTCTCTGCCCAGCCTCGTGTTGCCGGCGGCGAAGACACTGCTGCTGCGTCGACGAGCACAGTCGCGATGGCGCCCCAATACCGCACCACGCGACTCCCCGGTGAGGATGCTTCTGAGTTCGTTGTCCAGCGAGCGTTCGTTCCGAACTCGACCGGTGCAAGCCAGGGGCGTCCCGAGGTCCAAGCGATCATGGTCGGTCGAATGAACCCAGACAGCACGGGAAGTCTGCTGCAATTCGACGTGCAGAGCAGCGACCTCAATGCCGCCGACCTCGCCGACTCCGAAATTCGTCGAGACGATGTCGTCTCGCCGTTCCTCGCGCTGCGAAACCGTGACTCGACCGTGCGCTTCGGTGAGATGCAGATGGTGTTGGTCGAGAACACCGTGGTCTACATACGACCCCTGTACATCGAGGCAGCAACGGACAATGCAGTTCCGCAGATCTCGAGGATCATCGCCGTCAACGGCGAGCGGATCGCCATGCGGGAAACACTCGAGGCCGCAATCGAGGGTGTCACCGTCGATGGCTTCGACCCAACAGTGACACCGGTCGATCCCGATGACCCTGCCGTTGAGCCTTCGCTGCCGACAGGCGACCTCGAAGACCTCAGCGTGGCGGAATTGCTCGTGCTGGCCGAGGGTCTCCTCGACGACGCCAACCGGGTGGCTGACTCTGATCCGGCGCTCGCCGAGCAGTTCCGTGCTGAGGCGCTGGAAGCGCTGGAACAGCTCAGTGATGTTCTCGGTGTCGACACCTCGGCAACGTCGGGCGAGCCAGCCGGCGCCTGACGTATTCGCCTGCTGTGAACTGCGGGGCTCGGTGGAACATTTCGTCGCCGCGTATGGTTCCATCTGCACAGTCGAACTTCGGAGGTTGTGATGTTTGGATTCAATCGTGAGCCCGCCGGCATTCCAGATCCAGCGGATTGCCTGCCCGGTCGTGACACCCCGATTCCAGTCGTTGCCGATCACTACGTGAACGGCAACTCGCTCGTTGGTCCGTTCCCTGATCACCTCGACACGCTGGTGGTCGGCATGGGCTGCTTCTGGGGTGCAGAACGCTTCTTCTGGCAAATGCCCGGCGTGCATACCACGGCAGCGGGATACGCGGGAGGCACGACGCCGAACCCGACCTACGAAGAGACCTGCACCAGCATGACGGGTCACACCGAAGCGGTGCTGATCGTGTTCGATCCGGCCGCCGTGTCGCTCGACGATCTGTTCGCCGTGTTTTGGGAGAACCACGACCCGGTGCAGTACATGGGGCAAGGCAACGACCGGGGTAGCCAGTATCGCTCCGCTGTTTACACCAACAGCCCCGAGCAGCTGGCAGCGGCGGAAGCCAGCCGAGATGCGTATCAGGCTCGGCTGACCGAGGCCGGGTTTGGCGAGATCACGACCGAGATCGCACCGGTTGGCCCGTTCTTCTATGCAGAGGACTACCACCAGCAGTACCTGGCAAAGAACCCCGGTGGCTACTGCAACCACGGGTTCTGCCAGGTGTCCTACGCCTGACGAACCAGAGGCTCAGAACTGAGCCCAGAACAAGATTCGCTTGAAGGTGTAGAGGAAATCCTCGACGTCGCCATAGCGATCGACCAGACGTGACGACAAGTCCTCGGTGAACGCCCGGTAGGTCGAATCACCGAGGATTTTCTTGTACGGCCGTAGGGTCGTTCCTTCGAGCCATTCGACCACGTCGAGCGTGCGCGGTAGGACATGGGGGTAGACCCGCAGTGCCACGTGTTGCTCGGTGGCGCCGAGATCGTGCAGCACCTCGGCGTACTGCTCGGGCAGCATCGAGTTGGAACTGATGAGCTTCGGCGGACCATCTGGGCCGAACCAATCGAGATGGTCGTTTGCCGTTGCGGTGATCAGGTGTTGGGTCGGGTGGTCCAAATTCACGGGGATCTGCACAGCCAGTTGGCCGCCGGGGGAGAGGTGCGAACGCCAAGATGTCAACACCGTGGGGTGGTCGGTCAGCCAGTGGAGCGCGGCGTTCGACAGCAACAGGTCGGGCGAATGTTCGGGCTCGAAGTCGGCGATGTCAGCGTTCAGGAATGACAGCCGGGGGTCACGGTAGTTCACGGTCCGCTTGAGCATCGTGGCGCTTGTGTCGATGCCGATGACCGTTGATGCTCCGAGTGCGTCCGGCAGGTCGATGGTGCGAGCGCCGGTGCCGCAGCCGAGGTCGTAGATCACGCCTGGCGTTGGCCGGCACAGCTTCACCAGGTCGTCGAAAGGCAGGCGACGTTCGGCTGCAAACCGTTCGTAGCGCTCAGCGTCCCAGTCGCTGTCTGACGTGTTGCTGTCGGGCATCACCTGATCTCCGATCCGCATCGGAGACGATGCGTCAGGTACCAGTCTGGAAGAGCTGGTAGTGAGTCAGCAGTTCACTCCGAACCGGAGCCGTGAGTCCAGAGCGATCGACTCTGGGTGCAGCCGTGATCCAACGCTTGAGGAACGGAACCTTCACGCGATCATCTGGCGTCGCATAGGCGCCGCTGGCCGGCACGTAGTTCTCTGGTCGGAGCAGGCCTCGGTCGACGACCATCCACGTTGGCATGTTTGCCTTGGCGTCGTCGTAGATGACCCTGGACACTTTGCCGACGGTCTCGCCGGCGGGATCAACAACGACGTGGCCCTCTATCGATGCGCTCGCCGCTTTGTCTCGCATCGTGCCGTCCTTCACCGCGTCGCCTTTCGTTCAATGTTACGAAGTGCATGACAAAAGACAAGTGTCTTGTCATATTTCCTTGACAAAATGCACGGAACCTAAACTCGCAGCGCTGTTTTTAGTACTATGAGAAAACCGCTCTTCGTAGGAACTGCCCGCGGCGGGCTGATCCTTCGGCCACCGACCTCGTCGGTGGGGTCGGTTCGTGGTCGTTGCAAGCCTCTCTTTGCAGCGGCCACGGGCGGCCAATGACTCCTGGCCGACAGTTTTCCGACTGCCACCCGATTTCTGTTGGCATGGCCGGATCTCTTGCTATGCTTCTGGGTTCACCCAACGCGGGGTGGAGCAGTCAGGTAGCTCGTCGGGCTCATAACCCGAAGGTCGCAGGTTCAAATCCTGCCCCCGCCACCACAAAAGCCCTGGTCACAGCATTGCTGAGACTGGGGCTTTGTCGTTCCAGGCCATTCTTCTAACGGATCTTCTAACGGACGAGCTGGCACAAGGCGATATTCGCGGTGTTCTGGCCCGGTTCATGCTGGACAGGTGCAGCTCCGGTAGGTGCACGACACTTCTTGGACGAGTTCCGGTTCCTGGGCGACACATGTTCCGCCTGGTGGGCGACGTTGTGTCCGGTTCCTTGGTGACATCTGGTTGATGGGCTGTGCTTTGTTCCAACGCAAGTTGGAGCAGGGGGTCTGTCGATGTTGGTGGAGCTGGGTCTTGTGGAACAGCGTTTGAAGGCAGTGCATGAGGTCCTCGACGGCGCCACGGTCGTCGATGTCGCCGAGCGGTATGGGGTCGTGCGCCAGACCGTTCACACGTGGTTGAAGAACTACGCGTCGTCGGGAATGTCGGGTCTGGTCGACAAGACCTCGAAGCCTGAGTCTTGCCCGCATCAGATGCCAGCAGTGGTTGAGGCGAGGATCGTGGAGCTTCGACGGGCCCATCCGAGGTGGGGTCCGCAGCGGATCCTGGACCAGCTGACCCACGATGGGGAGACCGATCTGCCGGGCCGATCGTCGATCTATCGATGTCTGGTCCGTCACAAGCTGATCGACCCGCAAGCGAGGAAGCGTCGCAAGTCTGACTACAAGCGTTGGGAACGTGCCCGGCCGATGGAGCTGTGGCAGATGGACATCGTTGGCGGAGTGATGCTCGCTGATGGGTGGAAAGCCAGCATCGTGTCGGGGATCGATGATCACTCGAGGTTCATCGTGTCAGCCCACGTTGTTCGCCGGGCCACCGCCCGTCCGGTCGCCGATGCTTTGGCGAAAGCGATGCGGAGCTACGGGGTGCCTGAGGAGATCTTGACCGACAACGGCAAGGTCTTCACCAGCCGGTTCGGGCCCGGTGACACCCCGGTATTGTTCGATCGAATCCTGGCGCAGAACGGGATCAAGCACCGGTTGACCGCACCGTATTCGCCGACGACGACCGGCAAGGTCGAGCGGTGGCACAAGACGCTGCGCCAAGAGTTCCTCACCGGCAAGACCTTCGCCAACGTTGAGACGGCTCAAGCGGCGGTGGATGAGTGGGTTCGCGGATACAACGAGGACCGGCCTCACCAAGGGATCGGCGGGTCGGTGCCGTGGGAACGGTTCCGGCTCTCTCAGATCGACGAACCGCTCCTGCAGATTGTCGAGGCGTCGGAGCGGTCTGAGGTGTTGGGTCGTGAGTCGGGTGTTGTGCCGGTCACTCGGTTGGTGTCGACGAGCGGGACGATTGGGTTTGGTGGGCAGCGATACCTCGCCGCAAGGTGGCTCAGCGGTGAGACCGTCGAAGTGCTCTCCGATGATGGCCTCGTCGAGGTCGTGTTCCGTGGCCAAGTGATCGCGACGCACGCTCGCAAGCACGATCCTGGGAAAGCGCCGAAGCTCGCACGATCAGCTCCCGGCCGTAGGGCTCGTGCCGCGACGGTCGGCAAGCCCGTGACCCGGCTGGTTGATTCGCGTGGGGCGGTGTCGTTCGCTGGGACCGCGTATCAAGCCGGCCACACCCACCGAGGCCAAACCGTCGAGGTCGCGATCGTTGGCGGCAACGTCCAGCTCGCCCTGGACGGCAAGGTCATCAAGACCCACCCCATCCGCCATGATCCGGCCAAGGAACACGGTGCGTTCGCCAACCCCGGAGGCCGACCACCCAAGAAACAACGCTCGGCGTAACCCGCATCACCGTGTCGTGGACCTACCGGTCACGAACTGTCGTGCGGGTACCGGGACTTGACAAGGCGATATTCGCGGGACTTCAGCGCCTTCAGTCGGCCTGTCGCCGAAGTTTGACTTCATCTCGCAGCTCTCTGCGTACAGGCGCCCGTTCGGCGTGGTCGAGGAGGCGTTCTTGTCTGCTCGGCGAGCCTTCTCGAATCCAGGTCTCGAAGGAGGCAGCGGGTTGATCGTCGATATCGGCGAGATCAGTCGCCCAATTCTCCAAGAGTTCTGCCTCCTCATACGTGTGATCGAAGGCTTCTTGGAACTTTGACGCGGGAACTTCGAGCCTTGTGAGATGGAAGACAAGTCGCTGCTGTAGCTGATTGATGCCCGGCTCTGAGAGGCAACCAACTCGTTCAGCACCGACTAATTCGTTGGTTGAGGCCAGCCCGAACATCGCGAGCTTCGCAACGTGGAAAGGACCGTCTAGCGGCAGTCCGGGGAGCGGCATCCGGTCGTAGAAGCCGCTACTCCAGTTCTTGGCTGGGTGACTCTGGTGCTCCGCTACAGCAGCGACAGGGATTCGGTCCTGCAGCGCTCCCTCGCGGCCGCGAATTGAGCAAGGATGAGCGATCACGATTGCCGGCGCAGTTCCGACTCCCGGAATCTCGATCTCACGAAAGATGTCACCGGTGAAGATCGGACGCGCGTCGTTGACGTCGTCGCCGACGGCCAAGTAGAGGCGTTCGGGATCGGCTGCGGGCTCCAGGCTCACTCGGCAGGGCTATTGGCACGCAAGCGGATCGCTCGCTCCCCGTCGCCGGCTTCGAAGACTTCGAACTGATCGTCGAGCTCGGCGCGCCAGCTTGGGATGGCCCTATCAAGTAGCTCTGTGCTCTCAAGCTTTTGTGCGGCGTACTCAAGCAGGTCTCCAACGTTGCCGGCGGCGAAGAGGTCCAAGGCTCTGTTGTTGGTCCCGGCAAGCGGTACCTCAAGCCAGGACGCAACGTCGGTGATCAAGTGGTCGCGCTCGAGTACTCCAACGAACGCCACGATCTGAGCCAGGTTTCTTCGGTTGTCTCCTGAGGGTGTTTCACCGTTTCGCCACTTGCGGAGCGCCGGAATAGATACTCCAACGAGCCGGGCGATGCCCGTCCACGAGAAGCCGAGGGATGCCAACTCATCGAGGAGGTCCTTCGGAGCGCGCTTGGCAGCCTCGTCCGTGCGTGCTTCTAGTTGGATTAGCAAGGACTCACCGTGCAGCGCAGCAACATTGTCAGAGAGAGCGCCTACGTCGTCGCGAAGCGCTCCCGCTGCGTTGGCAACCACATCCGACGACAGCGTCGTTGGTTGGTCGATCCGCGGAACGGAGACTGATGAGCTTGGCGCCGTCTCGTCGGTGGTGAATGAGCTTGGTGTCATTGTGGTCATTTGTTGGGCTCCTGTCTGAAGATCTCCAGAAGGTCAGGTTTGATGAGGCTGTCGAAGAGGCCGCGCAGCGGGCTCCGAAGACGGTCAGCTGCGGCGACGATTGACTCCGCATTGAACTCTGGAATATCGCTTGGTTGCCACGAACTGTCGAAGTCGAGCATGAACACAGGACCCTCCGGCGTTCTCAGCCTTCGAAGATGTCCGCTCGGAGAGACTACGGGTCCAGGCGAGGGGCCGTATCGGAACACGAGCAGCTGGTCAACATCCACGTTGTACTGAACGGTGCCAGTCCATTGACTTGGAACAAGGGTCTCGGACGAAGGCGGGAATAGTGAATCAATGAGCCACCGGCTCCAGTCGGGGGGTGACGCCGGCACGGTCACTTCGTCGATGTAGCGCAATCCGGCGCGAACAATGCCGTCGGGGTGGAGGACCTGCTCGGTTGCTGCTGACGCTTGCTCAAGCAGTGATCGGAAGTCGGCAAAGTGCTTGTAGTCGGTCACTTCAATGGTCAGGCTGTCTGGGCGGACGGTGACTACTTTCGTGCGCTGACGAGACGTGATCCGCGCAAACGTCTCGTGCGTCATCGAAGCCTGCGGTCCGTCAGGGCCGACGCCCGCTTGAAATGTCTGTGTCGTGTCGTTGCGAATCACCCAGTCATCGCCAAGTTGATCACGGATCAGCTTCTGTACCGGCATGCCGAGACTGCGTTCGGTCACGGGCGTGTAGCGGATCTCAGCGGCAACAAGCGCCAGAGGTGCGTTTGGATAGACCTCGCCATTGTTCATCATTAATGTGATACCAGATATGTAACCAGAACACATACTGTATCGGCGGGCTCTGACGCTGTGTGAGCGGCACCGTTTACTCGCCGAAGACAGCAGCGCCGAAGGTCGCAGCGGCCTCGGCCTGCATGCCGGGCATCACATGCTGGTAGACGGTCATGGTGAACGCGATGCTTGCGTGGCCTAGGCGCTCGCTGACGACCTTCGGGTGAACGTTCTGCTGGAGCAGGATCGTGGCGTGGGTGTGGCGAAGATCGTGAAGTCGGATCCTCGGTAGCTCCGACTGATCCATGAAGCGCTGGAACGTCTGGCTGACCAGGTCGGGATGAACCGGAGCGCCGTCGGGCCGACCGAAAACGAAGCCATCGTCGCTTCGCCGTCCTGCCGCCAAGTGTTCCTCGAGTTGCTGGCGTCTGTGACGCCGTAGCATGGCGATCGTTTGCTCGTCGAGGTCGACGGTGCGGCGACTCGAAGCAGTCTTCAGATCATCTTCGATCAGCTCGTATTCGACGGACACGACGTGCTGGTTCACCGTGATCCGAGCGGCATCGAGGTCAACGTTCCGCCACCGAAGGCCGGCCAACTCACCCCGGCGCATGCCGGTCGTCGCGGCAAGGAAATACAGCGGGTAGAGCTCGTGGCCGGACATCTCCTGCAAGAACGCTCGAAGCTGCTCACTCGACCACACATTCATCGACCGGCCGCTGCGGCTGATCGAGGGCGGGTCGGCGATGTCGGCCACGTTGCGGAACACCGTGCCCTTCCGTGTCGCATCGGAGAGTGCGCTCTGGATGGTCGCATGCACGTTGCGCACGGACTTCGCCGAGAGTCCGCCACCGGACCCGTTGCGCTTGCCTTCGATGAGCAGCTTCACGTAGAGATCGTCGAGGTCCTCGGGCTGGAGCTTTTGCAGCGGGATGTTGCCGATGTAGGGGGAGATGTGAAGCCGGATGTTCGCCTCGTATGCCGCAGCTGTCGATGGCTTCACCCGAGTCCGCTTCGACGGCAGCCACCGTTCGAGCATGTAGTCGCCGAGGCCGATCTTGTCGGGCGCTCGGTAGTCGCCGTCGTGAACCCGCTTCACGAGATCGCCCAGCACCTTCTCAGCGCCCTTCCGCGTGTCGCCGGCGGCGTGCCACCGATGGCGATCCTTGCCCGTGGCAGGGTCGACGCCTTCGTAGATGACGGCGTAGTACCGGCTCCCCTTCTTTGCGATGTGCCCTCTCACCCGCCCTTGCCCTTCTTCCGTTTGGTGTTCCCTGGTGCCGTCTCGTCCACGCCTTCATCCAGCTCTTCCAGCAGCTCGATCAACCCGCCAAGCACTTGCTTCGCTCGGTCGGTGTCGCCCAAGAGCTTCCCGAGGCGAAGCTGAGCGCGAGCGCGGGTGAACTTGTCGACCTCTTCGTAAACGTCTTCGACCTCAGTCCCGCGATTCTCCATGCGGCCGTCGTCGTGGATGCGAACCCTCGTCGGGCTGACCGCCCACTGCTTCAGCGCATCTATCCACTCGGGCAACGTGTCGTCGTTGCCGAGCATTGCATCGATCAGCAGCAGAGACTCGAAGCCCTCTGGTGCATCTGGCGTCTCGATGCCGATGCCGTCCATCACCGGAGGCGGCGTGAAGAACCAGCCAATCGGCAACTGAAACCCACGGGCCAGGGCCAGGATCTCGTCGGCGTTGAACTGCCGAATCCGGCCCCCGGCGAACGAGCGTTCAATAGCGGAGAAGCTGGCAGGGGAGAGCTTCTGGCCGAGGAACGGCTCCAGCTCAGCTGCCGCCCTCTCCTGCGTCCACCCCCGCATCTGCCTAGCGAGCGCGACGCGGTAGCCGACGATCTGGTTTGGGGTCCATGCATCTGGGTTGGATTTCTTGCGTGCCACGCCGGCCACCGTACAACAACCATCGCGTGAAGTCATTAGCCGCGCGGTTGACTTCGGCCACGCACGGTGATATTCACGTGTAGGCGGAGTACTCAACGAATAGGCGCGGGGACAATGAGCGAACGACCACCAGACTTTCTGACGATCGAAGAAGCACGAGCCGTGCTCGCCATGGGCCGATCGATGGCGTATCGAGAAGCAGGCATCTTCATCGCCACCGGCGGAGCCGAGGGCGCGATGCCAGCGATCCAGCTGAAGCCCAAGGTCCTGCGAGTCCCGCGCATCGCGCTCGAGGAACTCCTCGGCGGACCGCTCACCTGGCCGCCACCACGTCTCGACGAACCCGATGCGGTCATCAGGATCGAGCCGGAGCACGTCCGTCCAGCGAAGAAGCGCAAGCCACGAGTTGCCAAGCCGGCAACCGGCGACCAGACACAGCTCCCGTTCACCGGCTGACGCCTCGCCATGCATCTCACACTCCCCACCTCACAGCCACGACCGATGAGGACAGACGAGTGCACAGCCGTTGGCGGTGCTTCCCGAGACACTTCCCGATGACGGTTCGAGTCACCACGCTGAAGGGCTCGGCTGCGGGGGAGTACTACGTCCACGAGCTGCCGAACTACTACCTCGACTCTGGTGAGCCAAGGGGCGTCTGGTTGGGCCACGGAGCCGAGACTCTCGGGTTGGGAGGCGAGGTCGGCGACGCTGCGTTCCTCAACGTCATGGCTGGCGCCTATCCCGATCAGCCCGACCTCTTGCTTGGCAGCCGGTACGGCGATGACTCGGTCCGCGGTTTCGACGTGACGGCCTCGGCACCCAAGTCGGTGTCGATCCTGAAAGAGCTGGGTGGCGTGTCGGTTGAAGCGCATGTCGCTGAAGCTCACGATGCCGCCGTGGCTTCTATGGCGGGCTGGATCGAGGATCATGCTCACACCCGGTTCAGGGTCAACGGCGAGATCCAGACTGTTGATGCCGAGGGTTTGATCATGGCGACGTTCCGCCAACACACCAGCCGCGCACTCGACCCTCAGCTCCACACCCATCTCGTCATTGCCAACAAGGTCCAGTCACCGGATGGCCGGTGGCTTGCGCTTGATGCTCGCACACTCAAGAAGCACCAGCGGGGCCTGTCGGCTCACTACCACCTCGTGCTGCGTAGCGAACTCACCGAGAGGCTCGGCGTCGAATGGCGGCCAGTTGAGAACGGCATCGCCGAAATCGCCAACGTCCCGGACCTGCTGCTCGAGGAGTTCTCCGCTCGGACTGATCACATCCATCAACGTCTCGATGCGAAGATCGATCGTTTTGTCGACACGATGGATCGGGAACCAACACCGAAGGAACACTGGCGTCTCGAACGAGAAGCCGTTCTCGACTCCCGCCCAAACAAGGCCAAGGACGTATCGGCGGCTGAACTCCGCTCGATGTGGTCGGCCCAGGCGGAAGGTCTCGGCATTGACCCGGTCGACCTGGCCAACGACATCAGCGACACGGTTCGGCCCCGGCAGATCGACAACGACATCGCAACCCAGGTGGTTGACTTGGCGATCGGACGAATCTCGGAACAGTCGACGTGGCACCCAGCCGACCTCACCCGGGAAATCGCGGCAGCGATCCCGACCGACGTCGTCATCCCAACCGATCAGATACCCGACGTCCTCAAACAACTCACCGACTTCGCCATCGACCACCGGTGCGTCGACATCTCCCGACCCATGCCCGACGGACTCATACTCCGCAAGGACGGGCGCCCACTCACCGAGTCGCCCCTCGACCGGGTCCTCACCACCGACGAGATCCTGACCCAAGAACGAAGGCTGTTGGCTTGGGCCGAGCGTCGCATGGGCTACGACCCAACCGACTCGGCGTTCGCCCCCGAGCGATCAGTGGTCCCACTCACGCAACCTCAGACCGAAGCTGCCGCCGCCGTCGCCGGAGATGCGCACCTCACGCTCGTGGTCGGGCCCGCCGGCACCGGCAAGACCACAGCCCTGACACCAGCGATCGACCAACTCCGAGCAGACGGCCGAGTGGTCTTTGGTGTTGCCCCGTCCGCAGCCGCCGCCGATGTCCTGCACCGAGAGACCGGTGTCGAGGCTGACACCGTCGACAAACTCCTCATCGAACACGCCCTGCGGCGAGGCCCCGATCATCGCTTCGACCTCCCCGCTCACGCGACGGTCATCGTCGACGAAGCCGGGATGCTCTCCACCGCCAAGCTCGAACAGCTCGCTGACCTGGCCGATGCCAGGGGTTGGCGCATTGCCCTGGTCGGAGACCCGATGCAGTTCTCAGCTGTCGGGAGAGGCGGCATGTTCGAACACCTCATCAACACCCACGGAGCGATCGAACTCGACCGAGTCCATCGCTTCGTCGAACCGTGGGAAGCGAACGCATCGCTCCGACTCCGGCGAGGTGACGACACCGTCGCCAACTTGTATGACCAACACGGCCGACTCCACGGCGGTACCCGAACACGAATGCAAGCCGACGCTCTGGAGGCTTGGTGGAACGCTCGTGCCAACGGCGAGACCGTCGTCCTCGCTACGCCGAACAACGACACCGCACGCCAACTCAACGGTGCCGCCCAACAACTCCGCCTCGAGGTAGGGGAGCTGTCCAGCCGAGGCCGCACGATCAGGGCTGGCGGCCACGAACTTCACGTCGGCGACGAGATCGTCACCCGCCGCAACCATCGCCAGCTCACCACCAACCAACACCAGCCCGTACGCAACCGAGACCGGTGGACGGTCGACAGCGTCCACCGCAACGGCGATCTCACCGTCTCTGGCACCTCGGGGAGCGTTCGACTTCCCAACGACTACGTCCAAGTGCACGTCGAACTCGGTTACGCCCAAACCAGCCATGCCACCCAAGGCCGGACCGTCGATCGATCCATCCTCTACATCGACGGCCCTACCGATGCCCGAGGCATCTACGTCCCCATGACCCGAGGACGGCACAGCAATGACGCGTTCATCGCCACCGATCCCAACCACGACGCACTCGACATCTTCGCCGAATCGATCAGTCGCAACTGGATCGACCAACCAGCCGTCGCCCGCCAAGCAGAACTCGCTCGAATCGACATACAACAGCGGCCCGGGACGCTCGGCCGTTCGGAACTTCGTCGTCTGATCGAACGACGCCACACACTCGAAACCGACCTCGCCGCGAACGCCGATGCTCTCAAAGAGCTGCCTGGCCGGATTTCGAGGCTCGGCGATGAGCTGATAGGTAATCAACGCAAGCTGGCGGCGCTGACTGAGCGGGCCGCAGAGGCCGAGGCCTCGCTTGCTCGACACGACCGGCCGCTTCGCCGCCGGGGCCATGAAATCGAGATCGCAAAGGCGCAGAGAGTTGTCGCCGAGTCGCCCGAACAACTGCAGCAACTCACCGGAACGATCGGTGGCCTGCAGCGAGATCTCGACGTAGCCAAGAAGTCACTCAGTTTCGAGAAGGACTTCGCAATCGGTCGACCCAGCCTCGAAACAGAACTTGGCGATGTCTCCGCCCGGCTCGACGACGACCGCAGTGTTCGCTCGCGTTCGATCCGACGGCAACCGCCCGATCGCATCGTCGAGACACTCGGCGCACGACCTGCCGGTGGAGACGCGTCCAGGGTGTGGGACCGGACAGCCGGTCAGCTCGACCAACACCAAACCGCCTACAACATCGACCAGGGCATCCACTCGCCAGCCAAGGCAATAGTCCTCGGCCCCGCTTACGCCAGCAGCGTCGAACGAACGACCGATTCGCAGTACTCACTGCATCACGCCCTACAACACCAACAACAAGAGCTCAGCCGACATCTCACGGGTCCAACACTTGGCATCAGTAGGTAGGGCGCGACGGTTCGGTTCCGGTCAGTTCATGGCGATTCGTGTTCGAGACGAAGCCTCCCGTCAGCCTGGGCGTGCGCGAGTTCGCTGAAGCGGTGCTTCGAGTGCTCAAGGACAACCGCCGTGTTCGGGGGTCCATGAGCGAAACGGATGGCCGGCAAGCCCCAGAGACGAGTCGATAGAGAAGCTCTGGGACGGGCCGCAGATGGATGGCCTTCCCGTGTTCCCCGCTCCTCTGCCCGGAGGTCCAACACCAAGCAAGCCTGGTGCAGGCCAAGTGGACGCCGCCGCTGTTGCGGCCGGTGCACTCTTCAGGACTCTATGACTCAGGGTCTGTGGATCTTCCCGTGATGTTGCGGCAACGCAGTCGAGCCGAAGATGCCAATCGCCTGGGTCCGGCTGCGTCATTCCGAGCGGATGGTCTACGTGGGGTTCGCTCTCAACGGGGCACGCTGGACACCCCATCGACTATCCCGAGAGCAGGCGCCGCTCTCGAACCGAGAAGTAGTCTTTGGGCTCATGAGGCTGAATCACCTTCACCTGCATGTCTCGGACGTCGGCAGGGCCCGTGAGTTCTACGAGCGTTGGTTCGGCTTCAAGGAACAGATTCAGCACGGGCCGATCTTGTTCCTCAGAGACGAGGGCGGTCTCGATCTTGCCCTTGCGCCGGACTCCGACGCTGGAGTCTTGCCGGACTGGTTCCACTTCGGTTTTCGTCTCGATTCGATCGAAGAAGTGGAGGCGCTGCATTCGGCGATGCTCGGAGCAGGCGTCCAGATGAGGCAGCCCTTTGAGAACTGGGGCGATCTCGCTGCTTTCCGTTGCGTCGACAAGGACGGACATCAGATAGAGGTCTACTGGGAGTGAACCTCTCGTGGTTCTCTGCGCCGGATTTCAGCTCTGGGGCTGACGCTCGACCCGTTCGTCTCTCGCCCGACCGGGTTGCGGTGAACCGCGATTGTTGAGCACTGCACTTGCGTGGATATGTCGGTCATATTGCGGCAGCGCAGTGGGCCGCAGTAGTGCGGTCGATGCTCCAACTGAGTAGTGATTCTGCGTGTGCGTTATCGAGCGGTGCCGTCGAAGCGGAGTGGTTTCAGACTCCGCACCGAGTAGTTCAAACTGCTTCTCCTCACGCCCGGGAGCCGAAGGGAACGTAGAATTCGACGATGTCGATGCCGTCACCGGGCGACCCAGCGTTCGACTGGGTCAAAGAGCAGCTGAACCGCTTCGTAATCGAGGCAAAGCCTCGGAACAACTCTGGGCCAGGTGTCATCTCACTTGGTGAGACCCCGGCGTGTGGGCGGTCTGAGGCAATTCGCCAGCTCGAAACGGTGCGACCGATTCTCGATCGTCTCTATCCAGATTGGCGAGCGGACAATTCTCCGAGCTCCAACTTCGAGTTCAAGCGGGAGCACGATGCCGCCCAACGGTTGATTGCCCGGCTCGACACTCGGGCCGAGGTTGACGAGATGTTGGCAGCGTTTGATTCGTCACCGTCGATCTCGGCTGCCGGCATGCATCCGTTGGTGTGGGAGGCAGCGAAGTCGCAATGGAATCTCGGTAACCACGCGGAGGCTGTCGACGCCGTGGCTCGCGCAGTGAATTCGATGCTGCAGCGCAAGCTCGAACGTCGTGATCTGTCAGAGGGAAAGTTGTTTGAGCAGGCGCTGGCCAAGGCCGACGCCGCGCCGGGGAAGGCTCGGTTGCGCTACTTGGCCGAACCAACCCTGTCGACAGCCGAGTCGAAGCGTCAAGGTGTGATGGACTTCGGCAAGGGCTGCTTCTCAGTGATTCGGAATCCGTTGGCGCATCTGCCTGATGATGAGATCGACGTAGATGAACAGGCGGCATTGGAGTCGTTGGCAGCGTTCAGTCTGTTGGCCCGCTGGATCGATCAAGCTGACCTGCTCGTCGACGAAACATCCGGATCCGGCGACGAGCCAGTCGCTGAGAAGATCTGAGGTTCTTGATTCCTAACGCGCTACGAGCAACGACAGAGATCAGCCAGCCTCGGCTGTTCACGCAGGGACACATGACTGCGAAATTGCAGCGTGCGACTCGGGCCGATATCGCACACCTGACCAAGCCGCCCTGACGTGATTCCGGGTGCGCGTTATCGGGCGGAGGCTGTGGAGACGGTCCACTCCACGATGGCGACGAAGCGACTCTTGTCAAGCTCGTGCCCGCCCGGGTAGTGGAAGCCTTCGAGTGCTACCTGTGCCCTGTGTGCTCTCGGTAGGTCGTGGCCGGATTGTTGAGGTGCCTAGCTCGGTGCATGCGCTTGGCGGCCGCAGGGTTTTCGACCTTGCGGGTCGACCGGCGGGCTGGCATGACCGGTCTGTCTTCCGACGGCACAGGTGGCTCAGGTCATCCCGAGTGTCTTGGCAGCACGGTTTGCTGGTTTCGGACCGGCGAGGAGCCGGAGGAGGATGAGCCCTTCGATGGTGGCGATTGCTCCTTCAGCCTGGGCTCTTCGTTGTACTGGCGTGCCGGCCATCAGCGATGCCGCGAACTCGATCCAGCCGGCAATCAAGCTTGGGACGAGCGATGCGTACGGTTCGCGCCCTACCGCAGCGAGACCGTTGGCTTCGAAGAACAGGGCGAAGACACGATCGTTTTGCGGCGATGCCAGAAGCGGCCATGCGGTGCGTGTCATTTCGATGTGATCGACCGCCGGGGTGGTGAACGCGTCGGCCAGGGTTTCCTGGAGCTCGAGGCCCATGGCGACAATCACCTCGCCGATCAGGTCAGCCTTGGTCGGGAAGTAATACACGATCACGCGATCGCTGATTCCCACGCGTTTGGCGAGCCGACCAAACGTCAGCTGACTCAGCCCGTCGTCGAGCGCAGCCTCGAGTGCAGCCTGAAGGATGTCGCTCTTGGTGTGTTTGTGACCCACATCGCTTGATTGTAGCGATCACTGAGATTAGAGTTCGCAGCGACCACTACAAACACTCGAAGAAGGCTCGCTCGCTCATGACCAAAACAACCAACTCCCCATCCGAGGTCGTCGCCGCATTCTTGAAAGCGTTCGAAGCAATGGACTTCGACACCGCGCTCACCTATCTCAGCGAAACTTGTGAATACACCAACATCCCGATGAGCACCGTCCACGGCCATGACGGGGTGCGGAGCGTGCTCGGCCCATTCTTCGAAGCGATCCACGAAAACGAATTCGTGATCCTTCGCTCAGCAGCCGAGGACCCGGTGGTGTTCATGGAACGCCTCGACCGGCACCGCCTCGATCACGGATGGCGCGACCTGCCGGTGAACAGCGTGTTCGAAGTGCACGATGGGCTGATCACGGTGTGGCGTGACTACTTCGACTTGCTGACCGCAGCCAAGATCAACGACGCAGACGCCGCATGACGTCCTCGATCGAAAAGCCGCTGCTGTGGATCGTGCTCGTGTCCTTTGGTGCTCTGACGTTGGTCGGCACGGTGGTCGACGGGTTGCCTGGTGGGGCGATCGACGCGATCACCTTCAACTGGATCTCCCTGCAGATCTACGTCGACCTCGTCATCGCCGTAACGGTGATCTGCGTATGGATCTACCGCGACGCAACCACCCACGGTCGCAACCCGTGGCCATGGTTGATCGCCGCTGCCATCGTCGGCATGTTCTCCCCGCTCGTCTACCTCCTCACCCGCAACGATCCCGAACACCAAAAGGAGCTTTGAACATGCCACTCACCGACAGCGAAGCCGCCCAACTGTTTCGCGAAGAACCCGACAAGTTCCTCGATGTCGGCGCCGGCGAAGTCGCACACCGCAAAATCGGATCCGGCCCCGACGTACTCTTCGTTCACGGATGGCCAGTCAGCGGCGCCACATGGCGCAAGCTGCTCCCGCATCTCGTCGACCACGTCACCTGCCATGTCATCGACCTCCCCTCGGCGGGATCAAGCCGCTTCGACGCCAACACGCAGATGTCCATCCAACAACACATCACCAGCGTCCAACGCACGGTTGACCTGCTCGGATTTGACGAGATCTCCGTCGTTGGGCACAACAGCGGCGGGATGATCGCCCGGCATGCCATGGCCGGCGACCAGCGCCTGCGCTCGATGGGCCTGATCAACACCGAACCACCAGACCCGAGCTGGCGATTCCGGTCCTTCATCGCCGCCCGACGGCTCCCCGGACTCAGCGCCGGTTTGGGCAGGGTCGCGGGCATACCCAAAGTCCGAGCATCCAAATTCGTCTTCGGCGATGCCTTCGCTGACCGCTCACTCCTCGATGGCGAGTTCGCCGAGTTCTTCTTCGACCCGCTCCACAACAACCCCATCGCCAGAGACGCAGCCGTCCGGCTGCTGCGAAGCTTCGACATGAGCCACGTGACCGACCTCCCGGCGATCCACCGTCAGCTCGACGTGCCGGTCAAACTCGTCTGGGGCGATCGCGACCCGTTCTTCCCAGTCGAGCGGGCCAAGGCCATGGTGCCAACCTTCCCGAACGCCAGCATCGACATCATCGAAGGCGCCGGACTGTTCTCCCACGAAGAAGGCCCAGCACAAGTCGCAGCATCGCTACTACCCACTCTCACAACACCCGTCAACTGAGAGACCGCACCAACTCTCGGCCCCGCCCTTCCAACCAGCCGCAGCACCAATCGCCCCACCCCAACTTGTGCGACCGGCCCGGCGCTGCGAGCGACCCGACCACTCGATACTCCGTGGCATTGCATACGGGCCGAAGTAGCACACCTGCCCCCGGCATCGAGCGGAGATTCTGAGCGGGTGTTATCGAGTGGTTTCGGCGGAGGGGAGGCAGTTTCTGGTGGGATCGCATTCCGGCGTGCGATCCCACCAGGGTCGATTACTTGTAGTTGGTGGCGATGCCTGCGATGTCAAGGTCGCATGCTGGCCCGGATGCTGCATCTGTGTAGATGGCGGCGGTTGTTGTTGTGACGGGGTGGTGTGTGTCGAGTTGGGTTGCGAGTTGGTCGAGGTAGGCGAAGTCTTTGGCGACGAGGTTGATGGGGAAGTTGGGTGCGAAGTCTTGATTCGCGAACAGCCCGATGATGCGTTGCAGCCCGGGTGAGGTGATGGGGAGATTCGTCAAGATCTCGAGTGCCGTGGGTGTGTCGACGTCGCTTTGTTCGAGCAGGCCGACGATTTCGGCGTAGGCGGCGACTTGGATGCCGAACAGCCCATTGATCGCCAGTTTCATGGTGGCTGCAGTGCCGGCATCGCCTGTGTGTTTAATGACACCAGCGTTCACGTCGATGATCGGTCGAACCCGATCAAGGGTCTCGGCGTCGCCGCCGACAAGGTAGAAGAGCGCTCCGGCGTCGGCTTGGGGCCTTGAGCCAACGACGGGGGCTTCGAGAAAGAACCTGCCCGCAGCGGTTGCAGCTGCACCAAGTGTTCTGGCCATGTCCGGGGTGATCGTTGATGAGTCGATGGCGATGCTGTCAGGTGCGAGCCCGCTGAGAGCCCCGGTGTCGGGGTCAAGCCAGACCGTGTGGGCGGCGTCGTCATCGGTGACCATCGAGACCACGACGTTGGCGCCGGTGGCGGCCTGGCGTGGGGTTGGGGCGACGGTGAAGCCGTGCTGTTCAGCCAGGGTGTGGGCGGTTGATGGTGTTCGGTTCCAGACCGTCACGTTGTGTCCGGCGTTTGCGTAGTTGACGGCGAGGCGTGAGCCCATAGCGCCGAGTCCGAGAACAGTGATGTTGGTCATGGGATTCACGCCTTTGGTGCGAGGAGTTGGATGTCGAGTTCGATACCGATCTTGTCGGAGATGACAAACCCGCCAGCGCCGAGTGGGACGTTGAAGTCGACGCCGTAGTCGGTGCGGTTGATCGTTCCGGTGGCTTCGAATCCGGCATGGAACGATCCGTCTCCTGGGAAGGTCTCGGTGCCGTGGAACGTCACATCGAGTGTTTCGGATCGGGTGATCCCGTTGATCGTCATGTCGCCGGTGACGGAGTAGTCGCTGCCGGACGCGTGTGCGATCTGTGTGGAGGTGAACGTCATTTGCGGGTGGGTGTCGACGTTGAAGAAGTCTGAGTTCCGTAGGTGCGTGTCGCGGTCGCCGTTGTTGGTGTCGACTGAGGCAAGGTCGACGGTGGCGGCGAGTAGTGAGGTCTCGAGTGTTTCTCCGATCGTGACGGTGCCGTCGAAGTCGAGGAAACGGCCTCGAACCTTGGAGATGGCCATGTGGCGGGCGGTGAACTCAACGGTGCAGTGCACCGGGTCGAGGGTCCAGTGGCCGGGGCTGAGGGGAAGGGTCGTGCTGATGGTGTTCATTCGGTTCTCCGTCGGGTTGAGTGGATTTCATAGAGACTAAGAGTCTCGTTGATGATCAACAACACCCGCGGTCTAGAAATACTTCCGGTCTTGGTATTCGGCCACGAGTTCCGTAGCCTCGGTGGATGCCGAGAGGACGCCAACGAGACGAAGACGCCCGCGAGCGCGTCCTGCAAACAGCGTTCGAGCTGGTCGGTCGGGAGAACCCCGGAACCGTGACGATCAACGACATCGCTTCCGGTGCAGAAGTAGCGAAGCAGACGATCTATCGGTGGTGGCCGTCACGAACGGCTGTTGTTCTTGACGCGTTGGTGGCTGGGACGATGCAAGCCACACCATTTCCCGAAAGTGATGACATCGCCGCAGACTTTGAGCGTCACCTCAAAGGTGTGATCAAACTGTTCAACTCGCCGACCGGTGCCATCATCAGGGAACTGCTTGCCGAAGCTCAGGCCGACGAGGCGATTGCCACTGAGTTTCGAGACCGGTTCTGGGCTCCACGCCGGCAGCTCTCCCACGACCGGCTCGCACGAGGGATCGAACTCGGCCACATCCGGGCCGACCTCGACCACGAAATCGTGCTCGACGCGATCTACGGCCCGCTCTGGACACGCCTGCTCATCGGCCACCTCAAAATGCGGCCCAGTGACGCCACCCGCATCATCAGCGCACTCTGGCCAGGAATCGAAACCCGCTGAAAACAGCGGAGAGCAAGACCAAAGTCCGATTTCAACTGCAGCGCACCGGGAATATGCGGCGTCGCATAGGGGCCGATACCGAGTGGTCCGGGCAGTGGGCGGTGCGTGATTCTGCGCTCGCGTTATGTGCGGTCCCGGAGCTGATGTTGCAGTCACCAGCGATTCTTGAAGTCAGTGGCAGACTTGATTCGTGGAGAGCTACGAGTCCATTTCGACCTGGAGGCAGTCAATGCCATCATCCACGTCGCCGGTTCGGCGAGAGCTGATTGGCGATCTTGCCGTCCGTCTCCTCGACATCGGGCCGCAGCGGCTACGCGTTGCGGTCGACGGCTACACGGCAAGTGGCAAGACGAGTTTCGCGCACGAACTCGCAGCAGCGATCCGCGCTCAGGGCCGCCCGACCCTTCGAGCCTCGTTCGACGACTTCAAGAAACCCTGGAGCGATGCACGAGAGAAGGGCTACGACCGAATCAGCGGTGAGGGCTACTACCGAAACGCCCCAGACTTCGAGTCCGCCCGGAGCCTGCTACTCGAACCTGCCGGTCCGCTTGGTTCCGGAACGGTTGCGCTCTGCGGTCACGACCCGCTCACCGGCGTAGATCATCGCCATGTCACCGTCAACGCACCCAACGACGCGGTCCTGATCGTCGACTCAGTGTTTGCGCTGCGACCCGAGTACGACGACTACTGGGACTTTCGGATCTGGCTCGATGTGCCAACAGAAGTCTCGCTTGAGCGCGGCATCGATCGCGATGCGGAGTCCGAGGGTCGAGCAGAGGCCGAACGTCTCCACCGCGATCGGTATCACGAGTCAGAACGGATCTACATCGCTGAGGTCGATCCAGTGTCGAAGGCTGATGCCGTTATCGACAACGCTGACTTCGCCAGCCCAAGCTTGATCCGCGGCTGAGCAGGAGCCCAAACATTCCTGCAGCGGGCGATCCGACGACCGGCACGATCTAGTCGAACGCGAGTGGCTGGTTGTTTCAAGTCTCGTGATACTGCAGTCGAGCGAGAAGCCGTGAACAAAGACGATCGGAGCGCCGTCGGGTGCCCCGGATGACCAAGCCGCCAGTTCAGTTCCGTCATCGGCATGTACTGCTTTGCGCTCCCAATCCACGTTCGTTCCCCACGGCTTGGTGTCGCTGGGGAACGTAGCAAGAAGCTCGGGACCCATCCAGCTCTGCGAAGCCCAGGATCCCCGACACGGACGACCGCCTCATCGAGCTCCAGGGTACGTGCGCTCGAGATCGCGGACTGTGTTGGATGCCCCCACCCGTGATCCGGCTTCAGTTCTGCCCCGGCCTCGATGGGGAATATGCGGGCAGCGACTGGGCCGATACCGAGTCGTCGCTGGGGAGTCGGGGTCGTGATCCTGTTGCGCTGATATCGGGTGGGCTGACAGCCATCTCGTTTTCGACTCGGTCAGCTCACCTCTGTTTGGTTTCCCACGCCTGCAGTTCTGCCCGATACGGGAACGAAAGCGGTTCTTGAACGTCGTCGAGCATCGCGATCAGTTCCGAAGCCACTGCATTCTGGTCGTCGTCGGGCAGGGCTGAGATGAAACTGGTCGACAGGGCCCGTGAGACGATCCCGGCCTTGTCTGTTGGTCGGGGATGGTCGATGGCCCAGTCCTCGACGAGCTGAAAGCGATGGTCTGCGTCGATTGCGGCACGCCAGCGCATGTCGGCGTGGCGGGGTGTGTCCCCAGCGTGGCGGTCAACGATCCCCATGTATCTGGCGAACCACGGGGCGTCACCAGCCTTCACGTTCCACACGGTGACAAGATGCCCACCAGGGCGGAGAACACGGTCGATCTCGTCGAGCGCCGCCGGATAGTCAAACCAGTGGAACGACTGGGCCACCGCAACAGTATCGAACGAGTTGGACCCGACCGGGAGGGCCTCAGCGGTGCCGTCGCACACATCGACGCCAGGCACAGCCTCGGTCAACCGGTCCCGCATCGCGGCAACAGGCTCGACCGCGACCACCTTCGCTCCGCCCTTCACGATTGGCTGGGTGAAGATGCCAGTCCCGGAACCAATCTCCAACACGTCTCCTGCGCCGTACCGTTCGAGGAACCCGGCGATCAACTCAGGATGATAGTTCGGGCGGGCTTTCTGGTAGGTCGAAGCGGCACTGCCGAAGCCGTCTGCTGCACTCTGGTGAACCATCGCGACAGCATGTCGAGGAATCCGCGACCTGTCGAGCAGCGCTGAGATCAGTGAGGCTGCTCGACACTGCCAATGGTCATTTGATCGAGAGGCTGTGACAGACATCGACTGCGATTCTGCGTCGCCGCAGGAGTGCAGAAGTGCAGAAGTGCCCGTGATATTGCGGCACGGCATCGGGGCCGATCCCGAGCGGTCGCTGCCGTACTGAGAGGGTCGTTATGAGTGTGGGCTCTGCTCGCGGCGGGCTGGGTCCAGACCCACTCAGGTTTGCGGCTTTGCGCTAGCTGGAGACGTGAGCGCGTGAACAATCAACTCCACACGCTGCTCGACGGAGTTCGGTGACGTCACAATTGTCTGGACACACCGGTGGACTTGCCGCGTCACGTTTGTGTTGCCGGGCGGCCTCAGCGGCGGCGATGGGAGTCCGAGCGGGCGATGTCGAGCGGTTGAGGCTGGTGTGGCTCAATGACGATTTGGGCGCTGAGTTTCGATACGGATCGAACACTCTGGGACCTCCACGAGGTGCAACGAAGCGCGAGAGCGACCGATCCCACGCGCCCCGACATCCGCAGGAAACTGGGGCTTGACACAAAGAGTCTTCGTGATGACCCCTAGATCGGGCCTGCAGCCCCGCAACCGGTTCCGTGGGTGTGGCGGTGTCTCACCCGATTTGGGCACGAGGTTTGACCCGACCCGGCGCTGATGGCCGCCGCCGGTCCGCTGGTTGTCGGTTTCGGAGACCGGCGTATTGATCGAAGCGGTAGATGGTGGTTCGGTTCTTCAGTACAGGGCTCGCGGGAGTCCTCGATCGAGCAGAATGGCGCAATGCGTGTGCTTCGGATCGTGACCCTCAACATTGGTTCCCTCCTCGATGCAGGTTGGGAGGAACGGCTCCCGCTCATCGGATCTCAACTCGCCGAGGTAGCGCCCGATGTCGTTTGCCTGCAGGAGGTGGCAACCTCGGGCACCCGGGCCAACGCTGCTCAACAGGTACTCGATTCCCAGCGCGAACACGGTGGGCAACTGGAGTACCTCGGCTACGGCGGGCTCCCGGCGACGCTTCCGAAGGGGTTCTTCGATGACGAGCCTGACATTGAAATGGGGTCGGCTGTTCTTTCTCGTTGGCCGGTTGATGTTGTAGCGACGCACCCGCTGCCATTCGACCCGAAGAATGCAGGCGTTCACATGTTCACTTACGAGCTGGTGCACGCACGGACGGCTGGCCTCGACATCTTCTCGACACACCTCGCAGCCGCACCGACCGACGGCGCCCACCGCCGGCTCCAAGTGCAAGAGATCGACCGACTCATTCGAGAGGCTCGCGGACCGGGCGACTCTGATCCTTGGGACGCCGCTCGTCAACCGATGCCGGTCATTCTGTGCGGTGACTTCAATGCCGAACCTGACAGTGATGAGATCCGGTTCTTGTGCGGTCTCACGCCGCTCGGCGGCAGCGACACCTTCTACCAGGATGCCTGGCGGGTCGCCGGTGACGAGACGCCCGGATACACGAACCACTGGGGCAACCGTCTCGGCGGCCACCTCAACATTCATCGAAAGCGGATCGACTACGTGTTCGTCGGTGATCCGTTCGTTCGCCGCGATAGCGGAGGTCGAGTGCTCAACGCCAAGATCGTGGTGGACGATGTCGTCGACGGCTGGCCACCTAGCGATCACGCCGGCGTATTGGCCGAGATCGTTTGGCCCAAGGCGCTACCGAAGAACGAGTGAGCAGATCGGGCGCCCCGCACTGCCCCACTCGGTCATTGCGACCGTCAACGCACAACGATCAACCGCATCTCCGGCGATCCCGATCACCGGCATCTGAGAACAAGCGGCACCGCGTCAGGGCCGAACTGTTGCGCGGCTCTCTTGGGCGATCGCAGATTCTGCGTGTGCGGTATGGACAGCGCCCGTTAGAGCCGAGTCCTTTGGCCGTCGTCACCAGACCTCGATGTCGAAGAAACCCTTGCAAAGCTCTCGATACAGGGGTTGGCCGTTGTCGTCGTTGGTGAGGACAACAAGTGCTTCGCCCGTTGACGGTCGAACGGCGGCAACGTGCTTGAACCCAGGATTATCTCCGTGTTGCCACAGGACATCGCCGAGATCACTCTCCACGAACGCCCATGCGAGGCTTCTCCCGTAGCCGGGGAGCACTTCGGTTTGGCGTTCAGCAACAAGCTTCGCCTCCACTGATCGGTGAGGCTCGGCCGCCTCGTACGGGCGGGCGACGTGCCGAAGGAATCGCAAGTAGTCCATCGCTGTGGTGTGGAGAGACCCTGACGCCTTCGCCTCTGCGGGGTGGTGCTTCGGAACGTCGGAACCCGACTCGCTGCGACCAACGACAACCCAAGCTGCTGTGGTGTCTTGTGGTGTGAATGTGCTGCTCAACATTCCTAGCCGGGCCAAGTGGAGGTCGAGCATCGGCCCCACCAGCATCCCCGAGCGAGTCGACAGCTCCGTAAGAAGAAGCTCATACCCCTCACCGCTGTAGCCCGCCGTACCTGGGTCTGACTCGAATCCAAGTTGCTGCCCGTTTTCTCGCCAATTGGGCAAACCCGAGGTGTGAGTCAGCAGATGGAAAGGAGTCACCTCTGCCCAGCGGGCATCGTCGTCTGCGCCCAGCGATCGAGGATCGATCGACAACGACTGGCTGAGGAACGTCGCTTCATCTCGGATCTGTTCGATCGCGAGCAACGCCACAACCGGCTTGCTGAGTGATGCCGCCTCCCACAAGAAACCTGGAGCGATTTCTTCGCCACCGGTAGCGCACGCGCCGTGGAACGTGAACTCAGGCCCTTTGCCTTGGCGCAGAATTCCAACGGCACAACCTGCCACACCTGAGCCCTTCACGATGTCGGAGAGGCTTGGTTGCATGAGGCGACGCTACACGCCGACAGCTCGGGGTGGAGCAGGGCCGCCTGGGCGCTGCGAGAGCGCCCGCCACAAGCGCTGGGTATTCCGAGACAGGAACGGGTCACTCGATAATCGCTACCCCGAACGTGCACTCACCCACTGCACTGCCGGCGAAGTGTGCGGGCGGAGACGACGGTGGGCCCACACATAATGCGCTTGTTGCTCGATGTCTGGGTCGGAGTTGACTACTTCATGGTCCGGGCCACGGCTGCTGCCACGGTGACGCATCGTTGGGAGCGCTCGACGGCCTTCTTCGCGACACCTGCGGCGATGTCGTCGGGTTCGTATTCGGCCTTCGTCTTGAGCGGCAGGAGGCGACGAAGTTCTTTCTCGACCGAAGCTCCGTCTACGCCGGCCTGTTTGAGAAGTATCAGCACCTGGTCATGGTCTTCACCAGCGGACCGCTTTCCTAGCCGAGCGCCACATACGGCATCGCCTGCGTTGATTGCGGCGTGCACAGCCAGGCTCGTCGCTGCGATGTAGCGCTTGGACTCGAGTTCGCTCGACGCGGCGTCTGCGTATTCCTGCGCCTTGCCGGCGTAGGCCCGGACCTGCACAGCGGACACCGGCCTCGTTCGCATTGGCTTAGGCACTGACCGTGTTCCTGAACTGGTCGAGAGTCGCGCCGTGAACCACGATTCCGTCGCGGACGACATCTCGCCACATTGCCCGCCTGCTCGTCAGCTTCTCGACTGCTTCGGCTTGGTTGGTTTCAACGACCTCGACCGCATTGCCCGTGATCGCTCGGACGGCCTGGCGCCATTGCTCAACGCCGGATGTCCAGGTGTCGTTGTCTGCTTCGGTGTCGTCTGGTCTCACGATCACGGCATCAATGTCGCTGTGCCTGTCGGCTTCGCGTCGAGCGAAGGAGCCGAAGATGATGATGCTGCTCGGTGGCGTCGGCAGATCAGCGGCTGCTTCGCCCATCGCCTTCAGTGCGAGGTCGCGCGACTGAGAGAGCTCGACCACGAGTTTCGCGGCGAGGTTCGTGCGGTTGAGTTGGAACAGCGATGAGGGTGGCACCTCTCGCCGATCGACAAGGCCCAACTCGACCAATCCGGGTAGGACTCGGGACGCCTGCGCTGGGCTTGCATCGGCGAGCCGGGCGACGGTGCGGAGGTTGAGCTCGGCGGTGGTTTCAGCCAGGACGGCCAGTACTCGTCCTTGTGTTCCGGGTATCACTGCCTCGACGGGGTGCACGAAGTCCATTGGGTCAAACTAGTGGTTAGCAAGCAAAAATGGAACGGTTGTTTCTTTGGTGCTGTCTATCGTCGAGGACGGAGAGCCTGCCCGGATCGGTCATTCACCCGCCGCTCTCGACGATCCCCAGGCCGAGACTTCTAACGGATCTTCTAACGGACGGTCTGATATTGGGCGAAATCAGCGAGAACCAGTGATCACGCCGAAACGACAAAACCCCAGCTCAGGGGCACTATCGGGGACCAACGGGCATCAGCGGAAACACCCTTGCGGGAACTCATAACCCGAAGGTCGTAGGTTCAAATCCTACCCCCGCCACCATTTCGAAGGCCCGGAGACGCTACGTCTCCGGGCCTTTCGCATTCTCGGTTGGTGGGTCGGTCTATCGGGGTGTCTACCGGCGCGGTCCGCGATCGTTCTGTTCATGCGGTTTTGGTCGGTGGATGGATCTACCGGCTGTTGTCGATGAGGTGAGCGAATTGTGAAGCGGCGGTGGCGCCCATGCCGGGGAGGAGGTGTTGGTAGGTGTGCATGGTGAAGCCTGGGTGGGCGTGGCCGAGCCGTTCTGAGACGACCTTGATTGGTGCCGGTGGCACGAGGAGTGATGCGTGGGTGTGTCGTAGGTCGTGAAACCTGATGTGGGGGAGTCCGGCTTGGATCGTTGCTCGGGTGAAGAGTTGTGAGAATGACTCGGGGGACGGTGCTTGATGGTGCAGGTTCACGAAGAGGGGGCTGTCCGGTTCGATCACGGCGCCTTCAGCGATCAGTCGTTGCCGCCACTGGGCGAGGATCTTTAAGGTCTTGGGGTCGAGGTCGATCGATCGGCGGCTGGTGCGGGTCTTGACTTGTGCTTCGACTGTGTGCCCTGCGGCGGTTTGGCGGGTTCGGGCAATCGCCAGTGTGGCTTTGGTTGTGTCGAGGTCTCGCCATTGCAGCCCGGCGAGTTCGCCGCGACGGATGCCGGTGTAGGCGGTGAGGTGGAGGGCCGGGTGGAGCCGTTTGGTAGCTGTGTGGGTGAGGAACGTGGCGAGTTGAGCCGCATCCCAGATTGTGGGGACTGTCGATCGTCGGTCGGGTCGTGGTGGTCGGGCTTTGGCGGCGGGGTTGGTGTCGATGAGGTGGCGGTCCACCGCGAGGTCGAGCGCGTTGGAGACAGTCCGGTGGATCTCCAAGACGGTTTTGGCGGCGAGCCCGGCTTTGCGTCGTCCCCCGTGGTGCAGCAAATGTTGGGTGAGTGCGTCGAGGTCGTCGGGTCTGAGCTCGTCGAGTGCGATACCACCGATGATTGGGGCGACGTTCTTCTCGAGCATCCACTTGTAGCGGCTTCGCGTCGAGTGGGAGAGGAGCGGCTTGGAATCGATCCAGGTGGTAGCCATGAACTCACCGAGGGTTCCCGGCCGGCGGCGAGGAGGGCGGGACTGGTCCACCCGGATCTTGATGGCTTCGGCGGCGGATCGACTCGGGCCGGCGGGGTGCCAGGTTCGGCGCTCTGCGCCGGTGAGCGGGTCGCGGCCTCGGTAGTCGACGACGTAGAAGTTCTGTTGGCGTTGCACGATGTATGACATCGCCACCCATCGGCTCTTCGGGTCGCCAACCCGAAGACTCTCGTTGCCGTCGAGGATTCGCTGTCGATCTAGCTTGGAACTGTTGTTCGCTGCCAACCCGCTTGCGGATCCCACCGCAGGATGGGGACATCCCATTTCGGAAAGAACCAGACCTGAAGGTCGGTGTTCAACGTTTCCTTCGGGGCGGGCATCTGGTCGGTCATCCCGAGGAGGTAGCCCATGCTCGGTGTCGTTGCTGTTTCGTGGAGGGCCAGTGCGAGGTGGAGATGCTCTCGCCCGGGTCTGCGGAGCTTGGCG